>Ga0209066_10001102_pt1 | contig 36675 bp, 22 predicted proteins | sample All_14_2_FD_187198 | JGI IMG/M metagenome (GOLD analysis project Ga0209066, IMG submission 187198) | Freshwater microbial communities in response to fracking from Pennsylvania, USA - Allegheny Zone_MetaG_DW_15 (SPAdes) (version 2) ... | reverse complement strand
CGCCCCACCGCCATCCCCGCCCGCATCTTGAACTCGCGAACGGACATTTTCCCGACCATGCGATTAAGTATCGGTCTCGAAATCGTTGTTTCGAAGGCAGGGAGCAGCATCTGGCTTACCGCGTTCTCGAACACCCGCTCAAAGATCCCGTACACCTCAGCCTCAGTCGGCGCCTCAACCTGCACTACATGCATCCGGCTGAGCAGCGGCTTCGGAATCGATGTTGTCTCATTCGCACAGCACACCCACCGAATGTGCGAGGCATCCACCGAAATCCCCGGCAAGCTCTGATCCTCGAAGCGCTTGGCCGATTCCACTTCAAGTAAGCCGTACAACGGCGCCAGCGGGTCATAACGCTGATCGAGCGCCACCTTGTCCAACTCGTCCAGCACCACGATCGGATTGGCCGTCGCCGTCACGCCGGCCCGCCCCCAGGCCAGCGTCTTGAACACCAACCCCGGCGCCGCATTCCCCCAATAGACGGCCAACCCGTCCAGCACCGCCCCAATGCTAGCCGCCGACATGTCCACTTGAAACGTCGGTGTCCTGAGCATCTGCGCAAGGGTTGACGCAAAGAAGGACTTGCCGCACCCCGGGGGACCCACCAGGAGCAGTGGGGCAGGCCGAGTCCGTCCCCCCGCCGCAGCCACCGCCAGACTCGGCGCGATCACCTCGTCGATCGCCCTCGCAAAGTTCGGGAAGCCCTCCCGCATCCCCGTCAGCTGCGCCCGCCAGTTCGGGCCCGGCACCGCCAGGTGCCGCACCGTCCCCGACTTCACCAGCCGCTGCACCGTCGCCTTCAGCCGCGCATTGGCATGCTCGTCGCCGGAGCCGAGCGTGGCCAGCGCCTCCGGATCCGCCAGGTCGTCCAGCCGGAACACTTTGACCCAGTCGCGTTGCTCCCGCCCGTTCGAAGGCGCCTGACCGTCCCGCCGCGGCATCATGGCCGCCGCCAGTTCTGCCACCTGCGTGAGCACCTTGGTCACCTCTTGCCGGGGCGCTAGCGTGCCGCACTCGTCGCACGCGTATTGCCAGTACCCCGCGGCCCGCACACGCAGCAAGACCACCCCTGCGCAGGCCTGGCAGGCCAGAGCATCGAAGAGAAGCGCCACCCCCGTCTCAGCTGCCCGAAGCCGTGCGAACGGCAGCCTGATCGCAAGGAACTCCATCGTGATGTCCGGCTCCTGGCCCGTCTCGGGCGAGCTGTCGATGAGCGGGGGTCCGCCCATCTCGACGAACCCCTCCGGTATCTCGGACTGCGCCTGGGCCTCCGGCGTCTCGGACTGCCCAGACCCTCCGTTCGCGTGCTCCCGCAGCGCCCGGTCCAGTTGCGCAAACGGATCCTTGCCTCGGGCTCGCACCCGATCCCAGGGTTGAACCATGATGTCGGCCCCGGTTACTTCAGCGCTGCGCAGCGATCGAGCACGAAGAAATGGCTGCCCTCGGCCCCTTCTTCATGCCGGATCACCGTGGCCTCCAACGTCCCTCCCTTGAAGCCCGGCGCCACCTTGTCGCACACAAACCCGATCTCATCGCGGCGCGCCACAAAGAAGTCCTTGCTTCCCGCACCGAAGGGCTTCAAGTCCAGCCGCACCTTGTGAAAGAGCACCTTGCCCGAGGTCGCCCGTTCGCTTCCCTCCAGCTTCTCGTAGCGCCGAGCCTCCTGCACCAGGTCCCGGTAAGTGAGAAGGCCAGGAGGCTGCGCCAGGACGTGGCCGGCAGGGACTGTGGCGGCCAGAAGAAAGGCCAGGGCGAGTGCGTATTCGTTCTTCATTCGTCATCTCCGGGCAGCGTGCGCCGCCCAAGTGCATTCCCCAGGATCTTTGGTTGCCTGGAGGCTGCTGGGTTACGCACGGTGTCCGTCCGAAGCGCGAGAAAGGAAGGTCTGGACACCCGGGGTCACGCCACCCGGGTTGCGTCCCGGGCTTGCCCCGGGAATTGGCATCGCACCGGCTTGTGGCCAGGGCGAATAAGTTGACCGAATCGAAAAAGAAGCTGGAATCAACTGGCGCAAGGACCTCACCAGGTCAGAAGCTGGCGGTAGCCTTCGAAGCCTTGGCGGGGAGTGGCGGTACCGACCTTGGAGGGTGAAGGCGCAGCTGCAGCGGAAGTCACCGGCAATGCCGACTTGACGCTCTGCTCGACTGAGTTCATGTGACGGGCGATCGTCTGCCCCGGGCCACTGCCCGTGACAATCCACATCGTCGGCAGCACCAGCACGGCGTACAGGACGAACGCGCCCACTCCCGCCGCCAGGAACCGCACGATCAGCATGGGAAGGCAGAAGGCCACGGCGCCGAAGCTGATCCCTGAGGCGAGGAGACACAGCCGCTCGATCCAGCGCATGTAGCGCAGGTCGATGAAAGCTTCGGGGAGGACCCAGCTGCCGAGCAGAAAACCGCCGATTCCCAGTGCCACGGAGAAGAGGCCCATGGCGCCGGCCGGGGTGATCGTGTTGGCACCGCCGGTGAACAGGTCGGCGAGTTTGTCGGCGCTGCCGCTGCCCGAGCGAATGGCGTAGCCGGCCCGGGGAGTGGCCCTTGTGTTCATGCCAGGGGCATTCCATGGGACGGCAGGGAGCGCACTGCACAGGATGAGGGCGCCGAGGATGGAGGCCGCTGTGTAGCTCATGAGCGTCCAGAACGAATGGCCCTCGCGCCATGCCACGTCGGCTGCGGCGTAGCGCTGCACGGTGGGCGTCCAGGTCTGCTGGCCCCAGGAGCCATCCCCGACTGGGAACAGGCGGTGGGTCCGGATCACCGTCACTGCGGGAGCGCTCAGGCGCTGTACGGTGTATTGGAGTTCGCACAGGTAACCATCGGCCTCCGTCACGGCTGCACAGGACCTCTTGGTGATGTTCCCGACCCCTGGAATGGGGCCCGCTTCGAAGGACGGGGTCTTCCAGCCGGAGAAGGCTTGGACGATGTTGGATTCGCTCGGCTGGTGGGGGAGGAAAGCGTGCAGAAGCAGGCCGACCGTAGCTGCCAGAAGAACCAGAACGGGGGTAAGCCGACTCACAAAAATAAGGCGCAGGATCAGGTAGAGGGGGTGGGGAAGCCGAGGCATAAAAGTTTCCTATCCAAAGGGCTGTTGATCGGCCGATCTCAGGCCCTGCCGCATCTCGTCGCGGAGGAGCAGGCCTGCTCGAAATCGCCGCGCCAACAAACGACACCAGGGCAGAGTTGCTGCACTTCGCGCATCACTCGCCCCATGCCGTATTATCATCTAAACGATAGATTTATCAAGTAATAGAGAATGATAAAAATCAACTGTTCCCGACAATCGTCGGATGTCACCGGCAAACGATCCCAAGGCCTTCAGCGCGCGCTTCCGCGAGGCGATGGTGCGCAGCGGTCATGGCGCACTTGGTGCGACTGAACTTGCAGACGCCCTGGCGACCGAGCTGCCAGGAGGCCTGTCGGTGCAAACGGCGCATAAATGGGTCAGCGGAACTGCCATTCCTCGGCCTGACCGAGCCGTTGTTCTTGCAAGGTGGCTAGGCGTGTCTGCCCATTGGCTGCGTTTTGGGCTAGATCCAGAACAACTCGAGCCCAACGATGTCCAGCCTGGCGGCTCTACACTGGGTCCACAAGAATTAGCCGGCCGCATTGAAAAGCTGTCGACGCAGCAGCAGAAGATCGTTCTGGCGCTGCTTTACGAATTTGAGAAGACGCCTCCCTCATAATGCAACCGGACTTCCCAAAGGCTTCGTGCCTCAACTGCGGGAGCCTGTTCTGAAATACGCCACATGAAAGTCATCACCGCGAATTTGAATGGAATCCGCTCCGCGGCCTCTAAAGGTTTTTTTGAATGGCTGGAATTGCAGAGCGCCGACGTCGTCGGCGTACAGGAAATTAAAGCCCAAACAGACCAAGTGGAAGGGATTTTGTGCAAAGCGGGCCAACTGCAAGGACATTTCCATTACGCATCACGGAAAGGCTATTCAGGCGTTGGCCTCTACACAGCTGAAGAACCGTCAGACATTATTCTTGGCCTCGGCGCAGAAGAATTTGACCTAGAAGGGCGCTGGATTGAAAAACGCTTTGATAAGCCGGGACGGAAACTAAGTTTAATTAGTTGTTACTTTCCCAGCGGGTCATCAGGAGACGAGCGTCAAGCCGTGAAATTTCGCTTCCTTGACGTAATTTATCCGCACCTGCTCAACCTCAAGCAGTCAGGCCGCGAATTCATCCTGATGGGGGACGTTAATGTTGCCCATCAGGAAATCGACCTGAAAAACTTCAAAAGCAATCGCAAAAACAGCGGATTCCTGCCCGAAGAACGCGCTTGGATGACGAAGCTGTTTGACACCGGTCAGATAGTTGACGTCTATCGTCGCCTGCATCCACTTGCCACCGAAGAGAGCTACACGTGGTGGAGCAATCGCGGTCAAGCCTGGACGAAAAACGTCGGGTGGAGGCTGGACTATCAAATAGCGACGCGCGGGATCGCGGAGCGATCCACTTTCGCGTCCATTCACAAAGAAACGCGGTTCAGTGACCACGCGCCGCTAACAGTGGAGTACGACTTCAAGGTGTAATTGCACCACTGGCTGGTGAATCTGGCGTGAGCGATCCGTGCCGGTACCTTGCGAATCAAACCGAAAGCCGCCTCGACCGACTATGTATAACGCCGATGGCCGTCGACGCGACCCCAGACCGCCATCTGAATCCGTCCATCGATCACCTTTGGATCCAGAACGCGCTTTTCTTATAGGAGGTAAACAGCGCGACCACCGTCCCGGACGTAACCTAATCACAAGAAGAGCGAGTGCCCCGTGGAGAACGAAATTCAAAGGGAGAGAGAAATGACCAATGGCAACCAAGAAGGTCAGGGGAAAGGTGGAGTTACGCCGGCCAGCGTTTGGGTCCGCTTCCTGCGCAGTTACGGCCCTACGCCACAGAACCTGACCATGTTCGACGAGTACGTGTCGGGCGCCGTCAGCCGCGCCAAGGTCCAGCCGATCCAGCTCGCGACGCCACTGCTCGAAGACATGGTCGATCACATCCAGTCCAAGGCTTCAGGCTCTATGCTGATCGCCGGCACTGCAGGTGACGGCAAGACTTACCACTGCCGGGCGCTGTGGACTCGCTTAGGTGGCGATCCCAAGGCGTGGGCTGCCAAAGGCAACGTCAAGGAGTTGCGGTTGTCCGATGGCCGCTTGGCCGTCTTCATCAAGGACCTCTCCGAGTTCAACGGACATGACAGCGACCTGCCGCTGCAGCGCCTCGAAAAATCGGTTCTCGGCGGCGACGATTCTGAAATCGTGATCTTGGCCGCCAACCACGGTCAAATCCTCGACCGCCTGCGCAACCTCGACAAGCGTAACGGCGGAAGGCATCCGCTTCGCACGCCACTGCAAGAGTGCTTTCTACAGGCTGGCCCGGCGCCCGACCGCTTGGCGGTATTCGACCTAAGCCGCACGACAACAAAAAAAACCTTTGGGGAAGTTGCCATGGCGGTGGCAGCGCACCCGGCGTGGGACAACTGCTCCCGCTGCTATCTGAATGCCGGTGGCAAGGTCTGCCCGATCGACGAGAACCGACGCCGGCTGCTCGGCGAAGCCGATGGCGGACAATTCGCGAGCCGCTTGGGCGACTTGGTGGAGCTCGCGCGGCTTAACGGGCTGCATCTTCCAGTGCGCGACCTGCTCGCGCTGTGCTCAAACATAGTGCTCGGGTATTCCAACGCCAAAGAGGCGAAGGAGAACCTCATGACATGCGCCGACGTGGCGACGATCCAAGAGGCGGGCAACGTCAGCAAAGCTAGCATCTACGCGAACGCCTTCGGCGCGAACCTCCCTAAGCGCAGGGCCTCCGATCGGCCGGTGTTCAAAGCTATGGCGAGTTTTGGCGTCGGCGAAGAGACCACCAACGGAGCCGACGGGTTGCTGGTCTACGGCAAGGACGATTCGCGGCTGCAGGCGGACTTCGCACGCCTGGTGGCCAGCGATCCCATTTACGGTGGGACGGCCAACTACCTCGCGGCCCAGGAAGACTACTTGGAGGGGCACGAGGGCGCTCGGCTCGATGGCGGGGCCGTCGAGTTCATCGAGATGCTCGAAGATCAGCGCCGCCGGCTCTACTTCACACTGCCACATGATGAGCCTGGCTACTCGCGCTGGGCCATGACCGTGTTCCGTTTCGCAGGCGATTACTTCGGAATCATCGACACGCTGGTCGAGAACAAAAAGCAAGTCAATGAAGCCGTCCGCGCTCGGATTGCAAAGGGACTAAACCGCGTTTTGACAGGCTTGTTGCTGGAGAATTCAGATCGCATCTTCATCGCGAGTTCTGGCGGCTTTACGCAGAGCCGCGTGAGCGTGCTCTGCGATCACGAGACCACAGCCCGTCGGCAACAGGGGATGGGCATGGCCATCAAGCTCAACCCCATGACGGGGCGGCCCTTCTTGGAGGTCCAGCTCGCGCAAGGCGCGGCCAAGCCCGTGATCTTCGATCTAACGCCGATCCGCCACGAGTTCCTTTCACGAGTCGCGGAGGGAGCCCTTCCCGCCAGTTTCTCTAACGAGTGTCTTGAAGACCTTCTGGCTTTCAAGGCGAAGCTCCTGCGCAAGGCGGAGACCGTTCGCAAGAACGGTGTCGCCGAAGATGACGAGGTCGGCGGTGAAGACTCAGCCATGACTCTCAATTTCATCGACATCGAGCCGGGCGGCCGCGGTCTCACAGTTCCCGTGACCGTGAGAGCCCCAGCATGAGCGAAATCACCAAACGGCCCCTGATCAAGAGCGTCGATTTTTGCGTGGACGAAAACATCTGGGGGCATCGCCTCTACGACGAGCAACTTCCGCATTTGACGGTGCTGGAGTTCCTAGGTGTCTTGGGCTCGAACCTGGACAAGCCTTTGCGGCCCCACGATGGACTCGGCGGCGCAGTCAATTTCAAGCCGCAACGGCAGATGCGCTTGCGCGGGCTGCTCTTCAATAACCCCTTCGTTGAGTCGATCGCCGAGAGCAAGCTAGCTGACGAGGAGAAGTGGCGTCAGTGGCTAGTCAAGTTCGACCAGGGCACGACCGGCAACGGGGACTCGGCCATTGACGTGGCCTACCTGCGTCAGTCCTTCACAAGCTTCGACGACTTTGCCAAGGCAATTGAGCTGCTTCGTTCCTCGTCCTTCGAGTCGCGCAGCAACAAGCGCTGGAGCTCGAAGTTCGTCTTCCCTTTCGGTCCGGACGCCCTTTACGAGGACCTAAAGATCGATGGCAAGGGGAAGATGAGCAACGACAAGCGCTTCTTCGCGCGCACTGGCGAGTTGCTCTACCTGATGCTCACTCGCGCGAAGCGTGGCGCGGAACTCGGCGACCTGTTGGCTAATCGCCTATTCGAACGCTCTGCCCCGATGAATAGGTTGGCCCGCGCGCTTCAAGGCGCGCCGCAACTGCCAGAAGACGCTCGAGTGTCCGGCTACCTTCCGGAGGCTTCCAACACACGCTTTGACCAGATTTGTGAGGACTGGCTGGCGATTCTGTCGAGGGAAATGCCGGTTTATGACGCGTTGGAGCATTTGATCGCGGTCACTGGACTCAACATGCTGCTCTATTTTTTGGAGCGTGCGAAGCGAGTCGCGGGGGATGACGAACCGGTGGAGTTCGTCTGCGAGATCGTTTCCAAGGACGGACGCAAAGTGAGGGCGCTCTCAGGCGACAGTTATCTCGCGAATCAAGGCTACCCCGAAAAGGCGATCCGGGCACACGTCGAATCGATCCGACGCGAGGTGGCGTGGATCGAAGCTGGCTCGGCGGAATTCCCCGACGCCGAGCGCGTGAAGGTCTTGCGGGAGGCATTTCAATGGCCGCCTGCTGATGCTAAAGACGAAGAGGGCTACGCGAGCCGCAACCCCGAAGACTTGGTATCCATGCTTGTCAATCTCGCACTGCCGCGGCACGGCCAGCACGTTGGCAAGATCCATGCGACTTGGTCGCGAGCGATCGGGCTCAGTTCCCGCAGGCTTTCGCGGCGGTATCGCTATGCGCCCAATGACCGGCTGCTGAAATCTCTCGTAATCGCGATTGTCGGCGACCGCATGCAGTTCGACGAGTTCCTCATTGAAGCTAAACGTCGTTATGGCCTTGTGATCGGGGACGCTGAGGGCGCGCACCTCGTGGAAGCCAAGTCTATCGACCAAGCGGAACTCAGTGAAAACCGCGATAACTTGGAGGCTCGGCTTGTCGGGCTCGGCTTGGTGCGTCGCCTTTCTGACTCCTGCTCATTTGTTGAAAACCCATTCGCTTCTGAGGTGGAGGCCACATGCTGACCGATCGCATCATCGGGCGCGTCGGCGCGGACATCCTCGCCAAGCGCCTTGCCGATCCCGCGCAAGCGGGTGATTCCGTTGCGCTCTTTCGGCTCAACAAGCTCTCGGCCAGTCAGGTCGCCGCCGTCGCGCGCTCAGTCATGAGCAAGCCCGACCTCATCGCCCGGATGGATCTGATGATTCCGGAGGCCCTTGTCGAGGGGCAGGGCTTGCCTCCTGAAATCTTGATTCAGCAGAACGCTGGTTACGTGCGCAACAACGCTGAGACCGCCAAGGAGGCAATCCTCACTGCCAGCGGTAGCGAGCACAACCTCTCGGACACGCTCGCTCACGTGACCCCCATTGGCGCCAAGGAGATGCGCTCCGAGGCCCAGCCCTGGGTTGACGCGGCATTGCACACCGGCGGCCTCTCTCCCGTGGCGGATGATCGCGCAATCTTTCAAGCCGCTGTCGGCGGGCTGCTGAACGCATCCGAGCTCTCGCTTGTGCAGCTTGGCGAGTTTTGCTCCGAAATCGTAGAGGCCATTTCCACGCGAGGACTTCCAGTCCGCGACGCGATTGGTTACGCGCTGCCGAGGGCAGGATTGCCCAAAGACAGCGGATACTTCTCGAATGCGAGGACATTCGGAACAACGCGGGGCCCCTGGCAAAAGGCTTTCGCGAAGCTCTTTGCACAGCGAGCCCCGCTGCTCAAAAAGCTTCGCCCAAATGGCCAGCCGCTCGACCCGGAAGAATTGATCGAGCGCATCGAGGCCAGCGCTGCCGAGATCGATGAGGGTGCGCGCCAGGCACTTGAGGCTTTCGCTTCGGCGCCGGTGGGTGACCAAGCAGCGGCCGCCTCTCTGGCTCAATTCGAATGGGAGTCGGAAGGTGTCTACTTGGCCTTCGACAAACCGAAGGAAAAGCAGCAAGGCCTGGCGGAAACTACGCTGCGCTTCTTCGACCACGATTGCGACGAAGACAAAGCGCTGGCGCCAGAGGGCCGGAAGCTTCTCGATGACCTGAAGTCGCGCGAACGCCGCGCCGAATTCACCCCCGAGGATGAAGAGTTTTTCGCCTCACATCGCCGCTTCCTAGAGCGCGATGCCAAGCTGCTTTCGCGGTGGGAAAAGGCGTTGTTTGGCAAGCCCATCGAGTGCAGCGACTTCTTCGATGGATTTGCGCGGGTGGTCAACAACCTCCATGCCGGCATTGAAGACGCCGCTGGAGAGCGCATTCTGCGCTTTAGCGTCAACAAGGGTCGGACGGAATGGCGTGAGCGCTTCAACCACGATGCCGGCTGCTTCTTCTCTGCGATGTATCGCGGCTTGTCGCACTTGATGGGGACTAAGGTCGATTGGAAGGTCACGCGCATGACCGCGGCTGATCTGCCGGATCCGCTTTTTGATTTCGAGCGCTTTATTGCCAAAGAGCGCGAAATCTCCGAGAGCCGTAACAAGAAGTTCAAAGCCGTCAGTTCGCTCTCTCGCCAAGCTTTGCAAATCAAGTTCGATGTCGAACTGCTGAAAGTGGCCGGCGGTGTCGAGACCAAGATCAGCAAGACGCAGCTTCTGTGGAGCTACAAGCCCACCTCGATCGGCCTATCGATGGTCGCGGACATGCGCCGTCTCTTAGACAAAGGCGCTGTTGGCTGCACGGAAGTCCCGCGCCGTTTGGTAAGCAAAAAGGGCGGGGTGCAAAGCGCATCGCTGCGTGACACCGGCAGCTTGGAGGCGACTTACGCCACCGACGCCGGCTCGCTCGTCCCAGCGGCCAGCAGACTTCGCAGCTTGCGGCAAGAAATCAAGACGCGAATTAAGGATCTTGGAGACGAAGGCCGGCTTACACAGGCGCAACGAAATGAAGTGAGAGGGGCATGGGACACGTTTGAACGGGACTACATCAAAGCTATGGAGGACTTTGTCGCCATCGGCCTTCACGGAGAGGCCGTGATGCGGCAGGCCGAATCGTTTGGCGCTCTGCTGAACACGCTGATGGCCCATGCCCGGGGCGATGTCTGCCGCTCGCGGCTGGTCTTGGAAGTTTTGTCGGTTGGTACAGCCAGGGTTGCTGGCGACAATCTCTCGCTGATCATCCCGCCATGGCACCCGGAGCGCATGAAAGCGCTAGCAGTGAAGTCCCGCCGCGTCGCGAGCTTCGCCACCCATCTGCTCTCCAGTGGCAGCATCCTTTACGGCGACCGCGACATTTTCATGCGCGAGCTCTCCGACGAAATCGCCCATCCGTTCTATCCAGAGATCGCTGTCCTCGGCAAGGGTGGCTCGCCCAAGTTGGTCAGCGAGAGCAGCAGTGTCAACGGCTACAGTCTCCTGGAATCGCCCATCCGAGACGAAGACACGATGAGCGATGTGGATCCTGCTGCTGCGGCTAAGCAGGCGAGGGAACTTTTGGAGCGCTACGTTGGCTTGCAGCCCCATGAGGCCTCGAATCTCAGCGTCTTGCTCTACAACGCCGACGCAGCCGAGCTGCCGCTCGCGACGGTGCGTGAGCTTTCATCAATCCAGGGGGACGGCAAACTCCAATGCAGCGTGTCGGTGCGCCATGTCGACCAGGCGAAACTGCGTAGCGTCTACGGCGACTTGGTCAACAAGGCTGGCGATGATCCTGACTTGCCGGTAGTCAGCGAGACCAGCGACAACTTTATCTCGAAGCTGCGCATCGCTGTTACGCCGATCTCAGCGACCCCCAGTGTGAGCGCCCAAGGCTTCAAAGCCTTCGATGTGGCGTTCCTGCATGACGTGGTCGCCCGCTCGGCAAAGGAGGAGTGGCTGCCTGTCGCTTGGACCAACGATCGCCCTAGCCTGGAGCATGCGCCTTCGCGTTGGTCCTATCGAAGCGTCTCCGGCGAAGACGAGCTCAAATCGACCACGTTCTTGACCTGCCCGTGGCAAACGGCATCGGGGTGGGCCTATGTCACCGCCGTGGCCGCCGTATGCAACCAGACCGATGCTGTCCCCGACAAGCGCTTCTTGCCGGCGCGGCGCATCTCCCTGCAAAGCCAGAATCTGGCAGCATTGATCAAGGACGCCCATGATCTGGCCGAATGGGTCGCCACGTACGACGAGCTGCTCGATAAACGCCAGCTTCAGTACAACAACATCACTGTCGTACGCTATCGCCGTGGATCGACCAACGGCCGCAACATGATCGTGAGCTCGACCTCCGAGCTCCGACTGCTGAGTGTTCTGGTCCGACGCCGCCTCGATGAGTTGAAGCTTCCGCTTAGCGCTGACGAGCTCGCGAATGCAGCGGACAAGGCCAAACACGATGCGCTGTCGATCTCCGGCGACATCGTGCTCCGGGCGGCCAAGCGCGGTGTTTCCGCTGGCGAAATGATCGGCTTGGTCCTCAGCCGCCATCTGCTGGACGAGGAATTCAAGGCGCTCACAAGTGGCGGCGCAGTGTTAACGGCCTACTTCCTGCTCGACGACTACGCAAGTTGGCTTTCGCAGCCAGAAAGTCGCATTGCCGACATCCTCGCGATCAATGTCGAGGAGAAGGACGAAGGGATCCGCGTCGTGATTTCCATCGTCGAGTCGAAGTACGTTGGAATCGATGGCCTGGCTCCTGCCCGCCGGGGTTCAAAGGATCAGCTCCTGACAACGCTGGATAAGTTTCGGGAAGCGCTCTTTGGCGATCCTGGCCGGCTCGATCGCGACGTTTGGCTCGCCCGCCTGGCCGACATGCTCATTGACGCCGAAATCCCTCCGGGCATGACCGGCCTGCTTGAACGAGCTCGCACAAAACTACGCGAGGGCGACGTTGAAATCTCGTTGCGCGGTTATTCCCAGGTTTACGTTCACACCTCGGACGCTGGTTCTGGATCGGCATCCGAGCAAGAGCTTTTGTTGGACGAGAGCGGTGTCAAAGCGTGGCAAGAGGTGTTCGATAGGGATGATCTGAGAAAGCTGGTCGAGGCCTACGCGAAGGACACTGGGAGTCTGGGGGCTCGTGCCGGCATCGGCCCCCACGAGCCCTGGTCTGGCCACAGCTTCAAGAAGCCTGCGCCTCGCGTGCCATGGCTGTCGGCGATGGGGCAACTTGCAAATGGCGCTGGCGAAGTTGCCATGGAAGCAATTCTGGAAGATGTTCAAAGCTTTGTAGAGGTTAGCGCGCCGGCGCAAGAGAGTTGGGCTCCCGTGCAATGTTTAACCGAGGCCAGCGCCGCGCCACGGGCTTCGAGTCCAAACCCCGCGCTGGCTCCTTCCGCAAACCTGGGCTTCGCCCTCGACGAGCTCGTCGCCTCTAAATTCGCAGGGGGTTCGCAAACCGATGTGGAGCGCGAAGAATGGGCGCAGGAGGTAACCAAGAAGCTCAAAGCCGCTTTGAACAGCTATGGACTGCAGGCAGCCGTTTTGGGGACCCGCTTAACCCCGAATGGTTGTTTGGTTCGCTTGGCCGGCTCCGACAAATTGCGCGTCGAAGACATCGAGAACAAGCGCACTCAGCTTCTGACTACGCATGCGATCAGCCTGGTAACGGTTCAACCAAAACCAGGCGAGATCGTAGTGACAGTTGCTGGCCCAAAGCGTCAGGCGGTCTCGCTCTGGGAGCTCTGGTCCCGTCGCGAACTCAATCGCAATGTCGCGGGCATCAACACCTCCTTCCTCTTGGGCCTGCAAGAGATCAACGGCGCTTTGCTTTATCTCAATCTTGGTTCCGAGTTCGGCGGGCTTTCGTCCCATGAGCCGCATTCGCTGGTGGCCGGCGCGACTGGCAGCGGCAAGTCGGTGCTGATCCAAGCGATGCTGCTGGACATTGCCGCAACCAACTCAAAGGATCTGGCGCAGATCATCTTGATCGATCCCAAGATGGGGGTGGATTACGCCCCCTTGGCGGACTTGCCGCACATGCGCGAGCAAATCGTAACCACCAAGGAGAGGGCCGCCGAGGTCTTAGAAGCCTTGGTTCAGGAGATGGAAGACCGGTACCGAGCATTCGCGAAGGCCAGGGCGCGCGACCTTCCGACCTACAACGCCAAGGTGTCGACGGTCGAACGTTTGCCGATGGTCTTCCTGATCCACGACGAGTTCGCAGACTGGATGCTCGACGACGCCTACAAGTCAGCGGTGGGAGCGGCAGTCCAGCGCCTGGGCGTAAAGGCCCGCGCGGCAGGCATCCATCTGATCTTCGCGGCGCAGCGCCCCGACAAGGACGTCATGCCGATGCAGCTCCGCGAGAACCTCGGCAACCGCCTGATCTTGAAGGTGTCCAGCGAAGCGACCTCGAAGATCGCGCTTGACCGACCAGGCGCTGAGCTTCTGCTGGGAAGAGGGCATTTGGCCGCGAAACTCAATGGCGAGCAGGGCCTGGTCTTCGCGCAAGCTCCGTTCCTATCGGACCAAGACATCGAAGCCGCAGTGGCAGCCATCCGCGCTGACAACCAATAATCAAGACCAAGGAGAGAGTGCATGGCAAAAAAGTGGCAGTCAAGCCCTCACACGATCGCCGACATCCGAGAGTGGAATGGCAACGGAACGCTGCTCCTGCAGCCTGACTACCAACGGCGCGAGGTCTGGGGCGATGCGGCTCGTGTCATGCTGATTGACAGCATCCTCAATGACATTCCGATGCCGAAGATCTTCGTGTCCAAAGCCATCAAGGACATGAGGACGTATCGCAGCGTGATCGACGGCCAGCAGCGGATCACGACGATCCTCTCTTTCTTGAATGACACCTTCCAGCTAGAGGATCCATACAGTGGACCCTACAACGGCAAGAAGTTCTCGGAGCTGCCGCCGGATGTTCAAGATGACGTCTTGCTCTACCCGATCGACTTCAACGAGGCCTCGGGTCTACCGCCCGAAGAGCTGCGAGAGGTCTACTCACGCGTTAACAAATACTTGGTGCCACTCAATAAGCAGGAGCTCCGCAAGGCTGATTTCCCTGGTGCATTCCTGAACATTGCCGAGGAACTGGCCAACCTGGATGCGCTCGATGAAATGGGACTTTTCAATGCCACAGCGCGGCGGCGTTCGTTGGACGTTGAGTACGTGAGCGAATTGCTTGCGGCGCAGCTTCGGGGCATCAGCGACAAGAAGGACGCGATCGACGAGTGCTGTCGGGACTATGCAGCTTGGCCAGAGGCTGAGTCAGCAGCGGCGCGCTCTGAGTTTGAGGGGGTCATTGCAGACATCGCACAGATCTTCGACTCGACCTACCCGATGAAGAAAACCCGCTGGAAGCAGAAAGCGGACTTCTACTCACTCTTCTTCGCGATCCTGACCCTCAAGCGTGGCGGGTTGGCGTTGCCGGCCGACCTGAGCTTCTTGCGGCAAGACTTGACCCTGTTAAACGGTCGAATCGCCCCCAGTTCAGAGGTGCCAATACTCAGCAAATACGCGGTCTACTGCGTCTCTCAAGCGAACTCGGCGTCCAGCCGGAATTGGCGCATGGTGTTCATTCGGGCAATCTTGCGCGGCTCTTATGCTGGCTCCATTGACGACCATGAACAGCGCGACATCGTCTCGGAAACTGCCAGTGACATTCGGTTCGCGATCGATCCGAACTTCAACGGTGACGGATGCCCGCCGGCGGAGGGCTTCGTATGCGGCGGATGTGGCGGCTTTGATGAAGGCGAGACCAGCCTGAGCAAGTCTATCCTTTACTGGCCAGTCGGCACGACGGTGTTCCAGTTGTCGAATGCCAAGTGGGCCCATTACAGGTGCAAAAGCGACGTGGAAGCTGCCGCCATCATCGAGGGGACAGTGATCCCGGGCGGCGTCGAAGACGACTACGCGAACGACGATGAAGAATCCGATGGCGAACAGTAAGGCGATGGATGCCCAACCATGAGCCAAGTCGAACTCTTTCGAAATCCCAGCAGCGGCTATACGATCGATGACCACATCAATGGCGATGACGGCCGCGTCTACATCGTCGGCGAGCGCATTGCGGCGGGCGGTAACGCCGTGGTCCATGAGTGCAACGAGAAGCTCTCAGGCGACAGTTACGCAGTCAAATTTCAGCTTGAGCTACGGCAGCGTCGCCGTGAGCGATTTCAACGCGAAGTCGAGCTGCTTCGCGGTTTCGACGACCCGCACATCATTCGCTTTGTCGCCACCGGCGTTGCGCGGGGCCCGCGGACGGAGCGGACCATGCGGCACGGCCGAGTCGTGGCGCAGCGGCATGGTCAGGTCGAGAATGTTCCATTTGTCGTCCTCATGAAGGCATCCGAAGACTTGGGCAAGCACGCCAAGACTCCGCAGAACATCCCGCCTGCAACCTACCTTGCGCAGTTCCTTGGGCTTTCAAAGGCGCTGGTAAAGGTCAACGAGAAGGCTCTGCACCGCGACATCAAGCCCGAGAACATCCTGGTTGTCGGCAGCGCGTGGGCCATCAGCGACTTTGGCCTGTGCGATCTGCACGAGGGCGGACCCGATCTGTCACGCGTGGACGAAAAAATAGGTCCTGCGCAGTGGATGTCGCCCGAGGCGTTCAACAAAAACTTGGGTTGCCCTGATGCGATCGGTCAAACATCGGACGTGTTCCAGTTAGCTTCCGTCTTTTGGTATGCAACATGCGGCAGGCATCCAACGGGCATCGTCCGCGACACCGACTGGCGGGGCCCGGTGGACCTCTACCCCGTCATGGAAAGGGCTCTGCTGCACAACAACCAAGACCGTTACCAAACCAGCGCGGAGTTCAGCGCCGCGCTGGAAGCGGCGATCATTCGATAGCGGCTACTTGTGGCAAACGGCGCAGGAGCCGTTGCCCTCGTCGACCCCGTAGATGTCATCGATGTCGTCCGGGCATGCCTTCACAGGCCGCAACGGATTGATAGGGATGCTCTTGAGCGTGCGAGCTCGCCGGGTTCCGTACTCAGCTTGGATCTCAGCGATGCGGGCGGGCTTTTCCATGTCGATGAGCGACTCGCCTTTAGACCAAGTGAAGGGCGAACCGTGCTCCAAAGCATCCTTCTCCAGGGCCTTCGCGGCTTCGTAGGCATCGGGGTGCCGTTCCCGCAGGCGTACCCATTCGATCTTTTGCTGAAAGAAGCAAAAGGTGCAGCCACTGCGTGATCGCCACTCGTAATACTTGGGATACCCAACGCCGGAGTTCTCCAAGATGTCGATAACGCCAACCTTGTCGATTCCGGCCTCGCGGAACGGCAGCTTTACGAAAAGGTTGTCGGCTTTGGCCGAGTAGCCCTCCCGATAGTCCTCATCGGCGCGGATGGCCACGTAGGATGTGACCTTATTGCCCGCCGCAAGCATGGGTCTTACCCAGCTCTCGAAAGGTGCCAACTTCAACTTCCGAGTACACCAGCGCGTGTTAGGGCTGGGCAAGAAGTGGTTGTATTGACGCAGCCAGAAAATGAAGTCCCGGTCGGGGTTCAATCGCAAGATCGGCTTGCCAAGCCGGCCTTCAAGCTTCCCCAGGAACTCGTAGACCTCCGGTAGCTCTTCGCCCGTGTCGGTGAAGAAGTATTCGATGTCAAGCTCGGGATGATGCTCGCGCATGTAAACGGCCAGCGCTGCACTATCCTTGCCGCCGGAAATTCCCAGAACGTGCCGCTCAGCCATTTGCGGACTCCTTGTCGACGGATAACAGCCTCATTCCGGCCTTGGCCAGAATCGCCAGCAACACATCTGTATCCAGCCCTTGGGCCTCTAACATCGATGCGACTTCGTGGGCCTTGGCCTCAACAGTTTGACGATGACTTTCCGGAATTGAAAACGATCGCGAGATTGTCTTGGTGTCAGCGCCTGCGCCGATGACCACGGCGATGGCCTCGCTGTAAGCCTTGCGGCCTTGCACTGCCACGAACGCCTCTGCTTCGCGGAATCGACGAGCTGACTTTGCCAGCTCTAAGATTGCAGCGTCAATGTGCCTGTCGACCCAGTCGCGCGGAGGCCTCTCCGCCGCCAAGCTGAGAATTCCTTCGAGCGATGTCCGCGAGCCGTCGAAGCTAGCCAAGCGTGTAGCAAAGCCATCCATTTGCAAATCGCCCGAGATTCCAGAGACAGATCGAGCGCGTTCTCGTAATCCCTCTAAGTTTTCCCGGTTCGCGTCGAGCGCAGCGAGCATCTTGGCTTCCACCTCGCCGAGCATCTTGCCGTAGGCGCCAGCAAGCTCCTGCAGAGGGGCTCGAAGCGCCTTCACGTAGGCCTTACCGTCGGCTGCTTCAAGCAGTGAGGCCAGATCGACGAATAAGACCTTGTGTGGGTCGCTTGCCTTGAGGAGCATGTCCCGCATCTCCCTGGTCGTCTGTCCAAGACGCGAAGTCCGGCGAGCCCATTCAGGCAGGTTGAAGACCATTGCTACCAAGCCGCGGGCCGACTCCAGCGGGTCTGTTGCCCCGACGTTCTCGCCGATCTCGGCTAGAAGCTTGGAAATGCCTTCAAGGATCTGATTCTTGTCTTCGTCGATGGCTACCCATCGAAGCGAGAAGCGGCTGGGGTCTTGAAGACACTCATCAATGTCAAAGTCGGTCAGTCGAGGAACGAACATTCCGTCCTTATAGACGGCGATGTTGGCTTTATGGGCAAGCAGGAACGCCGTCAGGACCACCGGTTGAATGCCTAGCTTCATGCCGAATGGCGGCGCCCTCCACAACGCGTAGAGCTCGTGAGCGCCCATACGGGCGTCGACGTTGGAGAACAACGAGCGGGTCGCCTCCCACAGCGGTGAGAAGCCTTCGGCAAAGCCGCCTCCAGGAGGCATAAAGCGCCATGCGCCGGAGGCGTCTTGGCGGTGAAGCTCTGTGCTTTTGAGCAACGTCTCATAAAGTCCGCGCTCGGCTGCGAAACCCTCGAAGCCCAAAGCCTCTTTGCCTTCGGCGTTGACCATCGCGTGCAGCAGGTCCCTGCGGGCCTTTACGCTGTTGCTCGACACGCTGTCGCGATTGACGAGTTCGCTCCACACCGGGGGGGAGTGGCCGAACAAGTCGTCGGCGAGCAGTGATGCTTCGGGAGAGAGCTTCTCGCCCAACTCGACGATTTGATGCTCGCCCTTATGCCACTTCGCACGAGATACCGCGGCTTGTAATTGGTCTTCAAGATCGGCACGCGTGGCGGCCAGTCGCGCATAAACTTCGCGACGGGCCACCGCGTCACCGGAGAGCTCGTGTCTCTCCTTAACTTGTTCCAAAGCAACAAGCTCAGCGGACAGATTAGCGATGCGGGCGTGGTTCGCGGGAATGCCTACGAGCACTGGCCAGGGCCGTAGCTTCGAGCAGGCTGCTGCCCGGAGACTAGCGGCCCGCTGTGTTGTGCCCTTGCTCGGCAGCGCAAGAATGAATGCTCCGAACTCACCCTTCTTGGACTGGTAGTTGGCGGCAATTTTCTCAGCCTGCTCAATGCTGCAAAGCGAAAGCTCCATCCAGCGCATTGAACCCGTCTCGTGGTAGTGCCGCTTGGCCACTACCGAATGAAGGCCCATCAGCTGAGCCAGTCGGGCGTAGTCCACTCCAGGTGAGCTAGCCAAGGCATGGGCAATCGCCGCATCGATGTCAAAGTCGCTGCCCTCGAACACCGACCAAGCGCCAGTGTAGTTCTTGAAAAGCGCGACCTTGAGTGAGCTGAGCTCTTGCAGTGCAGCGTCGAGCTCCTCGCGGGTTCTATTGAAAAATAGGGTGTAGATGACGGCAGCGTCCGCCGCCAAACCCGAGCCGTTGCGGAACAAGTCGATGACCGCAATGTTCTTGATGATCGACACGAGCAACGCATCGCCCGTCTTGGCCTCGGCCCGCTCGACCGCTTCGACGGCCTGCGACCAGCGATGTCCGTCGGGCGATGCGAGGATCGCCGGCTCCAAGTTCGACCGCAGGTAGTCCCAGTAATCGCTCGGGCGATACCAACTCGCTTCGCTCTTGAGGGTCGAGTTAAGGTAGGAGCGGAAGCCGTAAGGCTCTACCGACGACAGGAAGCCGAAGGTGCTCCGCTCGTTTTGTCCAAACTGACGCTTCGAAATCGGGCCCAACAACGCGGCCATGGCCGGATGCAGGGGCCAGCAAGCCTCCAAGGCTTTGGCGAAGTCCTGCCCGACTGCAGGCCGACGGGAGCGGATTGCCTCGGCGATCGTCTTGGACGCGTCGGCCATCCAGGGCGGGCGTTCCTTGGCCTCGATCGCTCTGCCGATGAGCTCGACGACTTCGTCGCTTGCGGCAACGAAGGGAAGGTCGACGTAGCGGCCTTGCACCTTGGTCCAATCATCGCGGGAGTCGATGCCCAAGCGTGCCGAATACTGCGCGAAGGACTGATGAAGGACGCCGACGACCACGAGGCGACCTTCAGAGCGCGCGGCGGCTTCTGCCAGTTCCTGGAAGAAATAGACGTCGTCTCCCGAGCCCAGGGCGGAAGCCTCTAAAAACTTGCCCATCTCGTCAATGATGATCAGCGCGCCGTCTTGCGGACGGCTCTTCGCCTCATCGAGCAACTCCGCGATCAGCGATTGGGCGGTGGGCTTGCTTCGGCCGTCAACATTGCGGCCCTGCGCGCGGCGAAGCGACGCATGCAGTTCTGTCACCACGCTTCCGCGTCGGCCAACAGCCGGAACAAGTAACCACCCCTTGCGGACGGGAAAGACCTTGTCGAAGGCGGGCTTGGTGTCGAGCCCGAGCGCCGCGCGCGCCTTAATCCTAAGGTTCTTGTCGAAATGCAGCGCACTCGCGAGTGCTACGGCCAGCGAGCTTTTACCGCCACCAAACGGACCGGTCCAGGTGAAACAGCGTTGGTTGGTCTCCGAGAGCTGCTTGCACATGCCATCGATCACGGATGCCGCGGTCGCGTGGAAGATGTAGCCGGAAAGAGCGTCAGCGCGACCGATGTCGGCGTCGACACGGATGGAGCGCTGGTATTGGCGCGAAATTTGGACGATGGCCGACAGAGGCAGCTGCTTGGTGTCAGTCATAAGCACGTCTGATCATGTTCCTGATGTCCTCATTGGAAAGCTGTTTGCGGTGAACTTGCCTGAGGCCGGCAGAGTCCGTCCATTCAAGCTTTCGCCCGGTGAAGTCGGAGATGGCGAGTAACCGCTGAGCGATCGACTCCTCATCGAGCTTGAATACCCGACCGGGCGAGCCTTCGGCGTATGCCACCGTTTCGAAGGCCAATGAGCTTTGGCCCGCGGCCGTACGGTTCCAGAAATCGACTAGCGCGTATGCGAAGACGCCGTTGTGCAGTGACGCCTTGGGGCCACGGCGGAAGGCGTATTGGCCTTTGTGAACTTCTTGGAGCAGGCCTAACTCACCAAGAAGTGGCTCAGCGAAGTCTTCGGGCGAACCGCCGGCTGCGCGAGGGGCATAGCTGCGGAGGCACGTCTCTAAGTCACGCGAGATGGTCGAGGTCGAAAGTCGATGCTTCGGGTCAAGCTCGCGTGCGTAGCTCGCAAGCGGCTCTTCAAGTTCTTGGCGCGTGAAAGTCGGTGCCGTCACACGGTTGAACAACCAATGCCAAGTGGTCGAGCGGAAGCAACGACCGGCGAGCTGCCAATGGGCTAACCACGCGGTCGAGAGACTCTCTGCGTACGGATCAAGGCCGCCGTCTTGCAGAATCTCAGTAACAAGGCTCCCTACGCGGTATCCGTCGCCGGCTTCATACATAACGCCGCACGCCAACGCCCAATGCCGAATCGACGCGACCATGTTCTTTCCGACGCCGAAAGAGGCAATCGCATTCTCTTCGGAGAAGAATGACTTCTTAATCACGCCGCCATCGATCGCCTGATCGAAGACTTTCTTGAGCCACATCTGACGCAACGGGAATGTCTCGTGGCCCGAAAAATGGACGGGTGTTCCTCCGCCAACTCGTGTTCTAGTCTTCATGCGGAAGATTTTAGCCGTTCGAACTGGTGGCGTTCACCAGTTGAGATCGGCTATTTACTGTATAAAAAGACAGTATCCCTTAAAGTCGACCTGATTTTTGGTTTTTTGTCGCACTGACTACCAGATCGCCTGTCTTTCCGTTGCCTTGACCGCCCGTACAGCCGGCATTTACAAGGACGTCAAATTCAGCGACCACGCACCGTTGACAATCGACTACGACTTCGACCTTTGATCAAACGAAGCTTCGGTCCGCTTGAGGACTAGCGAAACTGCGCGGCTCGTCAATCGACTTCAGAGCATCACTTGACGTCCATTTTCTGCAGCTCAGTCAGCCGAGCGAGATTTGAGGTCATTGAGCCGCTAGGATTCCTGTCTCTTTTGCTTCGCAGACGTTGATCACCAAGCTAGCGAAATCTGAGATTCTCCCGACCCAGATCGGCGGCTCGATGCGCGCCCATCAACCGCATGTCGCGGACGATCTCGGCCTTGAGCTGGCCCAGCGCCCGCTCCACGCCGGCTTGGCCCGCCGCTGCTAGCGGGAACAGGTAGAAACGGCCCAGCCCCACGGCCTTGGCGCCCAGCGACAGCGCCTTGAGCACTTGGCTGCCGCGCTGGATGCCGCCGTCGATCATCACGTCCATCCGGTCGCCCACAGCCTGCACGATCTCGTCGAGCTGGTCGAAGGCCGAGCGCGAGCCGTCGAGCTGGCGCCCACCGTGGTTGGACAGCACGATGCCTGTGCAGCCGATCTCGGCAGCGCGGCGAGCATCGGCCACGCTCATCACGCCCTTGAGGCAAAACTGGCCGCCCCACTCCTGAACCATACGCGCCACGTCGTCCCAGTTCATCGCGGGATCGAGCATCTCGGTGAAGTAGCGGCCGATGGTCAGCGCGTCGCCCTTCATGTCGATGTGTGCGTCCAGCTGCGGCAGGCTGAATTTCTCGTGGGTGGCGTAATTGATACCCCAGGCTGGCTTGCGCGCAAACTCGTACAATCCGCCCAGCGTCAGCCGGAACGGGATTGAAAAGCCGGTGCGCAGATCGCGCTCGCGATTGCCCCCGGTGATGCTGTCCACCGTCAGCATCATCACCTTGATGCCGCATTGCTTGGCCTTTTCCATCATCGCGCGGTTCAAGCCTCGGTCCTTGTGGAAGTAAAACTGGTAGACCTGCGGTGTTCGGTGCTTTTTCGCCAGCTCCTCCATCGACACGGTGCCCAGCGAGGAAACGCCAAACAGCGTGCCGAATTTCTCGGCCGCAGCAGCAGTCGCACGCTCGCCCTGGTGGTGGAACAAGCGCTGCAGCGCGGTAGGAGACAGATAGAACGGCAGATCGATCTTCTGCCCCATCACCGTCACCGACAGGTCGACATCTGTGACGCCGCGCAGCACGCTGGGTACCAGGTCGCAGGCCTCGAACGCTGCGGTGTTGCGGCGCATGGTGACTTCGTCATCGGCACCGCCGTCGATGTAGTTGAAGATTGGCGAGGGCAGCCGTTGCTCGGCCAAACGACGGAAGTCGTGGAAGTTGTGACAATCTTTCAAGCGCATGGTGTTCTTCCTGGACTTGGCGTCTCAGCGGACCACCATCAGGGTGAACGGCCAGACGTACGCCTGCATGGTCACGAACACACCGACCAAGCAAGCCAGCGCGATCGAGTGGAAAAACACGTAGCGCAGGATCTCGCCTTCCTTGTTGAACCAGCGCGTGGCGGTGGACGCGACGACGATGGACTGCGCATCGATCATCTTGCCCATCACGCCGCCCGAACTGTTGGCCGCGCCCATCAGGTTGGGCGACAGGCCCAGCTGCTCGGCTGCCACCTTCTGCATGCCGCCGAACAGTACGTTCGACGCCGTGTCCGAGCCTGTCAGCGCCACGCCGATCCAGCCCATCAACGTACCAAAGAAGGGGTAGAGCACACCGGTGTTGGCGAACGCCAGGCCCAGCGTGGTGTCGGTGCCGGAGAAGCGCGTGAGCGTGCCCAGGGCCAGCATCAGCACGATGGTCAGCAGCGAGTAGCGCACCAACCATGCCGTGCTGAAGAAGGTGCGCACGATGGCGACGGGCTTGTATTTCATGACGATCGCGCTGATCACGGCAGCCAGCAAGATACCGGTACCGGTAGCCGACAGCAGGTTCAACGTGTAGACCGCGGCCTCGGGGTGCGGCGTGGTCACCACAGGCGGCACCTTCATGATCAGGTTGTGCAGGCCGGCGATGGGGAACTTGGGCGCAAAGACGCTGTTCAGCCAAGCCTTCACGGGCGGGAGGCCCCAGATGAAGACGAACACCGACAGGATGGCCCAGGGCGTCCAGGCGGCAATGAGCGCTTCCCTGCTGTGGCGCACCACTGGTTGCGGCGGCTTGGCTTCGGCGGCGCTGGAATCCTTGCCACGCATGGCCGGCGAGGTCCAGACCTTCTTCGGCTGCCACACGCGCAGGAAGGCGACCAAGCTCAGCATGGAGACGATGGCGGCGATGATGTCCACCAGCTCCGGCCCCATGAAGTTCGACACTAGGTACTGCGGGATCGCGAAGGATAGGCCGGTGACCAGAATGGCGGGCCAGATTTCCATCATGCCCTTGCGGCCGGCGAAGGCCCAGATCAGCCAGAACGGCACCAGCAGCGAGAAGAACGGCAGCTGGCGGCCGATCATAGCGGTCACCTGCATCAGGTCGTAGCCGTGCACCTGCGCCAGCGTGATCACCGGCGTGCCCAGCGCGCCGAAGGCCACCGGCGCCGTGTTGGCGATCAGCGACAGGCCCGAGGCCGCCAGCGGCGAGAAGCCCAGCCCGATCAGGATCGCCGCCGTGACGGCCACCGGCGTGCCGAAGCCCGCCGCGCCCTCGAAGAAGGCGCCGAAGCAGAAGGCGATGAGCAGCAGCTGGATGCGCCGGTCCTCGGTGATGCCCGAGAGCGAGTCCTGCAGCACCTTGAAGCTGCCGTTCTGCTCGGTCAGCTGGTGCAGGAAGATGATGTTCAACACGATCCAGCCGATCGGCAGCAGTCCCGTAAAGCCGCCCAGCAATGCCGCGCGACCGGCCATGTCCACCGGCATGCCGTAGGCGAAGACGGCCACGAGCAGCGCCGCCACCAGCCCCATTCCGGCGGCGATGTGGGCCTTGATGTGGAAGAACCCAAGGGCGCCAAGCATCACGATCACCGGAATCGCCGCCAGCGCGGTCGAGATGATCATGTTGCCGAATGGGTCGTAAATCTGCTGCCAAGTCATGGCTTGTCTCCAAGTGCTATTTTTGAGATCGCCGCAAAGCCATGGATTGCCTGCAGCAACACGTGAAGACCGACTTTAGAAACACCGGCAAAAGGTCAGAGTGAAAAGCGCAGGCCCGCAGCCTGAATCTTTTTCAAGAAGCGTCAGTGCCTCGTCGCGATTGGCTTCAGTCGCGCAGTGCCTGGCGCAACCAGTCGATGAAGGTCGCGCATTCCCAACGCTCGAGCGTGCCTGGCTTCCAGCATAGGAAGTAGTCGTGCGGCGAGCGCAGGCTTCTGCGGGAAAGGCGTACCAGTCGCCCGCTGTCCAGCCAGGCTTGCCCCAGCTTGAGTCGCATCAATGCAACACCGAAGCCGGCGACGGCGGCATCGAGCACCAGGCCGAGGTCGTTGAACTCGTCGCCGTCGCGGGGCTCCGCATGAGCGATGCCGCAGGCCATAAACCAGGTCCGCCAGGGCTCCAGGGGGGTGCGGATCAGCCGTGCGCGCGAGACCGCTTCTACATTGTCGAAGCCGTCGAATGGCCCAGCCTCGTGCAGGTAGTCTGGGCTGCAGACCGGCGACACCTCGTCCGATTGCAGGTGCATGGACTCGCGGTCGGGAAAAGGCCCAGTACCGAATCGCAACTCGATGTCAGATTCTTCGGCCGTCATGTTCAATAGCGGGATGGTCACCTGCAGGCTGAGCGCGATCTCGGGATAGGCATGGCGAAATAGTGCCAGCCGTGGCAGTAGCAACTGGCGCGAAAAGGTCGGCGTGACCGCGACTCGCAGCCGTACTCTGCCGGAATCGTCCGATGGTCCGGGAACCTGCTGCAACGCCGCAAGCGCCTCGCGCACTCGCACCAAGTAGGCGACGCCATCCACGCTGAGGCTGAAGTCGTGGCGGGCGAAAAGCTTCAGTGCGAGGTGCGTCTGGAGCTGACGGATGCGATGACTGATTGCGCTGGGCGTGACGCTGAGCTCTTCAGACGCCAGTGTCACGCTGCGCAAACGCGCCACCGCCTCGAAGGCCAACAAGCCTTGGATAGGTGGGATACGTGGAGGAGTCACGGCGGCGGAACTTGGGCAAAACAGTATTGTCTGGGAGGCTACTGAAATACATGACCCTGACGCACGCGTGCTTTCAAAGCCGTCTGATTTCGGTTGCCTGGTCGCCATCGTAAATCCCAGAACGCGTTGGCGCTGCGCAGGTCGCGCGAGGTCTTTTTTCCGCAGCCTGCCGAAAATTGTCGTGCAAAAGGCATTGCGACAACTGGATGTCTGTCGAGACACGTGCTCGCCTTCGCTGCATCAGCTCGGCAAAATCCGGCACGGCTTGCAGGTTTTTTGCCGCACGGACTACCACTTGGCTACGGCCGGCATGGCGGCGCTAGCGCGCAGCGAGCAGATTTACAAGACCGTGAAGTTCAGCGACCACGCGCCGATCACGGTGGATTACGACTTCACACTTTTACCTGAAATCGCGATGCAGCTCGCTACCGGTCGCAGTCGGTCAACGTGCAGACCCACGGCTGGAATCGAGCGGCATGCCCATCAGTTCGATCTGCTACATTCATTTGGTCGAAAAAGGCAGACTTGGCGTGGTCAGTCCAGGTCCTTCCAGGAACGGAAGCACTGCCACTGTGATTTGCACGGAGGCCCCACGACGAACAATGATTGCTGTTAGCGCAGCGCTGTTCGTCCGTGTGGTTCTCTCGACGAACTGCTCTGGTCGGACGACCACACAGGAGTAGTTCATGCAAAAGTTTCCCACCTACGATGTCGTCATTGCTGGCGCAGGGCCGGTCGGCCTGTTCCTCGCCTGCGAGTTGCGCCTGGGAGGTGCCTCGGTGTTGGTCCTGGAGCAAGCCAACGACCGCGGCTCGCCGTTTAAAGGCCTTCCGTTCGGCCTGCGCGGGCTGTCGGTGCCCACCCTCGAAGCCTTGTACCAGCGCGGACTCCTCGACGCGGTTTCGGAGGCGCCGCCGGCCAAGGCGCGTTCGGACGAAGTCGGCTCGTCAACCAGCGCGCACTGGCTGCACCAGGCCCGTCGCCCTGGCGGTCACTTCGCCGGCATCCAGTTCTTCCAGGACAAGATCGATGCCGCCCGCTGGAAGGGCCGTCTGAGCGGCCCGGTGACCGGCCCGTTGCCTGTCAGCATGGAACGCCTCGAGTCCGTATTGACCGCCAGGGCTCACGCCATAGGCGTCGAGTTGAGGATGGGACAGAAGGTGGAGGAAATCAACACGACCGACGATGGCGTGACCGTCCGGGCTGGTGGCGCCTGCGTTCACGCGCGGTGGCTCGTGGGGTGCGATGGAGGCAGAAGCACGGTGCGCAAGATGGGCGGCTTCGAGTTCGTCGGCACCGAGCCCGAGTTCACAGGCTACTCGGTTGAAGTCGAGATGGCCGCATCGGATGCCCTCCCGGCGGGACGGCACTACACGCCCACGGGCATGTACACCTATCAACAGCCGGGGACGATCGCCATGGTCGACTTCGACAAGGGCGCCCTCCACCGCGCTCAACCGATCACCCGCGAACATGTTCAGTCGGTGCTGCGCCGGGTGTCGGGTGTCGACATCACCGTGACCGCTCTTCACCTGGCGACGACTTGGACGGACCGCGCGTTCCAGTCCACGGCTTACAGCAGGGGCCGGGTATTTCTTGCCGGCGACGCATGTCACATCCATTCGCCCCTGGGCGGCCAGGGGTTGAACCTCGGGCTTGGCGATGCGATGAATCTGGGCTGGAAACTCGCGTCCGTCATCCGTGGCGAGACGCCGGACGCGCTACTGGAAACGTACTTTTCCGAACGCCATCCGATCGGAGCGCAGATCCTCGACTGGTCCCGCGCACAGGTGGCGATCATGCGGCCGAGCCCGAGTTCACGCGCGCTCGAAGCCATTCTCAGAGATCTCATGGAGACCCGGGATGGCGCTACCTACTTCGCGCAGCGCGTCTGGGGCATGTCGTTGCGGTACGACCTTGGCAACAGTCATCCGCTGGTGGGGTGCAGCGTTCCGGACTCGGAATTGTGTGACGGCACGACTGCCTGTCAGCAGCTCCGGCACGGACATGGCCTTCTGCTGGAATTCGGCGTTGACGCGTCGCTTGCTGCAGTCGCCGACCGCTGGGGTCATCGGATTGTTCGTGCGGGCGGCAAGGGGACAGAGTGTCTTGGCTTGAAAGCGCTGCTGGTGCGTCCTGATGGCGTTGTCGCCTGGGCGAGTGAGACTGTTTCGGACGCGGCGGACACATTTTCGAAGGCTGCGACGACATGGTTCGGTGAACCCTAAGTGTCCGAGTCAGGTGGGCGTTGGCTCGACGATTCTTGAAAGGCTGCTTAAGCGCGCGAAAGTGCTGCGCCGAGGAGCATCAACCAACGCAGTAGCGTCGAACGCAGGTTTCTTTGCAGCATTGACTACCACTTGGCCTCTCCTGTCCTCGCGTCAACCGCCCGTACCACCGCCATCTACAAGGATGTCAAGTTCAGTACGCAGAGCGAGAGCAGCGACAGCGTCAGCTTGTGAAGCATGGCCGCCTGTCAGTCGCTCGACGTTTGCTGAAGTGCCGAAGCCGGTGCGATGTTGCCCAACACCCGGTTGATGGTGACGTAACGCGTGGCCAGCCGCCCCTGGCTCGCCGTGAGGTCGCGCCGCGCTTGCAGGTCTTCACGCTGGGTGTCGAGCACGGCGGTGAAGTCGGTCACGCCGCCCTGGTAGCGCGCGCGCACCAGGCCGTAGGCATCCGCAGCGCTGCGGGCACGTGCCTGCAAGGCGGCGGCCTGCTGGCGTTCGGCGGTATAGGCGGTCAGTGCATCGTCGATTTCCTGCCAAGCCTTGAGCACGGTCTGCTGATAGCTCACGGCTGCTTCCTGTTGCTGCAAACCGCGCAATTGCACGATGCTCTTGCGCCGGCCGTGGTCGAAGATCGGCAGGCTGATGCTGGGTCCGATGGACCAGGCGCGGCTGCCCCAGTCGGAGAACTCGCCGCTCAGATAGGACTCGTAGCCGAACTTCGCGCCGAGGCGAATGCTGGGGTACAGGTCGGCGGTTGCCATGCCGACGCTGGCCACCGCGTTGTGCAGGCGTGCTTCGGCGGCGCGGATGTCCGGACGCCGCAGCGCGACTTCCGAAGGGAAGCCGAGCCCCATGTTCGCCAGGTCGGGCAGGTGCGCTTCGCCTTCGTTGGCCCGGGGCGCCAGCTCGGCCTGCAAGGCGCCGGGGCGCTCGCCCAGCAGCAACGTGACCTGGCTTGCGCTGGCACTTTCCTGCACCAGCAGGCCGGGCAATTGGGCCTGGAGCGCCGCCAGGCCCGAACGCTGGCGCTCGAGGTCGGTGTGGTCGATCACGCCGCCATCGGCGCGCGCCTGCAAGATCTCCAGCCTTTCGCCGAGCGCCGAAATGTCTTCGCGCATCAGGCGAATCTGGCGTTGCGTCGTGCGCAGTTCCAGGTAGTTGCGTGCCACGTCGCTGGCCAAACTCAAACGTGCCAGGTCGAGCAAAGCGGTGCGCTGCGCGACATCAGCATCGGCCGCTTCGATGGCGCGGCCCACGCGGCCCCACAGGTCGGGCTCCCACGAAGCGTCGAAGCCGGCCTGGTACAGCGTGAAAGGTGCGGCCAGTTTCTCGGTGATGGACGGGTCGGCACCCAGCACGCCGAGCAGGCGGGTGCTGGCGCCGTTTTCGCTTTGCGCCTGACGCGTGGCGCCGGCGCTGGCATTGACCTCGGGGCCGCGCTGCGCCTGCGTCGTGACCCGCTGCGCGCGGGCTTGCTGATAACGCAGTGCGGCGGTGCGCAGGTCGGGGCTGGCCTGTGCTGCGCGCTGCTCCAGGCCGTCCAGCACCGGATCGCCAAAGGTCTGCCACCAGCCTTCGGGCAAGGCTTTGGTGGCGTCGACCGGGATGCGCAGCGACACATCGGCGCTGCGCCAGCTGGTCCAGTCGTCCGGCGTCGCGGCCTTGGGCGCATCGAAGTTGGGGCCGACGGCGGCGCAGCCAGCCAGGGCGAGCGCCGATGCGCAAGCCAGGAGAGAGAGTCGAAGGTCGAGCATGGCAGTCGTCCAGGTCAGGAAAGGCGGTTGCGGAACAGCCATGCCGCCAGCGGCAGCGTGATGGCGCCCATCACCAGCAGCGGAATGAAGTCGAGCGCCACGTCGGCCAGGCCCACGCCCTCCAGGTAGACGCGGCGCACGATGCTGACGCCGAAGCGCAGCGGGTTGGCGTAGGTGGCGATCTGCAGGACCTCGGGCATGTTGCGCACCGGCGTGAGCAGGCCCGACAGCAGCATCAGCGGCATGATCAGCAGGAAGGTGTAGAGCATGGCCTTCTGCATGGTCAGCGACACGGCCGAGATCGACAGGCCCAGGCCGACCGACGCGGTGGTGAAGACCAGCAGGCCCAGGTACATCGTCCAGACCGAACCGTTCATCGGCACATGGAACCAGAACTTGATGATCAGAAAGATGATGGTCGACTGCAGCAGCCCGACCAGCACGGCCGGGACGGCCTTGCCGATCAGGATCTGGATGGGCGTCAGCGGCGTGACCAGCAACTGGTCGAAGGTGCCCTGCTCGCGCTCGCGGGCCACCGACAGCGCCGCGATCAGCAAGGTCTGCATCATGCTCAAAGACGCGATCAGTGCAGGCATCAGGTTCCAGCGCGATTCCAGGTTGGGGTTGAACCACGCGCGGCGTTCGATCGCGACGCCGGCACCCTGGCCGCTGCCGCTCACCGTGGCGTTGTAGCTGGCCACGATGGAGCCGACGTAGGCCGATGCGGAGCCAGCCGTCGTCGAATTGCGCCCGTCCAGAATGACCTGCAGCGGCGCCCGCTGGCCGGCGTTCAGGCGCTCCTGAAAGTCCGACGGAATGCTGAGCACCATCAGCGCCTGGTTGCCGTCGATGACCGGCGCGATCTGCGACGGCGAGCTGAGCGTGGCGGCGCGGTGGAACACGCCGGTGCCGTCCAGCCGCGACAGCAGTTCGGTCGACGCCTGACCCCGGCTCTGGTCAAGCACCGCGTAGGGCACGTCGGTCAGGTCGTACGTTGCGCCGTAACCGAACAGCAGCGCCTGGATCAGCACCGGTGCGAACAGCAGGGCGCGGCTGGAGGGCTCCTTCAACAGCGCGAGCAGTTCCTTGCGGATCAGTGCGCCGATCTGGGCCAGTGTGGAGATGAAGGAAGTCACGGCGGTCACTCGAGGGTCTTGCGCAGCTTGGCGCGGGTGGCGAACACCAGCACCACGGCATACAGCGCCAGGATGCCGCAGTCGCGTGCGATCAACGCCCAGTTGTTCCCGGCCAGAAACAAGGTCTTGATCAGCGCCATGAAGTGGGTGGCCGGCAGCAGGTTGCTGACGACCTGGATCACCACCGGCACGTTGCGCAGGTCGAACACGAAGCCCGACAGCATCATGGCCGGCATGAAGCTGGCAATCAGCGCCAGCTGGCTCGCCTGGAACTGGCTGCGCGTGGCGCCCGAGATGAACAGGCCCAGCAGCAGGGACACCATCAGGTACAACATGCCGGAGCCGAAGATCACGGCCAGCGAGCCCCGCATCGGCACCTGGAACAGAAAGTGCGCGGCCAGCAGGCACATCACCATGTCGATGGCGCCGATCACCATGTAGGGCGTGATCTTCGACAGCACGATCTCCAGCGGCCGCACCGGCGTGACGAACAGCGACTCCAGCGTGCCGCGCTCCCATTCGCGCGCGATCAGCAGCGAGGTCAGGAAGGCGCCGATCAAGGTGAGTACCAGCACGATCAGGCCGGGCACCAGGTACCAGCGGCTGTCGCCCGACTCGTTGAACCACATGCGCTGCACGACGTCGATGCCGCCCATGCCCGCCGCCTTGTTGCCGGCGCGATCGGCCTGTTGCTGTGCAGCGGCACCGATGGCGCCGGCCACATAGCCTTCGATGACCGAGGCCGAGCTGGTCTCCACGCCGTTGAGGAGCAGTTGCATGCGCGCACCACCGGCATTCAACCGGCGCGAAAAGTCCGCCGGCACGCGCAGCACGCCGTCGACCTTGCCCTCGCGCATCAGGCGCTCGGCGGCGGGCATGTCTGCAACAAAAACGGGCGCCAGGTACGGCGTGCCTTCCAGGCCGTCGACGACGCTCCGCGCGGTGGGCGACAAGTCTTCCATCACCACGGCGATGGGCGCGTTCTTCACGTCGAACGACAGGCCATAGCCGAACAGCAAAATCAGCGCGATCGGCAGCAGCAGGCCAACGGCCAGGTTGCTGCGGTCGCGCACCATCTGCCGCACTTCCTTGCGCAGCAAGGCGGCGAACCGGCGGATGAAGCCTTCACGTTTCGAACTGCTCATGCGGCGACTCCTTGCGCGGCCCGCGCGCGGCCCTGTTCGACGATGGCGATGAAGGCGCTGTTCATGTCGCTGCCCGCGCTGCTGCCGGCGCCGCCGGCTTCGCCTCCGCAGGCCTGTTCGCGCACCTGCTGCGGTGTGCCCAGCGCCAGCACTTTGCCGGCGTCCTGGATGGCAATGCGGTCGCAGTACTCGGCTTCTTCCATGAAGTGCGTGGTGATGATGATGGTCGTGCCACCCTGCGCCAGCGCGGTGATGGTGCGCCAGAAAGCGCGCCGTGCCAGCGGGTCGATGCCGCTGGTCGGCTCGTCGAGGAACAGTATCTCGGGCTGGTGCAGCAGGCCGGCGGCCATCGCCAGGCGCTGCTTGTAGCCGCCCGGCAGCACGCCGCTGATGGCAGCGGGATCGAGGCCGAACTGCTCGACGGTTTCGGCCATGCGACGGCGCAGCGCTTCACCGCGCAGGCCGTAGGCACCGCCGAAGAACTGCAGGTTGTCATGCACGCTCAGGTTGCCGTACAGCGCAAACTTCTGCGACACGTAGCCGATGCGCGCGCGGGCCTGGGCACGGGCGGTGCGCAAGTCCAGCCCGGCCACTTCGAGGTGGCCGCTGGTCGCCGGCAGCAATCCGCACAGCATGCGGAAGGTGGTGGTCTTGCCAGCGCCGTTGGGGCCGAGCAAGCCGAAGATCTCGCCGCGCGCCACCTCGAACGAGGTGCTGGCCACGGCGGTGAAGTCGCCGAATTTGCGCACCAGGTCGCGCACCGCGATCACCGGCTTGCGGTCGTCGGCCTTGCTGGCCTTGTCGGCCTTCGGTGGCGCGGCGGCCCGCGGCTGCGCCGCCGGTTCGGCATGCGACTGGTGCTGGCGCAGCAGCATCATGAACGCGTCTTCCAGTTCTTCGGGCCGCGGGCGGGGCTGAATGCCGTCGAGCAGCGCGTCGATGGCCGGCGGCTCGGCATCGGCCTGGCGGATGAAGCGCACCTCGCCGCCCTTCGGCACGGCATCGACGATCAACGCGCTGTCGTCGATGAGGCGCGCCTGCAGGTCGCGCGCCGGCGTGCCCGCGGGCGGCGGCACCACGAAAGTCAGGCCGCGTGCACGCCGGGCCAGCGCAGCGGGTGCGCCTTCCGACAGCAACTGGCCCTGGTTCATCACGAAGACCTGGGCGCAGCGCTCGGCCTCGTCCATGTAGGCGGTGCTGACGATCACGCTCAGGTTCTCGTCGTCCACCAGTTGCTGCACGATCTTCCAGAGCTCGCGGCGCGAGAGCGGGTCGACGCCCACGCTGGGTTCGTCGAGCAAAAGCAGGTCCGGCGAGCGCACCAGCGTGCAGGCCAAGCCGAGCTTCTGCTTCATGCCGCCAGAGAGCTTGCCGGCGGGCCGGTCGGTGAAGCGCTTCAGGTCGGTCATCTCCAGCAGCCGCCCGAAGCGCTCGCGGCGCTGGTCCTGCGGCACGCCGTGCAGGTCGGCATAGAGGTCGAGGTTTTCCTGCACGCTCAGGTCTTCATACAAGCCGAAGCGCTGCGGCATGTAGCTGATGCGGTCCTGCACCGACTGCGGGTCTTTGGCCACGTCGACGCCGAGCACCTGCAGGCTGCCGGCGTCGGGCGTGAGCAGCCCGGCCATCATGCGCAGCAGCGTGGTCTTGCCCGCGCCGTCGGGGCCGACGAGGGCCGTGAGTTCACCGGCGTTCACGCGCAGCGACACATCGGCCACTGCGTGCAGGGGCTTGCCGTCGGGGCCTGTGAAGGTCTTGCGAACGGCGTCGGCGATCACCGTTGCGGCGGACTCAGTCATGCGTACTTTCGGCGTCGGCCGCAAAGGCTCACTGCGCGGCGCCAGCGCTGAAGCGCACGGTGGCCGGCTGGCCCAGGCGCAACGTGTTGGCCGGGTCGTCAACAACCACGCGCACCTGGTAGACCAGACTCGTGCGCAGCTCTTCGGTCTGTACCGACTTGGGCGTGAACTCGGCCACCGACGAGATGTAGCCGACCTTGCCGGCGATGGGCTTGTCGGGTGCACTGTCGGTCGTGACCTGCGCCGCCTGGCCCGGCTGCAGCTTGCCCAGGTCGGGCTCGCTCACATACACGCGCACCCACTTCGGCTGCGTCAAGGCCAGCGCGAATGCAGGCTTCTGCGGTGTCGCCATGTCGCCGGGCTCCAGCAGGCGCGAGCGCACCACGGCATCGGCCGGCGCCTTCAGCTCGCCTTGTGCGATCTGGTACTGCATCAGCGCCAGCTGCGCCTGCGACACCTTGAGCTGCGCCTCGGCGCCGCCGACCTCTTCCTTGCGCGGCCCCAGTTGCGCCAGGCGCAGGCCATCCTGCCGCTCGGCGACCGTGGCCTTGGCAACCTGCAGGCTGCTTTTGGCACGGTCCAGTTCCTGCGCGCTCACGCCGCGCCCTTGCGTTTTATCGGCAATGCCTTGCAGGCGAGCCAGATCGAGTTGTGCGCGGGTGGCGTCGGCCTGCGCGGCGGCCACGCGGCTGACCTCCTGTGCAATTTCTTGCGGCCGCGAGCCGCTGCGCAGGCGCGCCAGGTTTTGCATCTGTACCTCGATCTGCGCTTGGGCCTGACCGGCTTGCAGCGCGAGCGTCGTGGTGTCGAGCACGCCCAGCACGGCACCGGCCTTGACCACATCGCCTTCCTCGACGCGCAGCGCGGCCACGCGGCCCGTGCCATCGAAGGCCAGCGAGATCTGGCGGATGTCGACGTTGCCATGCAGCATCAGACTGCCGTCGTCGACCTTGCGGTGGCTGAAATGCCAGCCGGCCCATACCGCAGGCGCCACGACGGCAATCACTGCAAGGATGGCGGGAGTTTTCTTCATGGTCGTGATTCCATAGCTCAGAACAATGAGCCAGAGTCTAGCAACTTTAAATTGAATTTAAAGTTGAACTTGCAGAACTCACGCTGCTTTTGTTGCCGGAACACCGAATGAAGAAACCCCCACGCGTCGTGCGCGTCGATGGCGAAGCGACCCGATCCCGCATCCTCGAAGCCGCGGGAGAACTCTGCGCCAGCGCAGGCTTCGGGCAGACCACCAGCAAAGCCATCGCTGCACAGGCCGAGGTTGACCTGGCGTCCATCAACTACCACTTCGGCAGTCGTGACGGGTTGTACCAGGCGGTGCTGAAAGAGGCCCACAGGCGCCTGGTGGACTTTGCGGACCTGCAGTTGTTGACGCAAGGCAATGCCTCAGCGAGCGAAAAATTCAGGCTGCTGCTTGATCACTTGGTGCACAGGGCGACAGACGACGCCGAAGGCTGGCATCTCGCTGTGCTGGCTGCCGAGATGATGGCGCCCTCGTCCAACGTCGCGGTGCTCTTCGAGTCGGAGATACCGATGAAGATGGCGCTCGTCGTGCCGGTTCTTGCAGAAATTGCCGATTTGCCCATCGACCATCCCGCGCTGCTACCTTGCCTGGTGAGCATCGGGGCGCCCTGCCTGGTTTTGCTGATCGGCCGGCGCGGGTTGCCGGGACCCATCCAGAAAGTGCGGCAGTTGCCGCGCGATGCACTGGTAGCGCATCTGCACCGATTTGCCGTGGCCGGTTTGAAGGCCATAGGAGAGGCACAACGACAAATGACTTGAAGTCCTCGATAACTCGCGCGTCAAGCCAAGGCCTGGCGGTCAACGTAGGTTTTTTGTCGCACTGACTACCACCTGGCCTCGCCGCAGGTGGCGGCCACGGCGTTGTCGGCCACCATTTTCAAAGCGCAGAAGTTTTCGGACCACGCGCCGCTGACGGTGCTCTACGAGATGGAGCGGCTCTGATGGCAGAGTGAGGCTAACATCGGTCCACCCAGTTTCCGGAGGCCTCTGCCATGCGCCGTTTCCCCTTTTCCCCGATGCTCCGTGCCGTCCCTGCAGGCTTGGCCGTGGTGGGGGTGTGCTTGGCACTGCTGGGGTGCGAGAAGCGCCATGTGTCCACCAACGAGCCGGGGTGGTACCTGGAAAAAACCGGTGATGACACGGGCCAGCTCATCTACGTGGATGCCCAGCGCCAGCGGCAGGTCTGGGAGGGGGCACTGGCGGACGATTCCCCGCGCTCTTCCGGGCTCACGCCCATTCGTCCGGGGGAGGAGAGGGGGTTGTTCCGCTGGTCGCACCCAGGGTGCACCGAATTGGCCTTTGTGATGACCCGCGACGAAATGAAATGCGCCACCTGCATGCAGCCCGCCAAACTGGTGCCGGACAGCGGGACGTGCGTGTTCGACCAGCAACGCCTGCCGGTGGAGGGGTGGACGGCGGTCAAGCTGGCGCTGCCGCGCTGAATGCAACATTTGGCATCAAAATGGCCTGATTCGCTTGTTGGTGTTGCGATGGCAGCTATTTTTTTCAGACCACAAGATCGATTTGCTGTACCCACCCCGCCTGGCCGCTGTGGCTGAGGTAGACGCCCGTGCTGCGCAGCTGGCCAAGTTGGGGGCCCGTGGGTTGGGCTGAGAGGGCCATGTCGGTGGGGGTGGCCCCCACGTGGATGGCTCCCACCCCCGCGGCCGAGAGGCCTTCCAGCCGTGTGTTGCCTTGCGCGTCCATGCGCCACACCTGAAGCCGATCGAACACGGCGTCGCCCTCATCGATCCAGCCGTTGCGGTCGTCGTCGAACGCGGCCAGATCGGCAAACCCATCGCCGCTGAGCGCCCCGAACAGTTCCCGCCCGTCGTCCACCTGACCGTTGGCGTTGCGGTCCAAGACCAGAAACCCGCTGCCCTGCCCCACAAACGGCATGGCTTCGTTCTGTCCGTTGGCGTCGAGGTCAAAGTCGAAACGGGCATCTCGCAGGTCGCCCAAGGGGCCGTCAAAGTGGATGACCAGGGGGTCTTTCAGCACCGCATCGCCCGCGCTCAGGCGGGTGCTGCTGTGGGCGACGCGGGTGGCTTGCATCTGCACGCTCAGGTCGAAGGCGATTTCCTGGCCATCGGCGGTCACCACACGCCCCTGCGCCTGAATGGCGAGTTGCTCGGTGTCCAGGCGGGTGGACTCGCGTTCGTAGACCATGCCCCAGCCCGCCGAGCCGTTGCGGGTGGTGCGTTCGGTCTGCGGCGGGGCGGCGGGAGGGGACTCGGTGGCGGGGTTGCCC
>Ga0209066_10001101_pt1 | contig 36724 bp, 30 predicted proteins | sample All_14_2_FD_187198 | JGI IMG/M metagenome (GOLD analysis project Ga0209066, IMG submission 187198) | Freshwater microbial communities in response to fracking from Pennsylvania, USA - Allegheny Zone_MetaG_DW_15 (SPAdes) (version 2) ... | reverse complement strand
GGCGACCGAGAGCGCAGCCCGCGCCACGGCCGCGCAGGTGCGCGCGGCGATTGACGATCGCGTGGTGCGCGCGCCCTTCTCCGGCTGGGCGTCGCTGCGCACCGTGTCGCCGGGCACGGTCGTGCAGGCAGGGACACCGATCGCAACCGTCAGCGACATCTCGCGTATCAAGCTCGACTTCACGGTGCCGGAAACGCTGCTGTCCTCGATTGCGGAGGGACAGACGATCGAGGCGAAGTCCGCAGCCTATCCCGACCGGCCGTTTCAGGGAAAGATCGCCACGATCGATCCCGTCATCGATCCGGCCACGCGCGCGGTTCGCGTGCGGGCGATCATGCCCAACCCGGACCGGGCGCTGAAGCCCGGCATGCTGCTGACCGTGCGCGTGCTGGCGCGGGAGCGTACGTCGATGGCTGTGCCGGAGCTTGCCGTGATCGGCGATGGCGATGAGCGTTATGTATTTGTCGCCGACGGCGGCAAGGCGAAGCGCGTCAAGGTGATCACCGGTCGGCGCGAGGGCGGGCTGGTCGAGATTGCCGAGGGCCTGAAGCCGGGACAGAAGGTCGTGACGGAAGGGGTGGTCAAGCTGTCCGACGGCGTGCCCATCCGCCTGTCTGGCGAAAAGGGCAGCGCCGCGGGCGGCCCGGCCAGCGGCTGAGCGGCGTCGGATGCAGCTTTCCGATCTTTCCGTCCGTCGACCGGTTTTTGCCGGGGTCGTCTCGATCCTGCTCTGCCTGGTCGGCCTTGTGGGCTATTTCAGCCTGTCCGTCCGCGAATATCCCGATACCGACCCGCCAGTCGTTTCGGTCGAGACGACCTATACCGGCGCCGCGGCATCGGTGGTCGAAACCCGCATCACCCAGATCTTGGAAGATGCGGTCGCGGGCGTTCAAGGGATCCAGACAATTACGTCTCGGTCGGAAGACGGCCGGTCCAACATCAGCATAGAATTTGATCCTTCGCGCAACATCGACGAGGCGGCGAATGACGTTCGCGATCGTGTTGGTTCCGCGGTACAGGATTTGCCCGAAGATGCGTTGGCGCCGCAGATCCGAAAGGTGGACGCCGACGCACGGCCCATCCTGTACCTGGGCTTTTCCCGGCCGGGTTGGACGCCGATCCGCATCAGCGACTATCTCGACCGCAATGTGGTCGACCGTTTTTCGGCCATTGATGGCGTCGCCCGCGTATTCATGGGCGGCGAAGCCCGGCCATCAACGCGGATCTGGCTGAACGCGGAAAAGCTGGCGGCGTACAACCTGACGCCGGCCGACATCGAAAACGCGCTCCGCGCACAGAATGTCGAGCTGCCCGCCGGCCGGTTCGAGTCAAAGGACCTGAACACCACGCTGCGGGTCGAGCGTCCGTTTTCGACGCCCGAGCAGTTCGCGACGCTCGTCATCGGGCGCGGGACAGACGGGTATCAGGTGAAGTTGGGAGACGTCGCCCGCATCGAGACCGGGGCGGAAAATCCGTACAGCAGTTTCCGATCCAATGCCGGTACGGCGATCGGCCTCGGCATTATCCGCCAGTCGGGTGCGAACACGCTGGAAGTGGCCGACAGGGCAAAGGCACTGGTCGAGCAATTGCGCCCGACCCTGCCCGAGGGAATGCGCGTCGCTGTGGGGGCAGACGAATCGTTGTTCATCAGCCGGGCGATCGACAATGTGTACCGTACGCTGATCGAAGCGGCCGTCCTGGTCATTCTGGTGATCTTCCTCTTTCTCGGCTCAATCCGCGCGACCATCATTCCGGCCGTAACCGTTCCCATCTGTCTGCTGGCCACCTGTGCCGTGATGTGGATGCTGGGTCTTTCGATCAACCTGCTGACATTGCTGGCCTTCGTTCTCGCCATCGGTCTGGTCGTGGACGATGCGATCGTTGTGCTGGAAAATGTCTATCACCGTATCGAGCATGGCGAGGACCCGCTGGTGGCGTCCTATGTGGGTACGCGTCAGGTGGGTTTTGCCATCATTTCCACCACGCTGGTCGTGTGCGCCGTGTTCGTGCCGATCATGTTCCTGGCCGGACAGACGGGCCTGCTGTTCCGCGAACTGGCCATTGCGATGATCGCGGCGATCGCCTTTTCCGGTTTCATATCGCTCACGCTGGCGCCGATGCTCTGTTCCAAGCTGCTGAAGAAGACGGAGCGCGGGCGGTTGACGAAGTGGATCGACGATCGCTTCGTCAGGCTGGAGGGGCTCTATTCCCGCTGGCTCGACACAGTGCTGCGCAAGCCGCTCGTACCGCTCGTGCTGGTCGGCCTGTTCCTGGCGATCAGTGCCTTCATGTTTACCCGGCTGCCCAATGAACTGGCCCCGGCCGAGGATACCGGCGTTGTGGAGGGTACGATCAGCGCAGCGGAGGGCACGGGTTTCGACCGCATGATGGCCTATATGCAGGGGATCGAGAAACAGCTGATGCCGCTTCGGGAGGAAGGCATCAGCAATCTTGTGATCCGTACCCCCGGCGGGTTTGGCGCCAGTGACGATTTCAACAACGGCAATGTCATCGCCTTCCTGCGTCCATGGGAAGACCGCAGCATCACCACGGCTGAAATGGCGAATCGGATCAACGCCGTGCTTGCCCAGCAGACCGGCGTGCGCGGCAATGTCGCGCCGCGATCGGGCCTGTCGCGCGGGCGCGGGCTGCCGGTCAATCTTGTCATTGCCGGGGCAACCTACGAAGGACTGATAGCGGCGCGTGACCGCATTATGACGGCCGCGGCATCCAACCCCGGCCTGATCAATCTGGACAGCGACTACAAGGAGACCAAGCCGCAAATGCGCGTCGAGGTCGATACGCAGCGCGCGGGTGACCTGGGCGTGTCCGTCAATGATGTGAGCCAGGCATTGCAGAGCCTGCTCGGATCGCGGCGTGTGACGACCTATGTTGATCGGGGTGAAGAGTATCGCGTGATCGTGCAGGCCGAACTGGAAGGGCGCCAGACGACGGCCGGTCTCGCCCGCATTCAGGTGCGCACGCGCACGGGCGCGCTGGTGCCCCTGTCGTCGGTGGTGACGACACGGGAAGTCGCCGGCCCGCGCCAGCTCAACCGTTACAACAAGCTGCGTGCGATCACGCTGACTGCGGGCCTCGCGCCCGGTTATTCGCTGGGTCAGGCGCTCAGCTTCCTGGAAACGCAGGCGCGCCAGTCGCCCGAAGTGCTGGCCATCGGCTATCGCGGCGAAAGCCAGTCGCTGCGTGAGACGGGCAGCTCCATATGGCTGGTGTTCGGCCTTACCATCGTCATCATCTTCCTGCTGCTGGCCGCGCAGTTCGAGAGCTTCATCCATCCGGGCGTGATTGTCGCCACCGTTCCGCTGGCCGTGGGTGGTGGCGCGATCGGGCTGGCGCTGACAGGCGGGACCATCAACCTCTACAGCCAGATCGGCATCGTCATGCTGGTGGGGCTGGCGGCGAAGAACGGCATCCTGATCGTCGAGTTCGCGAACCAGTTGCGCGACGAGGGGATGGAAATCGCCGACGCCATCCGGCAGGCGGCGGTCCGGCGGCTTCGGCCGATTCTGATGACGTCCATCGCCACAGTTGTCGGCGCGGTTCCGCTGGTAATCGCACACGGCGCGGGGGCGGGCGCGCGGTCCAGTATCGGCGTGGTCGTTACGTTCGGCGTATCCTTTGCGACCATCCTGACACTTTTCCTGATCCCGATCTTCTATTCGCGGGTTGCAGGACGGACGGTTTCCCCGCAAACGGTAGGACGGCGGCTGGATTCGGCCTTGGGGGATTCCCCCCACCCAGCCGAGTGACTTTTTCCTGATCGGGGGCAGTCCAAAGTGAACGAGATCGCGTCGAAGGGTCAGTTGCGCTTGTCCTATATGCGCTGGGCGCTCGTGACCGTGCCTGCGATCGTTTTCCTTGGCTTCCTGTCTGGCAGGATGGCCAACAGCGGCTATGGGAATCGCTGGTTTGTTGCGCTGAAGAAGCCGGCATTCATGCCTCCGGCCGAGGTTTTTCCGATCGCCTGGACCATCCTCTACGTCCTGCTGGGTCTGGCGATCGCGGTGATCCTGCATGCGCGCGGGGCCAAGCTGCGCGGTATCGCGATCCTGCTGTTCCTGCTCCAGCTGGCGGGTAACTATGCCTGGTCGCCGCTGTTCTTCGCCGAGCACAAGGTCACGCTGGCGCTTTATCTGATCATCGCCATCCTTGGCGTTTCGGTGGTGACGGCGATCCTGTTTTTCCGCATCCGCAAGTTCGCGGCGCTGCTGATGCTGCCCTATATTCTGTGGCTTGGCTTTGCGACGGCGCTGACCATGGAGGTCAAGCGCCTCAATCCGACAGCGGAGGCTCTTGTGCCGCCCGCGCTTCGCACCCAGATATAGGGCGTATTGGTGGTGTAAAGCACCGCCGCTGACCGACAGGTGTTATGATGCAAAGTGAAAACCGCTTTTTCGACGACCTTTCCAAGCTGGTGAACGGCGCCGCCGGCACGTTGGCCGGGATGGGACGCGAATTCGAATCCAACGCCCGTGAAAAGGCGAAGGAATGGATGGGCGGCCTGGATTTCGTGAGCCGTGAGGAATTCGAGGCCGTCAAGGAAATGGCCGCCGCCGCCCGTGCGGAGGCCGAGGATCTGAAGGCGCGGATCGCTGCTCTGGAAGGGAAGGCACCCACCAAGCCCGCCGCGCCGCGCGCTGCGCCGAAGACCAAGCCGGCAAAGCCTGCGAAGGGCGCCTGAGCCGGACCGCAGCCTTATCCACAATCCGCCCACATTATCATGCACAGTCTGCGCCTGTCTTTCGGCGGCAGGCGATGCTATGACGCAATGCGGCAAAGGGGCAGGATCGAAGACAAGCGGGCATGATGGACAGCGACGAATTCGAGAATGACGGTCAGGAGGCCGCGCCCATCGACATGCTGGCCGCCTATTTCGAGGCGCATGGCTGGACATACGAGCATGCGGGTGAGGACGAGATCGTCGCCAACACGCAGGGCAGCTGGACCCAGTATGAAGTCCGCGCGATCTGGCGGGAGGACGATCAGGTTCTGCAACTGCTGGTGATGCCGGACATTCGCGTGACCGACGAAAAGCGCGCGGCGATCTACGAAGCCATCGGCCTGATCAACGAGCAGTTGTGGCTTGGCCATTTCGAGCTGTGGTCGTCCAGCGGCATCGTGCTGTTCCGGCACGGCGCGCTGATGCCGTCGGGCGAGACGATCACGCTCGATCATGCGCGTATCCTGATCGAGACGGCGCTGGACGAGTGTGAGCGCTTCTATCCCGTGTTCCAGTTCGTGCTGTGGGGCGGGAAGTCCCCGGCCGAGGCGATCTCTGCGAGCATGATCGAAACGCACGGCGAGGCCTGAACCGCCTTGGCCGACGCATTGCCGCCCGAAACTTTCCCCGCGCACCTGTTCATGATCGGGTGCGGCAATATGGCGGGGCAGATGCTGTCCCGTTGGCTGGCCTGCGGGCTCGATCCCGCGCGGGTCACCGTTCTGCGCCCCAGCGGTCGGCCGGTGGCGGAGGGCGTGACCGTTGTGACGGAATATCCCGCACAGCTGCAACCGGGCACGGCAGTGCTGTTGGGCATGAAGCCATATCAGTTCGATGCCGTTGCCGCGGCGCTGGCGAGTGTGGATGCGCCCGACGTGCTGTATATTTCGATTCTCGCCGGCCTGACTGCGGAGCGGCTGGGCACCGCGCTGGACGGACCGGTTGTCCGCGTGATGCCCAATACTCCGGTAGGGGTAGGGCAGGGCGTGTGTGCGCTATACGCCGATACACGTGTGGCCGAGGGCGCACGGGCGGCCGTAGCGCGCCTGATGGCGCCGCTGGGGCTTGCCGAATGGATTTCGGAGGAAGAGGCGTTCAACCTGGTGACGGCGCTTTCCGGCTGTGGTCCCGCCTACCTGTTTCGCTTCATCGATGCGCTCGCTGTAGCGGGGGCGCGCCTTGGCCTGCCGCGCGAACAGGCGGAGCGGCTGGCGCTGCAGACAGTGCAGGGCGCTGCAACGCTCGCTGCGCAGACAAGTGAGAATCCCGGCGTCCTTGCCGACCGTGTCGCGAGCCCCGGAGGCATGACTCGCAAGGGCATGGATGTCCTCGACGCCGATGATCGGCTTGTCACGCTGCTGGAGGACACCATCCGGGCCGCACGCGATCGGGGTGCGGAAATGGCGCGCGAATAAACCGGCGCTTATTGCCGCCCTCAGACCAGCGGCACCGTAAAGCCCGGATCGGCCTTTGCCATGGCGCGCTGAAAGGCAGGGCGGTGGCCGATGCGCTGGAGATAGGCGCGGATATGCGGATAGGGCTCCAGATCGCGCGGTACGAACACCCGCATCGTCGTCAGCGGAAACAGCGTGATGATGTCTGCGGCCGTGAAGCTGTCGCCCGCAAGATAACTGACCTTGGCAAGGCGCGCCTCGATCTGGTCATAGGCTCTGTTCAGCCGGGCATGCAGGGCGCCGAATGCCGGATTGTCCCCCGCGATCATGTCGATCATCGCTGACGGCATCAGCGATCCGTTGGCGAAGTGGAACCAATAGAGATAGTCGGCATAGCCCGGCTCTCCCGGGGGGATCGCCAGGCGACCGCCGCCATGGATGTGGATGATATATTCGATGATCGCGGCGGATTCACCCAGAACAAGATCGCCGTCGGTGATGACGGGCGACGTCCCGAAAGGCGTCAATACGCGATAGGTGGCGGGTGCGAGCCGTGTTTTCGGATCGCGATCATAGCGCTTGAGTTCGTATGGGAGCGCGAGTTCCTCGCACAGCCAGACGATGCGGTCGGACTGCGAAATGCCCAGATGATGCACGATGATCATGGTCGATCCTCTCCAGCGTCGTTGGCGCCGGTTTCTCAGCCCAGCGCTTTCCGGAACAATGCCACCGTTCGGCCCCATGCCAGCGCCGCCGCCTGCGCGTCGTAACGGGGGGTGGTGTCGTTATTGAAGCCGTGTTCGGTGTCGGGGTAAGTATAGGCGTGGTAGCGTATATGCGCTGCCTTCAGCGCCTTTTCATAGTCGGGCCATGCTGCATTGAAACGCGCATCGTTACCGGCGAAGTGCAGCAGCAGCTCTGCCTTGATCTTGTCCACCTGATCCAGCGGCGCGGCCGCACCGTAGAAGGGAACACCCGCACGCAATGTCGGCATCCGTGTCGCCAGCATGTTGACCACGCCACCGCCATAGCAGAAGCCGACCGCGCCCAGCTTGCCGTTGCCCTCCTTCTGCGCCTGCGCCCAAAGCGCGGCAGCGACCATGTCTTCGCGGGTCTTGGCCTGATCGAGCTGGCCGAACAGGGTGCGCGCCTTGTCCTCGTCGCCCGGATAGCCACCGAGGGGCGTCAGTGCGTCAGGTGCGACGGCCAGGAAGCCGTCCGTCGCCAGTCTTCGGGCGATATCCTGTATATGCGGGTTGAGACCGCGATTTTCATGCACCACCAGCACGATGGGTCGTTTCTTTGCCGCACTGCCCCTGGGCTCCGCGACATAGGCCCTGATCGTGCCATAACCGGCTGGGGAGGGAATTTCCGCCCAGCGCGTGGCGATCCGTCCGTCATCCGGTGCGACCTTTTGCGCGTGGGCGAAATCGGGGCTGAGCGCCGCGAGCATGCTGGTCGCGGCGGCTGCGCCGCCCACCAGTCGCGCCGTGCCATCGATAAAGCCGCGTCGGTCGATGCCGCCATGCACATATTGGTCGAAAAGGGTCAGCACTTCGCGGGGGAAGTCGGCTGCGGTCAGGCGCTTGGAGTCGCTCATGGAGGGAATTCTACCCCGCCTCGGCCTCCCGCGCCAGCGGTGGCGATGTGGTCTTTCTCCGTCTCAGCCGTATCTCGCTGACGATCACGCCGGCCACGATGAGCAGGCCGCCCAGCAGGGCTGTGCCGGGCAGCCGCTCGCCCGCCAGCCGGCCGATCACGCCCGCCCAGACCGGCTCTCCGGCATAGATGACGGTTGCCCGGGTCGGGGAAACCGTACGCTGCGCCCAGTTCATCACCAGTTGGATCATTGCGCTCATCAGGCCAAGTCCGCAGGCGGCGATCAGCAGGAACCAAGAGAAACCGGGAATGGCTTCGCCCGCAGGGATCATACAGGCAAAGGCGACGATGGAAGTGAAGCCCAACTGGACCACAGTTACGCGCAGCACGTTCACTTGTCCGGCCCACAGGCTGATGAGCACGATCTCCAGCGCGATCGCCACCGTGCTAATCAGTGTCAGCCCCTCGCCGAAGCCGAATGACAGGCCCTGTTGCGGCCCGGCGATCAGCAAAAGGCCGACAAAGGCGAAAGCGACGCCGATCCAGCTCATCAGATGGGGCGGACGACGTAGGATCGCCCATTGCATGATCGGCACCAGCGGCACGTAGGCAGCGGTGATGAAAGCAGACGTGCTGCTGGGGATGGTCTGCAGCCCCCAGGTCTGGAGCGTATAGCCTAGGAAGATGCCGCCGCCGATGGCGCATCCCGCGATCAGTTCCCGGCGCGTCATGCCACGCAGCACCGGCCAGGCGAGCAGCGCCGTCGCCAGCGTCGCGGTGCCGAAGCGGAGGCCGACGAAGAACAACGGCCCGCTGGCCGACTGCATCGCCAGGTGGACGATGAGGAATGTACCGCCCCACAGGATGGTGACTCCGATCAGTGCCAGTTCGGCGCGGCCGATCATCAGGGCGGATGTGGTTTCGGGCTTGTCCGAGGCGCTATTGTGCAACATACTGCGCAAAGTCATATGAGCAATATACTGCACAGTCAAGACCGCCCCGACGTCCTGTCCCATGTTGCGGAAAATCTGCGGCGTCTTCGGGCGGAACGCGGCATGAGCCAGTCCGCCCTGGCGGAGCGCGCCGATATCAGCCGCCGCATGATTGTGGGCGTGGAAAGCGGCGAGGCCAATGTAAGCCTGTCGAGCCTGGACAGACTGGCGGCGGCGCTGGACGTCAGTTTTTCGGAACTGGTGCGTCCGCCCGATGCGATCGACGGACGTCGCATCGCCAGTCTGGCATGGCGGGGCAATGCGCCGGAAAGCACTGGCACATTGCTCGGCACGGCACCGGCCGCGCAGGAGGCGGAATTGTGGGTCTGGTCACTGGGACCGGGCGATCGCTATCCGGCGGAAGCCGATGCCGCCTATTGGCACGAGATGATCTATGTCATCGAGGGCACGCTGACGATGGAACTGGAAGATGGCGACCGCATCGTCACCGCCGGCGATTTCCTGGTCTTTCGGAGCGACAGCACATACGCGTTTCGCAATGACGGCGCGGCCGTCCTGCGTTTTGTGCGGAACGTCGTGTATTGACGGGGGGCGTGCTCCCGCGTGGGCGGGAGCACGGCGTTACCTTAGTTCTTCAGGTCCTTGCCCGCATTTTCGAGCGCCTTGCCCGCTTCATGCTTGGCGTCCTTGCCGGCTGCACGGGCGTCCTTTGCGGCCTGCTCTGCCGATGCGCCGACCTGATCTCCGAAATTGTCGATCGCCTGCCCTGCATCCTTCAGCCCGGCATTCACATGGTCGTCGGCATTGTTGATGCCACGCTCTATGTCCTTGCCGACGGCGTCGCCGGCCTGCTCGATCTTATCCGAGGTTTTATCCGAACAGGCGGACAGGGTGAATGCGGCCGCAGCAGCGGCGATGAGGATATGCTTGCGCATGGGGCTCTCCCGACTTGTTTGGTGCCGCGCTCAATTCGCAGCGGGCGGCAATTGTTCCGCGCCCGAACTCAATTCCCGCCGCGCAGCGACGCGACCATGCCCAGATCCTCCTGCGGGATAAGTCCCTCCAGCACGCGCCAGAAGCCGGTTACCGATCCCTGTCCAGCCTGCGCGTAGGCGACCGACATCTTTTCGCGCAGGTGACGGAACAGTGTCGCCTCCAGCGCCCCGCCCTCGGGCGTGAGCCGCAACAGTTTCTGGCGCCGGTCGCGCGTTCCCGGACGCGTTTCGATGAAGCCGCGATCGATCAGCTCGGTCAGCACGCGGCCCAGAGACTGTTTGGTAATGGCGAGCAGGCGGAGAAGATCGCTGACGGTCAGATCCGGTTGCCGAGAGATGAAATAGAGCGCACGGTGGTGCGCGCGGCCAAGACCCATCGGCGCCAGTGTCTCATCGATCGAGCGAATGAGATTGGAATAGCCGAAATAGAGCAACTCTACGCCGCGGCGGATTTCATCCTCTCGCAAAAACAGCGGGGAAGCGGGAGAAATTTGGACAGCCATCTTGACCTATAGTGCCGGACTTTCTAGTCAGGCGCAAGTTTAATGCGTGATTCCAGTGTTGCAACGCAATAAAGCAACAAAATGGCGCGCGGACCAAAGCGAGCGACAGATAATGACCGGCCTGACCTTCACCGTCGAACCGAATGCACAGCCCGTTTCCGCTCAGGATCGCGCGACCCTGCTGGAAAACCCCGGCTTCGGCAAGGTGTTCACCGACCATATGGTCGTGATCCGCTATACCGAGGGGACGGGCTGGCATGATGCCAAGGTTACGGCGCGTGGTCCGATCTCGCTCGATCCCAGCGCGGCGGTGCTGCATTATGCGCAGGAAATATTTGAAGGCATGAAGGCCTACAAGCTGGCCGACGGTGCCACGGCGCTGTTCCGGCCGCAGGCAAATGCGCGGCGCTTCAACGCTTCGGCCGATCGCATGGCCATGCCGCAGCTGCCCGAGGAACTGTTCCTCGAATCCGTCCGCCAGCTCGTCGCCATCGACAAGGACTGGATCCCGGCGGCGGAAGGGGGCGCGCTGTACCTGCGCCCCTTCATGTTCGCCAGCGAGGCATTTCTGGGCGTACGGCCGGCGCATGAATATCTCTACATGGTCATCGCATCGTCCGTGGGCGCCTATTTCAAGGGCGGAGCCAAGGCGGTGTCGATCTGGGTGTCAGAGGATTACACCCGCGCTGCGCCTGGCGGCACGGGCGCTGCCAAGTGCGGCGGCAACTATGCCGCCAGCCTGATCGCGCAGAAGCAGGCGATCGAAAAGGGCTGCGATCAGGTCGCCTTCCTCGACGCCGCCGAAAAGAAGTGGATCGAGGAACTGGGCGGCATGAACCTGTTCTTCGTGTTCGCGGACGGCACGATGAAGACGCCGCCGCTGACCGGCACAATCCTGCCCGGCATCACCCGCGACGCCATCCTGACGCTTGCCCGCGATCAGGGCCTCACCGTCAGCGAAGCGCCCTACAGCTTCGCCGACTGGCGTCGCGATGCGGAAAGCGGTGCACTGGTCGAAACCTTTGCCTGCGGCACGGCGGCGGTGGTGACGCCGGTCGGCACGGTGCGATCAGCCGGTGGCGATTTCACGATCGGCACCGGTGGTCCGGGTCAGACGACGCAGCGCATGCATACGGCGTTGACCGCGATCCAGCGCGGCACCGCGCCGGATGCGCATGACTGGGTACTGCGGCTGTAGTTATTCGGCGGGTTGCAGCGCAGATTCGCGACGCCTTCCGGTAATAGTGGCGATCAGGCGCGGGATGGGGCCGTTGCGTTCCATCCAGTCGCTGTACGCGCGATAGGCCGGATCGGCGGACAAATGCCGTTCCTCGGTGCGGGCGCGCCAGTAATAGACGCCGCTTACCACGGCCAGTACGGCTGTGTTGCGCGCGGCGTCGATCAGGCTGCCGGTCGTCGCAAGGAAAGGCAGGGTCGCACCCCACCAGAACAGGTTCTTCGACAGATAGGCCGGGTGCCGTGTCCAGCGATAGGGGCCGTGCGTCAGGATGCCGCGATGCGTGAGGTTGGAAAAGCGTAGGCCAAAAACCACCGTCGCCCAGGCGTAGATGCCGGTCAGCGTCACCAACACAGCGCCGAGTGCCCATTGCGCGGCGACATGCCCATCCAGCCACCAACTCCATTCGGCAGTATTGCGGTGATAGTCGAGCGGGCCGCCCGATCCCATCAGCACGAAGGGCGGGTAGCAGATCAGCGCTGCCGTCCAGCCCGCCATATAGGGATTGGCCGTCCGTATATGCGCGTCGAGCGGCTTCATCGTCAGCATATAGCCCACGGTGGCAAAGGCGACGTCGATGAGGAACAGCAGCGCAATGAGGAAACCGGCCAGGTTCACCGGCCCGGCAGTCACATCCGTGGGATTCCAATGGATGATCTGCGCGAAATTGCCCGGCACGATCGAGATCATGAAGGCAAGGAAAAAGCCCTTTACCAGCCATGCGCGCGCGTGGTTGGCGACTTCGCCCATGTCCGGCCGGCCCGCCGCGCCGCCGATCACCCACTGGCCGAAGGCGTAAGCGGCGTCCTTTGGTTCGCGCAGGCGCCGGTCAAGCCACAGGACATAGGGGATGGAGGCGGCCAGCAATAGCGGGGCCGCGACCCCAAACATCTGCATGGCGAAGCGGTAGTTCCCGTCCCAGTACCAGCGCGCCAGGCAATAGAAGATGGCAATGGCGCCCCATGTCGCCCACAGGCCGGTGATCTTGACGATGCCGATATCCAGCACGTCGCGCATAGGGCGCGGCTGACGGTCCCAGTCGATGCCCGTCGTCGGATTGCGGTGCACTCCGTCGACCAGCAGCGACCACAGCACCATGGGAATACCGCAGGCGAACACGGCCGCCATCCCCGCATATGGCCCGTCCATGCCATAGTGCCAGGCGATTGCCGTCCACAGCAGCAGCCCGGCAAGTCCGGCAAGACCCACGCCGTGGCTGACGGCCGAAGGCGGGCAGGGATCATGTGACCGGGGCATGCGCGCGGGCATAACGGGCAAAGGTTAAGGAAGGGGTGATCGTCGCCGGACGCGGGCGCGTGATCCGCTGTGGCACCCGTATCGAGATGCTACGAGAATTGGTGCCATCGGCGCACCGGAGGTGTTGCCCTTGCCGCCTTTCGCTGTCGAAACAATTGGAGGATGCCGACAGGGATTATGCTGGGCAAAATGTGCTGATGCGGGTCGCTTGAGAGGGAAGAACGGGATTGAGCAAGTTTGGCGACGGGATCACGCGGAAGGATTTCCTGAACGGCATGGCCTGGACGATGGGCGCTGCGCTGTCTTCCTGTCCTCTAACCAGCAACGCGCGATCGGGCGACGCCAATGCCGCAAAGCTGGGCGACAAGGGGCCGGACGCGTCCGCGCGCTCCTATTACATGGAGCGCGGCATCATGGAGACCGACCCGCGCTATTATCCTCCGGAGCTGACCGCCATGCGGGGCAGTCATCCGGGTTCCTTCGAGGCGGGGCATGGTCTGCGCGATGGCGCGAACTGGGACCGCGAGGGCGCCGCACGGGACAGCGGCGAGAAATATGACCTGATCGTCGTGGGAGCGGGCATCAGCGGGCTGGCGGCCGCCCATTATTACCGAAAGCGTTTTGGCCCGGACAGCCGGATACTGATCCTCGACAATCATGACGATTTCGGCGGGCATGCCAAACGCAACGAGTTCGACGTCGCCGGTCAGAAGCTGATCGGCTATGGCGGAACGCAGTCCATCGAAGGCACCAGCCTGTGGGGGCCTGTGGCCATGGGGTTGCTGGATGAACTGGGCATCGACCTGCAGAAATTCTACACATTCTACGATCAGGAGCATCGCAAGCGCTGGGGGCTTGGTGCATCCTGCTTTTTCGACCAGGAGACGTTTGGCACCGACCGGCTGGTTCAACGCGAAGCTGGCGCCTTTGGCGGGCTGGATGAACTGACACCTGACAATCTTGCCCGTTTCCTGGATCAAACCCCCTTGTCGAAAAAGGCGCAGGCGGACCTTGCGCGGATTCTGATTGATGCGGTGGACCCGCTGCCAGGCAAGTCGAAGGAAGAAAAACAGGCGATCGTCAACGGGACGAGTTGCCGCGCTTTCCTGGAAACCTATTGCCAGGTGGACCCGGCCGCCATCGCCTATCTCAACGGGCGGCTCTATGGCATTCGTGCCGTGGGGCTGGAGGCGATCGACGCCAATCTGGGCCTGCGCCTGTGCGCACCGGCACTGATGAAGGCGATGGGGCTGAGCCGAGAGTTTGCGGGCGCGCCAGAGCCCTATATTTTCCATTTTCCTGACGGCAATGCCTCGATTGCGCGGATGCTGGTGCGCCTGCTGGTGCCCGGCAGCGCACCGGGCTCAACGATGGAAGACATCGTGACGGCGCGGATGAACTATGCCGCGCTCGACAGGGCAGGCAACGCCGTGCGCATCCGCCTCAACAGCACGGTTGTGCGCGCGCGTAACATCGGGCCTGCCGGCCGTGCAAAGGGCGTGGAACTCACCTATGTCCGCGACGGCGCCCCGGTGCGTGTACGCGGTGCGCATGCGGTCCTGGCCTGCTGGAACATGATCATCCCCTATCTCTGCCCGGAAATGCCGGACCGGCAGAAGGAGGGGCTGTCCTATAACGTGAAAGTGCCGCTGGTTTACGGGACGGTCGCGATCCGGAACTGGCGTGCTTTGCAGAAGCTGAACACGGGGTCGATCTATGCGCCTTCGAGCTTCTGGAGCGGTGTCTATATGGATTTCCCGGTCAGCATCGGTGACTACGCCTATAGCCGCTCTCCCGACGATCCTGTCATCCTGCATCTGGTGCGTACACCCTGTTCGCCGGGCCTGTCGATGAAGGAGCAATATCGCGCAGGAAGGGCAGAGCTGTTTTCCATGCCTTTCGAGATATTCGAGAAGGAGACACGCAGCCAGCTGGACCGGATGCTGGGAGCGGGGGGCTTCAGTTCGGCGCGGGACATTGCGGGGATTACCATCAACCGCTGGCCGCACGGATATTCATATATGGCTTCGCCGCTGTGGGATCCGCCATGGAAAGAAGGCGAGCAGCCCTATGTGATCGGCCGCCAACCCTTTGGTCGCATCACCATTGCGAACGCCGATGCCGGGGGGCTGGCCGAAAGTTTCGTTTCGATCGATCAGGCCCATCGCGCGATCGAGGAAATTGCCGCCATGCGTGGTGCGGCCTGAGGCGGCATGCCGAGCCGCCCGTGGCGGAATTGCAAACAGGGCGCTTCACCAGAAGTGAAGCGCCCTGTTTCGTCCTTTCTTGTACGTGCAGTAGCCGCGCCGTTCGTGATCAGGCCTCGTAGGTCCACTTGCCGCCAACCATCGTGCGCTCGGGCTTGACGGATATCAGTTCATCCGAGGGCATGGAGAACATGTCCTTCTGCCAGACCACAAGGTCGGCGAACATGTTGGGCTCCAGTCGTCCCTTATTCTTGTCCTCGAAGCTGGCATAGGCGCCTGTGAACGTCGCGGTCCGCAACGCCTCCATGACGCTGATGCGCTGGCTCGCGCCCCATACACGACCTTGATAATCGCGGCGCGTGACTTCGGACTGGAGCCACATGCCCGGTTCCGCGGGGCTGGCCGTGTAGTCGGAGGACGCGGCGACGGTGACGCCCGCGTCGATCAGCGAGCGCATCGCGAACATGCGTTCCAGTCGGTCCTCGCCATAAAATTTCATGATCGGGCCGTAGAAGTACACATAGCCGCCGAACACCACGGGAATGGCGTTGAGCGCCTTGATCCTGCGGATGAGGTCGACATTGAGTACCGTGCAATGTTCGATGCGGAACCGCGGATCAGGGCGCGGCGCGTCCTGCTGCAATCGCTCGAACACCTTCAGCACGCGATCGATGGCAAGTTCGCCATTGCCGTGGATGCCGATCTGCCAGCCCGCATCATGGGCGATGCGTGAGAGGCGATAGCATTCCTCCTCGGTCATCACCGAAATGCCGTGGAAATCGCCCAACCCGACATAGGGCTCGGCCAGCCAGGCCGTCCGTTCGGAGATGGAGCCGTCGGCAAGCAATTTCAGCGCGCCTGTCTTGACCCAGTCATTGCCGATGCCCGTGCGCAACCCGGCATCAATCGCCTTTTCCACGTCTCCGGCGAAGAAGTGGACATAAAGCCGGGTATTGAATTTGCCATCGGCGAGAGCCGCTGCGGCACCACGCATGGCGAGTGCGCCACCTGAAGCGTCGCACACCGAAGTGACGCCGCGTTCGGCAAGGTAACGGGAGATGAACTCGGCGCCAGCACGATAATCGTCCGGCGTTATCTGGACATTGGTGAAGGGCGTGAAAGCTGCCTGCGCCCTTTCCGCCATACGACCGTTGAGCTTGCCGCCCTCCCGAAAATATTCGCCATGGTCGGGATTCTTCGTGTCCTCGTTGATGCCGGCAAGCTTGAACGCCATGGAATTGACGAAGGCGGTGTGGCCGCCACGATGCTTGATGAATACCGGATTGTTCGGTGCGGCTTCGTCAAGGTCCGCACGGGTGATCGGGCGTTCGGTCTTTGCATCGTCATAGAGAAAACCAAGCACCCATTGTCCGGGTGCAATGCTCTTTGCGCGCTCGGCGATTGCCTGCTTGAGCGCGGCAATGCTGTTCTTGTCGCACGCGACCTGCCGAAGGTGCAGCATGCCGGAGCGGATCGGATGGGCGTGGGCATCATTGATGCCCGGTGTGACGCGCTTCTTGCCGAGGTCGATCTTGCGGCAGTTGGGGCCGGCGAGAGCAAGCATGTCGTCGTTGCTGCCGACGGCCATGATCCGGCCGTCGCCAATGGCAATGGCCTGCGCTTCCGGCAGGTGGTCGCTCAGGGTTGTGATACGGCCGTTGTACAGGACGATATCCGGTTCGCTTCGCCAGCCTGCCATGCCTGTCAGGCCGAGACCGGCGCCGATGGCCAGGAGTCCACGCCGGCTAAGATCGAAGCTCATAATGCCTACCCCGATTATCTCTTGTCGGAAAAAAAGCGGTGCCCGGACGTGTCGACGAAGGACACGTCCGGGCACCGCCGATTATGATAGCCTTAGAAACGCAGGCTGGCTGTTACGCCCATGGTCCGCGGACGCAGCGTCATGCCCTGCCAGATGTAGCGAGAGCGGGTCGCGTAGGTCAGGGGGTGAGCATTGAACAGGTTGTTGACGAACAGCGACAGATCGATGTTGCCGATGTCGGCGCCGACGCGGGCATTCACCTGCTCGCTGGCCTCCAGGGCGTCCATGATCAGCGCGCTGCTGCTCAGACCTGCATTCACATCGAGATAGCTGTAGTCGACGCGACCATAGAGGTTGGTCGTTTCGCTGATCGGCTTGCGATAATCAGCGCTCAGTACAACCGTCCACGGCGGACCGGAGGAAGCGATCACGCTGCTGCTGTTATCGAACTTGGTGTGCTGATAGCCCACATTGGCCATCAGGTGCAGACCCTTCACCGGCGACACTTCAACCGACAGGTCAAAGCCCTTGACCGTTGCCGATTCAAGATTGTCGGTAAACGCATAGCCGCAGACCGGAACCGAAATGCTCGACTGGATATTGTCCCACTTGATCATGTAGGCGCTGCCCGAGACATTCACCTTGCCGCCGAACAGCCGGTTCTTCGAGCCGACTTCGTAGCTCCAGACCGAGTCCGAGCCAAAGATCAGCGGGATGGTCGGTTCGCCGTTCGAGTCAACATAGCCAAGCTCCACCAGGCCGCTGTCGCACGCGGTCGGCAGCGGAATCTGGCCGCCGCCGGGACGATATCCCTTTGCCGCGGAGGCGTAGACCATATTGTTGTCGTTCGGCTTGTAGCTGACGGAAACCTTCGGCGTGAAGGCATTTTCCGACCCGCTGACGGAACCGTTCGGATATTCCGGAGCGAAGACACCCGAGCCGTAGGTGCAATATCCACCCGTGGGGCAGGCTGCACCATAAGGTGCGTTGAGGTTGTTTTCCGCACCAGACGAGAACAGCGAATATTTGAGCTTGTTATGCGACCAGCGGGCACCAACGGTCACGGTCACCTTGTCGAGCGGATGAATGTCGACCTGGCCGAAAGCGGCAACCTGCTGTTCCCGGGTATAGGCGTCGGCGAGGTAGACGCCGGAATCGTTTATGGGATCGGCGCCCCAGATGTTCTGGAACGTATTATAGCCGGGGCCAAAGGGTGCCGCGTCATCGAGGTTGCCAATACCGAAGAAGTTCTTGCTGTAGTACATCGTATTCACTTCGATGTACTGATGAGAATGCTGGCGGCTCTTGCTGTAGAATGCGCCGGCAACCCAGTTTATGAACGCGTCTGGCGTATCCGACTGGATACGAAATTCATGTGTCCAGACCTTTTGGGCGTCCTTGTAGAGAGAGGCACCCTTCGCACCGTCGCGGGCAAACTCCTGCCCCATGTAGCTGATTTCATAGCCGGTGGTGTAGTCGTAATACTGGTGCTTGTTCTGTTCCAGATAAGAGGAGGTCAGGTACACCGAAGCGCCATCGAGGTGCCATTCGGCATTCAGGCCGGCAACCAGCATGTCGCTGTAGCCTGCCTCGCTGTCGGGCAAGGTCATTGCGGTCAGGCCGGTTGCCTCGCTCGCAGTGCCCGGCGAGAAATCGACATAGGTGAAGCTTTTGGGGGCATCTGACCCGGACAGCCAATAGGTCGACTGGCCGCTGCCAACCTTTCGCTTCTGGTAAAATATCGACGGCGTGATCGAGAAATCCTCGGTCGGCTGCAGCAGCAGCGCGCCGCGCAGGGCGTAGGTTTCGGCCCAGTTGACGTTCTTGTCCGTGATGCTCGTGTTGTCGAAATCAACGGAATCGCCGACGGATACGCCCGTCGGGTCAACGATGGAAAGATCGGCGGTCACCTTGTCGTACCAGCCGCCGTCGCGGCGGAAATAGGCGCTGGTGCGGAAGCCAATCTTGTCCTCTACGATCGGGCCGCCAACGGCAGCGCCGAATTCATAGCTCCCTGCGGCATGCTCCGTGACGGCACCTTCGGCGCGCGCGTAACCGCTGAATTCCGTGACCGATGGCTTTGCCTGAATGAAGCGGACCGTGCCGCCCTCTGAACCGGAGCCAAACAACGTGCCCTGAGGGCCGCGCAACACTTCAACGCGCTCAAGGTCGAAAATCACCGGAAGGCTGGTGCCCGACGCATAGCCGACCTGACGAACCTGAATCGGAATGTCGTCGATATAAATGCCGGTGGTGGCAGCACCCGCATTGGAAGAAATGCCGCGGATTGCGATGTTGTTACGTCCGGTGGGGCTGACGTTGTTGAAAGTCAGGCCTGGTGTGAAGCGAACGAGGTCGGAGAACTGCCTGATGCCGCGTTCGTCCATCTGATCCTGCGTAAGAGCAGCAATGCTGACTGGAACATCCATCACCGACTTTGCAGTTCGGGTGGCGGTTACGACAATAGCGTTAGAGTCTTCATCATCTTCTGCGGATGATTGTGCAGAAGAAATGCCAGGAATTGCAGAAATTGCGACAATTGTTGCTAAGGAAACGTGACGAAATAGCGATGATCTTAGACGGATTTTGGACATGTTAATTGACTCCCTGTTCGATCCTCCTGTTAGGACCGTAGTATATTCTTTTATTATGATTTGTTTTCATACTTTTATGATTTGTTTTCGCGACGTAACGAAACATTATCGCCCCCTCAGTGGAAGGTGTTCTTTTCAGCCGGGGTGTTGTTGGCGGGGCACCGGTGACTTCGTTGTGGATCAATGCTTTGCGATCTGGTGTCTTGCGGGCGTCGATCGTGCGAAAAAGGCGGCAGCCCAATTGCTGAGCGCTTGCGTATCGCGGCTGGCGGGTCGGGGCGATCTTCCCTGAAAGGGCCAATCTGCCTGCGCCTGACGAGGCACGACAGAAAGAGGTGGGTGAATGCCGCTACAGAGGATAAAGTCCGGCTGGCTTTTTGCGCGCCGCGCGGCACCGATCTGTTGCGCCGTATTTTGCGATTGAGGGCGATGGTTATAGCAGGCGTGATCGGCCCTCAGGGCAGAGGCAATGGCGCCCCATGCGCAACTGCTCTGCCAGATTGGGAAACGGGCCAGGGCAGCATTACCGAGGCCCTGCAGGCCCGGACGAGACGGCAGCCGTTTTTGGGTAAGGGCTGGGGCCTCAATGGCCAGCGACTATAGTGATCGGGCCATGGTGAGCGATAATACGGCGCCCTGCTGCTGGTGGCGGCGCTCCAGCCCTGAATAGATGCCGGCGCGGCTGGGCGCATAGAAGCGCCGCAAACGGTGTGTGTCATTCCCGTTGATGGCGCTTGCCTTGAGCGTTGCCTTGAACCCGGCAAAGGCCGTGGTCTCTACATAGGCGCCCCATTGTGCATCTTCGCGCCAGCTCAGCTTTTCGCCCGTATAATAGACGTCCGCCTTTTCGGGGGCAGTGTAGGTGATGCCCCAGGATGACCGCAGGGCAGGTACGTCATGACGGAACTCCACCGTCAGGCTGCGTGGCGCGATATCATCCATTGAACGTGGACCGTCCGTTATTGGGTCGGTCAATCGCGATCCACGGAGCGTGCCATCCAGCGTCAGCCGTGCCCCGCGTATCCACATGTCCAGAGGCAGTGTCGCCTGTGTCGTAACGCCCCATTGCCGTGCGTTGCCGATCGATCCCAGCGCCTCATCGCCGGAAGGCAGGACCAGATAGCCCAACAGCCCCTGATGCCATTGATGCCAGACCTCGATCGTCAGCGCGCCGCCCTTGCCCCAACGGTGATCGGCGCGTGCCAGCGCGCGCGTGATCCGCGCTGGCCGCAGCCCCGCATTTCCGCCCAAAGGGCGACCATCGGCCTGATTGACCGAGGCCGCGAAGTCGCCAAAGTCGAGTTGATCCACCGTGCGTCGTGCGCCGACCCGCAATTGGCTGCGGTCGGAGAGGGACCAGACAAGTGCCGCCGATGGTTTCCAGTAGGACAGGCTCTGTTCGTTCGCGATGTCGCCCGTCACCCGGATACGCGACATTTCGAAGGCCATGCCGCTTTCCAGATTGAGGCGTCGGGCAATGCGCACCGTCATGTTCACGAACGCTTCGCCCCGCAATTCGGCAACGCGCGTGTCGGCATTGGCGAGGTTGACCGGAACCAGACCGGCGCCACGATCCTCGGCATAATCAAGGCTGCTCGAAAGGCGATTATATGCGATTTCCAGGCCCAGTTCCGGCCGGACACTATGGTCGCCTTCCCGCGTCAGGGTCGTGCGACCCACCAGCTCCAATGGCTTCTGGTCGAGATCCGAAACGCCACGATAGCCGGGTTCCGCATAGTCCTCTGTCGTGGTTCCCTTTTCGACGCGGCCTAATCCAACCAGCTTGACCGTCCAGCCTCGTCCCAGGGCGCGTGTCCAGTCGAGCCCCAGTTCTCCGCTCTGGCCATCCTCCTCATAGGCTATGGTTCGAAGCGCTTCAGGCACGCCATTTCCCGAGAAGATATCAATCGACCGCGTCGAACTGTAACCGTCCTGATTGATGCGGAGATTCATGGTCAGCGCGCCGCCTGCGAAATCGCCGGATGCGGAGGCCGCAAGCCCGATTTCCGGCGCCTTGGCGCTGATGTGTTCATTGCGGATCTGGGTCAGATTTCCGGTGACGTCCGAAACACTGTAAACGCCATCCGTCGGGAAGCGCTGCATGTCGCCCGACAATTCCACATTGGTCTGCCAGCCGGCGATCCGCCGTGTATGGCTGACCCGGCCCGACGGCACGATGCGTCCGTCTGCGGTGCGCCGCAGCGTCACCGATGCATTGCCCGATCCTCCTGCATCGGCCTTCAAGACCACATTGGCGACGAGCGTTTGCCCCTGAGCCTCGGCCGCATCGGTGCCGCGCAGCAGCATAATGCGCTCGACGCTGGATGCGGAAATACGGCGCAGCACTTCGCTGACCCCACCTGCCTTTACGGTTGGTCTTTGGCCGTCGATCAGGACGTTGCCCGCCGCGCCGCCGAAGCCGCGGACGCTGCTACCCTCTGTGAGGAGGAAGCCTGGTGTACGCTCCAGCATGTCGAGCGCCGTTTGTGGTTGGAACGGCGCATAGAATTCCGCCGGATAAACGGGATCAGGACCAGACGGGACAATCGCGCGATGCGCGGCCTGCTCGGTTGCCTTTTCTGTGACTTGTTCATCCACGATCGGCCCCGCGGCGACTGCAAGGCCGGCAAGCATCATTTTCGTAGAGATCATCGCATGAAGAACTCGACTGGAACGACGAGCTCGATCGTCGCCCTTCATGTCCGCTGGCGGTTTGGGTAATGGCTGTGCCCGCTTCGGCAGGGCGAGGGCTTCCTGATCCAGCGACCGAAAACCGGATGAGCGCTCAAGCCGCACCGAGAGTATCTTGCCATCCCGGTCCATGATGAAGCGGATATAGGGGACGCCCTGCTGACGCGCGAAGTGCGCGTCGCGTGGATAACGTTTCGCCTTGTTGAGCGCGCCGAGCACCAGGCCCTCCCATGTCGGTTTTCCGGTGGACAACTGCTGTACGGGGGGAACGGGCTTGCTTTCGGGCGCCTTGGTTTCGAGTGCCGGAGGCCCTGGGTCCTGCACGGGCTTTGCGGCGATTACCGGCATCTTGTTAAGGCTCGGTACTTCAACCTTGGGCGGGTCGATCTTCGGCTGATCCGGATCAGGCAGGTGTTTGTCCTTCTGCACGCTTTCCGGGCCCGGGGGCACTTCCTGCACCGGCTCGGGGGGCGCTGCCGGCGGCGCAACGTCGAACACGCTGAGCGACTTGGCTACCTGCGGCGCAGCGTAGGTCTGCCACGTGAACATTGCCCCGACGAGGATCGTCGCGCCTACCAGCGCCACCCCGCCAGCGCCCGAAAGCCGGGTCCGGAGCGTCATGGGCTGATAGCGCGAGCCCGACCAAACATAGTCGGTCGGCGCCGATCGCACGATCGCGTCACGATCAAGGTCAGGCACGTCTGCGCCTAGGTTTCCGTGCGGGGAAAGATGCTCGAATGTCACGATCTACTCCGGCAGCATCAGCAGGAAGCCGATGCCGGTGGGCAACGCGAAAACAGCCAGCCAACTCCACGCCCGCAGAGCGCTGCGGGCGTGGAATGCCGTCATGGCCGCAACGGAAAAAATGGCGAAGCTGGGCAGGGTGGCCGCTATCACCGCCTCGACCCGACCCATGCCCATTGTCGCCAGCAGCAGCGACAGCGTTGCTGTGGCGAGTGCCGCGAGCCCATAGGCCCCCAGCGTGCCAGCCAGGACCCGAGACACTACCGACCATCGGGCGGCGAAGCCTGGTTTGAGGGAGGCGGTGTGCGCCATCAGTCCGCCACGAAACTGAGCGACGCGATATGCTGGAGCGTTGCAACCCGCTGACCGGCAATTTCCAGGTCAGCCGGCGCCTTGTGCCGTGCGACCAGTATATAGCGCCCCTTTGCGCCGACCGGCACGGTCAGACGGCCCGCCTTGTCGGTCTTCACGGTCTTTTCCCAGAGGTCCGGGTTGACGATGGTGACGTCTGTGTCCGCCAGGGACTGACCCTTGAACATCAGAGCGAAGCTGTCGCTGCCGCTCGCAAGGGGGACCAGTTCGAAATCCTGGGTCGCGTGGGTGCCACTACGTCCCATGCGCGCTTGAAACGCGGCGGCTTCGTAGGCGCCATCCTTGCCCTTCCAGGGCGCCCAGACCTGATCGTTATAATAATGCAGGTCGCCCTGATGCGTGATGGAAGCCGCCAGATATTCGGGCTGTGCCGATATGGCGACAGGGCGGCTGCGATCATTTGCGAACAGCGCGGACGTCGGCACAAGCTTCACGAGTGTTTCGCCGCTGTCGCGTTCGCCGGTAGCGTCTCCCACATAGGTGCGAACAGTGTCGCCATGGCGTTCAAGCCAGATTTCATGGGCGGATGCGCCGGTCGCGGTCGCGAGCAGCGCGGCTGCGAAAAAATGCTTCAGCATGGCAATCTCCTGATATTTTTGGGGCATGATGTTCACCGCTATCGCCGCATCTGTGCGACGATCCGTTCGCGGTTGAGATTTACGACGACGACAAGGGCGGCCGCCGCGGTCAGCCAGCCGAACCAAAGGACAGCGCCATAGGCCCAGCCGAAGCCGAGGCAGGCTGCGAGAAACGCCAAGGCGATCAGCGCGAATCCGACCAGGCGCAGCCTTTGCGAGACGAGCGGCGCAAGCTTGCGGTGGAGCCAGTCCTGCTGGTGGCGCGGCATGGCCAACAGCAAAGAAGCAAATCCCGCAAGAGCGAGAATGAAGGTCGCGGCGTGGATCATGCCATCGCCTCCAACGGGGCGCGGCGCTTGCGGGCCGGCGGCGTTTTTGCCTGTCGTGTGGCTACTTTCCAGGCAGAAAAACCGGTACCTGCAGCCGCAGCGAACATGATCAGGTCAAAGCCGACGAAGGTCCAGTCGCGTGTCAGCAGGCTGGCGGGAAGGCCGCGTGGCGTGGTGAGGGCGCTGACAACGGGCACAAGAGCATAGAGTCCGGCGCAGGTACTCAGTGCTTCGATCCATGCCCGTTTCGCAGGTCGGGCAAGGCTCCATATGAACAGACCGCCCCAGATGATGAAAAGGCTGTTTATTTCCCAGTCGGTGCGATCCGCCATGCCGATGGGTAGCAGTCGGTTTGCCAGAAAATAGGCCGCGATGCCCGCAGGGGCGCCCGCAATGAAGCCGATGTTCAGCCGCTCGACCAATCGGAAGCCAAAGTGAGGACGGTTGGGATCGGGTAGTTTCGCGCGGCGCTTGACCGTCCACAGGACCAAGCCGCTGGCGACCATGACTGTGCCGCCGACGCCCGAAAGGAAATAGAGCCAGCGCAACACCGTTTGCGCATAGCGGCCCGCGTGCAGGTCAATCATCACCTGTTGCGTGGCCGCAGCCGGACCCCGTGCGGGGCGTTCGCCCAGGACCTCTCCGGTCGTGGCGCGCAGCCGGACCTGTTCGCGTCGTCCGCCCAATGTTTCCGAGCGCATGAACATCTCTGCTATGGCCTCGCTGTCGCCCGGATAACGGATCGTGACGGAGCCGACATGCAGTCCCGGCTTAACCTGTTCGCCGCGCTGTAGCAGGGCGCTGATAGGCAGCATCGCAGCATGCGTTCCGCTTGGCTCCGTTTCCGGCGCGGGTGGGAAAGCGGCAGCGAAATAGGCGTCGCGATCGGAAAAATTCGCGCTGATCGCCCATGGCATCAGCGTGAAGAGCAACGTGACCAGCCCGGTGTAGGTAATCATCAGGTGAAATGGCAAAGCAACGACCGCCGTGACGTTATGCGCGTCCAGCCAGGAGCGTTGTCCCTTGCCGAAGCGCAGCATGAAGAAGTCAGAGAAGATTTTCTTGTGCGTGACGATGCCGCTGAGGATGGCGACAAGCATCGCGAGCGCCGCAATACAGACCATGTACCTGGCCCAAATCACAGGCATGTAATGCAGATCGAAATGCATGCGGTAGATGAAGAAGCCGCCGGAGGTGTCGCGCACGGTGAGTTCCCGGCCGGTGGCGGGATCAAGCGTTGCGCGGTTGGCCTTGTTCGCCCGGCCGCGCTTGCCCCGTTCGGCCGGTTTTTCGTCCCGCGCCTTCCACGATATCGACAGCGGATCGCCATCGCGTGCGGACGGCAACGACAATCGCCACTGCTCCGCATCGGGTGCTTTGTGCGCGAGCAGGGCTGCTGCGGCATCAATCGCCTCGGCCGTAACGGTGCCGCGCCCCAATTCCGGTCGCATCCAGCGCGAAATTTCCTGATGAAAGAACGCGCCGGTGCCGAAGAGGAAGATCACGAACAAGAGCCACCCCGGCAGGAGACCTGCCCAGGTATGGAGCCACGCCATCGACTGGCGAAACGACTTGCCGGTGTCGTCCTGCTTCGGCGGCGGCGAAGGAAGGTCAGAATTTGACATTCACGCCCGCGCGTACAGACAGCGGCGTACCATAGTAGCTGGTGCCCGTGGTCGTGAAATAGGACTTGTCGAAAAGATTGTAGAGATTGACCGTCGTTTCGACACTTTCCGACACGCGGTAGCGCGCCATGGCATCAACAACGACATAGGCTGGCTGCACGTAGCGGACCCGCAGTGGCCCCTGATTGTTGGCATAGATACGGCTCTGCCATCTGGCGCCGCCACCGATGACGAGGCCATCGACAACGCCGTCGAGGTGAATGGTGGTAAAGAGCTTGGCCGTGTCCTGAGGTACCTGTGTGTTCAGGCGAACGTCCAGCCGATCCCGGGTCTTGTTATGCGCGAAGCTGGCGGTGAGTTCCCAGCCCGGTCGGACTTCGCCGGTTGCCTCGAATTCATAGCCCCGGCTTTTTGTGCCTGATGCGGCGCGATAGGCCTGGCTGCCATCCGGGGCGAAGACATCGACGATGGCGACGGCCAGATTGTCCTGCTTCATTCTGTACACAGCGGCGGAAATATTCAGCAGATCGTCAAGAAAACCGGCCTTGGCACCCAGTTCCCATGTGTTGCCCATCAATGCCGGTATGAAGTCGCCTTCAGGCGTACGGTAATTCTGAGGCTGGAAGATCGTGGTATAGCTCAGATATGTCGATATGCTCTTCGTCAGATCAAATACGACACCCGCATAGGGTATGATCTTCCCCTTTTCTTCCAGGGTGGTGCGGGTCGTGGCGTCGGTGGCAAAACGGTAGTTGTCCGTGATCCGGCTCCAATTGGTGATACGCGAGCCCAGGATCACCGAAAACCGATCCGTTGGCCGGAGGCGTATCGATGCGAAGGCGCTGTCATTGCGGTCCCGCACGTCGCGATAGCCGACCGCGGGGTTAGGCGGCGCGGCCGGCGTGTTGCCGTCCCAGTCGAAAATGTTCGACACGGCATTGCTCCACCCCGGGAAAGTCCAGTTGGTGAAGTTTGGGCTCTGGTCTTCCTCGGCGCGCGCAAGCGTACCGCCAAACGCCAGATCGTGTTCGCGTCCGAAGAGGCTGAATGTTCCGGTGGCCTGGATGTTGAAGATGTTCTGTTTGGGCTTGTAGGCCCAATGCGTGGCCCACAGGTTGACGCCGGCACCCGTCACCGGGTCGGGATAACCACCGCTGGCATAGCCCACCAACTCATCGGAATCGGTGATGGTGCGCGTGGCCGACGCCTTTATCAGCCATTTTTCGCCGATGGCGTAATCGAGTTCGGCGAACATCGTCGTGCTGTGCCGTTTGGAATAGGCCCAGTTGGCGGCAGCGGAATCGGAGCGCTTCCATTTCGTCCGCGTGCCATCGCTGTAATAGGCGGGGAGGCCGCTGCGCGCATGGCCGGTTGAATCATGCTGCTGGTTGCTGGCACCCACGCGAAACTGCGCATTTTCGCCGAGATCGGCCTCGATGACGCCATAGATCACCGAACGATCCTCTTTCAGGCGGTCAATATAGGATTCTGCGTCCTGGAGCGCACCCACGATGCGTGCGCGAATGGAGCCGCCGCTCGTCAGCGGGGCGGAAACGTCGATGTCCGCCCTGCGATAATCCCATGAGCCTGCCGACAGCAACGCCGACGCCTGAAACTCGCGGGCAGGTTTTTTGCGGACAAGATTGATGGTGGCGCTGGCGGTGCCTGCTCCGTTCATCAGCCCGGTCGACCCGCGGACGATCTCCACGCGATCGTACAGGGCCATGTCCTGGCTCTGAAAGATGCTCGCATAAGAGCCGAGCAGCTTCACGCCGTCGACCATGTAATTGTCGACCGAGAAGCCGCGGGAATAGATAGGCGAACTGTCCGACCCCACATTGCCGCTCTGGCTGACGGACAGGCCAGGAGCTTGGATCGCCACGTCCGTCAACTGGGTCAGCCCCTGGTCCAGCATGCGCTGTTGCGTAATGACGCTGACTGACTGTGGCGTTTCCCGGATGGACAGCGCCATGCCTGTCGCCGTGCTGGTGGAGCGGGTAGTGTAGGAACCCGTGCCTTCCGTAACACCCGCATCGATCAGAGGCGTTGCAATAGCGGCACCCTGGCCCTCGACGCGCACTGGCCCCAGATTGACCGCGCCGTCTGCTACGTCCGGCGCGCGTTCCAGAGTGAATGCATTGGCCCCCGTCTGTCGAAAGCTGATGCCACTGCCCGAAAGCAACTGCGAAAGCGCCTCTGCGGTGCCGAGGTTGCCGCGTAGACCGGGGGAAGAGCGTCCCTCGACGAGCGCCCCGGCATAAATCAGCTGGACGCCGCTCTGTTCGGCGAAATCGTTGAGCGCATTGGCCAGCGATCCTGAGGCGATTTCATAGCTGCGCGTCGATTGGGCGCTGGCCGCCGATACCGGCAGGAGGCACGCGCCGGCGCTGGTTGATGCCAGCAATATGGCCGAGAAGCAGGCACGCGTACGGCGCCAGCGCGCGTTCGCGGACGAAACAACGATCATGGATTAATCCCCCAGCATCAAACAAGCATAGGGCAAATTCGCTAATGCGAACCAGCCTCAATAGTCAGACGCGGAAGCCGCCGGAATGTTAACCGGCACCATCAAAAAAATTATCCGTGCAGCAGAATCAATCGGTTGCCGACCCGATAGGAGGACAGACCCAAACTACGCTGAATGATGTCCAGCGCGCCGACGGGGTCGCTGGTCGAGAACACGCCGTTGACGCGCAGGTTGCCCAGTCCGCCGCCCACCATGCCGATATAGCCGCGATGATAACGGCCCAGTTCCGCCACGACTTCATGCAGGGGGCGATTGACGAAGCGGATGCGGCCACGCGTCCAGGCGTCGATTTCCGGCACGTGCACTGCCGCCGGTTTTGTTATTCCATGCTGGCTGTAGCTGGCGCTCGCGCCTTCATGCACGACTTCCGATGCGCCGCCATATGCGATGCGTACGCTGTGCTCGGCGACGGTCACGCGCGTTGTGGGCATTATGCGACTGACTATGAAACGGGTGCCCAGCGCTGTCGTCGTGCCATCCCGGGCTTCCACGACAAATGCATGTTTGGGATCAGCCGTTACGGTAAAGGCCGCCTGACCGCGCAGAAGTTTTATCCTGCGCTCGGCGCCATATGCGATGGCAAGCGCCGACCCGCTGTCGAGCAGAGCAATCGATCCATCAGGCAGCACCACGCGGCGGCTCTCTCCCGTCGCGGCGATCGCGTCGGCCCGCATGCGCATCGGCAGGTCTGCACCGATGAATGCGAGAGCAGCGAGGCTTGCAGCGACGGCGTATCCCGTCCATCGCAAGCCAGCCGCTTTTCCGCTGACCGTCCACCGTCGCCGCCTGCTGAGTCCGCTTAGCGGAGGAACCGTGCTTGTCGAGGGAGGGAGCGCAGCGATCGCGTTGAAAATCGTCTCCGCATGACCGTAGGCTTGCGCATGGGATGGGTTCGCCTCCAGCCAGGCATGAAGGTCCGCAATGTCCTGCGGCGTCATAAGCCCAGCGTCACGCTTGGTCAGCCAGTGATTGGCCTGCCGCGCCAACGCCCTGGGATCGTCTTGCCTACCGTTCACGAAATGCTGCCCCCTGATCACGCGAACCGCCGTTCGAATCGGACCTCTCTTCTTTTAAGACGAATGGGAGCGCAAAATGGCAACCTGTAACGGTCATCCATCCAGTTCCGCCATGCGATCAACGATGTGATCCATGGCGTCGTTCATATAACGCCAGACCATCTGCCGGCTAATGCCGAGCGTGGAAGAAATATCCGCCATGCTCATTCCGTCGATGCGCCGCATCTGCACCACTTGCTGGCAGCGCGGCGACAGTTCCGCAAAAGCGATCTTCATCCGGTTTAGCGCATCACTGTCCAGCAACATCTTTTCGGGCGATGGCTGGTCGCAGGCAATTTCCGGGTCGAGCGCATCCTCCGAGAACAGCTTTGCTTCGCTACGCCCCTTGCGCAGATGATCGATCGCCAGATTGGACGCGAGCCTGTAAAGAAAGGCCCGCGGATGCGCTATGGGCGGATGCTCGTCGATCTTTTGTACGCGAAACCAAAGGCTTTGAGTCACGTCCTCGGCCGCAGGTTCGCTGCCCAGCATATGCTGTAGCCGCCGCATCAGGGACGGCCGCTCGGTAACGAGCAGGTGCGTCAAGGCTGTGGCGTTCGTCGACATCATTACATCCGCGCGTGGAAGGGATGTCGATAGATGGATTGCGAACGATTCGCAATATTGGGAACAATAGAGGTGAAGCTATGGTCGGTGCGCTTGGGAGATGGGGTGCCTAAATGTGATTCCGTTGCGCGTTCTGATGGTTGAGCGCGCTAAACCTTTGGCGTGACCCATATCTCGACGGGCGCCACGAACTTTCCGGGGGCGGGTTTCCCAACGTGCACGCGATCGGCCGTGACACGTTCGCCCGTTTCGAGATGAAAGGTGACCCAGGGCTTCGGCATGCGGCCGAATGTCATTTTCTGAATGGGTTGGCCGGTCGTGGAATTCATGATCGTTGCGATGATGCTCATGGCACGCGCCGTAGCGCCGGGGCATCGGTTTGGTCCACTAGCGCCAACGCTTCTCCACATCTTTATTGCGCAGCGCGGGGCCACCGACTGGCATGAGTGCACTTGTTAGGGGAGAGCGGCTAACGCCACGCGAAGCCGATCGCCTTTTGGATTGCGACATAGTCGGTCGTAAGCTTGGCGCGCGCCGACACCAGATTCTGCTCCGCATCGGTGCGGTCCTTGCGCGCATTGAGCAATGCGATCTTCGTGGCAGTGCCCGCCTGATAACGCTGCTCGGTCAGCCGTTCGGTCAACGCTGATTGGTCAAGGGTGCGAGCAATTGAAGCGACCGTCACACGGCTTTCGCGGAAACGGGCGAGCGAGTCCTCTGCATCGCGCAGTGCGTTCAGCACGGTGCCGCGATATTTCGCTTCGGCTTCGTCGCGCTGGGCTTCTGCTTGACCGACCTTTGCCTTGCTGCGGCCGAAGTCGAAGGCACTCCAGCTCAGTTGGGGCGCGGCAAGCGCAACGAAATCGTCCAGTTTACCGAGATCGCTGATCTTCGTGCCGCCCACACCGATAAGTCCCATGAAGGAGATGCGCGGAAAGCGGGCGGCCTGTGCCTGGCCGATTTTTGCAGTGTCGGCGGCAAGCGTCCGTTCGGCCGCCCGGATGTCAGGGCGGTGCGCAATCAAATGCGCGGGGTCGCCGACGTCGACCGATGCGGGAGGGAGGGGGATCTGGCCTGAAAGCGACAGCAGCGTGTCAAGGGCCCCCGGTTCCTGTCCGGTGAGTACCGCCAGAGCATTCAGATAGGCGTCCCGGTCGGCCGCAAGTGGGGCGAGTTGTGCGCGCGTAGACGCGAGCAGGCCCTCGACCTGCGCAACCTCCACCGCTGTCGCGGTGCCATGCTCAAAGCGCTGGCGTGTCAGTTCGACCACATTCTGCTGCAGGGCAATGGACTGTTCGCCCAAGGCAATGCGTTGCTGGCGGTCGCGCAACTCGACATAGATTTGCGCGACGTTGGCCGAAAGGCTGACCTGTATATCGGAAAGGCTGGCTTGAGATCCCTCGACGGTGGCGCGTGCAGCCTCTACGGCGCGACGGCGGCCACCGAACAGGTCGATCTCCCAACTGGCATCGAAGCCGAGGTTGTAAAGATTGAGATTGCTATCGTCGCTGCCCCCGGACTGACTGTCGTCCGATTCAAACGATACGCCCGGCACACGAGCATGCGTATAGACCGCCAAAACATTGGCGCTGGGCGCCTGATTGGCCTTTTCTTCTCCAAGCGCTGCACGGGCCTGGCGTAGTCTGGCCTCTCCAGCCTTTATATCACTGTTCTCTGCCAGCGCGCGCGAGATCAGCGTGTCCAGCGTCGGATCGTTCAACAGAGTCCACCAGTCGGCAATCGGCGGCGCATTTGTAACCGCGGCTGCATTGGCGCGCGTGAATGCGTCAGTGGCGTTGGATGCCAGCTTGGGCGGTCCCGCGTAATTCGGGCCAACTGTGCAGCCTGCAAGCAGACACGTTGTGAGCGGAAGCAATAGATAGGAGCGCATGATCTTTCTCAATGTCCGGTTGCCAGTGGCGCGTTCTTGGGCAGTGGGCGCAGAAAAATGACGAGCGGAATGACGAACAGAATGCCCACCGACATGATCCAGAACATGTCCGCATAGGTCATCGTCAGCGCTTGGGTCTGGATCGTCGCCTCAAGCATGCGCAGCGCAGCGCTGCCGTTGCTTGCCACATAATCCTGCACCATGACCGAATTGGCGCTCAGGCTTTCCTCAAGCCGGCGACTGTGCAGCCACAGGCGTTGATCCTGAATAATCGCGACCCCTGCGAGTGCGAAAGATCCGCCCAGATTGCGCGCTGCGTTATACAGGCCTGACGCGTCGCCCGCCTGTTCCGGTGGTACGGAACGGATCGCTGCCTGATTGAGAAACATCATGCAGAATACGGTTCCCACGCCGCGTAACAGCTGGGATTCAACGAAGTCGGCTCCGTCCGATGTCGCAGTCAGGCCAGTTTCGAGCCAGGCGCTCAACGCCAGGATACTCAAGCCCAAGGCCACCGAGAGGCGAATGTCCACGTTTCGTATCAGCCAGGGCGTGATGGGCATCATCAACATGATGGGAATACCCGAGAGCATCGCAACCTGCCCAGCCTGCAGCGCATTATAGCCGGCTATTGCGGATACAAACTGGGGTATGACGTAGGAGGTGCCGTAGATCACCATCCCGACTACCGTGACCATCGCAACGACGCTTCCGAACTGTCGATCAAGCAGGAGTCTGAGCCGGATTACCGGCTTGCGCGCAAAAATCTGGCCCAGACCGAGCAAGAGAAAGCCGAGTGCGGAAATGAAGCTCAGCGTGACGATGAGCGAAGAGGAGAACCATTGTTCACGCTCGCCTTCTTCCAGGACGACAGTGAGCGCTCCCAGACCCAGCGCCAGGCCGAGGATGCCCAGCCAATCGGCTTCCCGAATGAGCTGCAGCTTGGCGGGCTGGTGTGGAATGGCAAGCATGAGCAGCGTGATGAGGGCTAAGCCGACTGGCAGATTAAGAAAGAATGCATAGTGCCAGCTCACATTTTCCGTCAGCCAGCCACCCAGAACCGGACCGACGACAGGTCCCAGCAGGGCGGTCGCGCCGAACAATGCATTGCCGATCGGTTGCTGGGCTCGCGGCAGGCGCGTAGCGACGATAGTCATTGCGGTCGGGATAAGCGCGCCGCCGGTGAAACCTTGCCCGATGCGGCCGATGATCATCATCGGCAATGTTGTCGACAGGCCGCAGACGATCGAGAAAAAAGTGAAAAGAGAGGCCGCGATCAGCAGAAAGGTTCGCAACCCCAGCAGCCGTTCGAGCCAACCGGACAAGGGTATGATGATGATCTCTGCCACCAGATAGGCAGTCGCAATCCAGGTTCCCTCTGTGCCGCTTGCGCCGATTTCCCCCTGAATGGTCGGAAGTGAACTGTTGACAATGGAAACGTCCAGGGTCGCCATCAGCGCGCCAAGCGTGCCGGCCACAACCGCCAGCCAGGCCGCTGTGTCCGCACGCTTTTCGGGTTCGATTGCGGCGACAGCTGCGCTCATTGACCGGCTTTCCGGCGTGCCTCTTCCTGCTTGGCGATTATGCTCTGTGTTCCCTTGGCCGAGATGGTGTCGACCGTGACCGTCACAGACAGGCCCGGCACCAATATGCGACGCGCGTCATTTCCCGCGTCGATGGCGATGCGCACGGGTACGCGCTGGACGATCTTGGTGAAATTCCCGGTCGCGTTCTGCGGCGGCAGCAGCGAAAACTGGGCGCCCGTGCCGGGCGAGATGCTTTCGACATGGCCCCTTATTTTCGTGCCGTCGAGCGCATCGACTGCGATCGTCGCGGGCTGACCGGGCCGCATCAGGCCGATCTGCGTTTCCTTGAAATTGGCTGTGACGTAGAGTTTTGACAGCGGCACCACCGACATCAGCCGGGTGCCAGCCTGCACGAACTGACCGGCACGTACGCTGCGATCACCGATCCGGCCATCGACGCCGGCCTTCAGTACAGTCGATCCAACATTGACGCGGGCAGCCGACAACTGCGCACTCGCCGCTTCGCGTTGAGCATCGGCCTGCCGAATCTGGGCGTTAAGCGAGGCAACTTTGCGTTGCGCGGAAAGCAGGGCGGCGCGCTGGCCGTCCGCCGCCGCGCGGGCCTTTGTGGCCTGGTTGCGCAAGCTTGCGAGATGCTCGTTGGTTTCCGCACCGCTGGCCGCGAGGGGGGTGTAGCGCTTCGCCTCGCGTTCGGCGTAGCGGGCATCTTCTTCGGCAGAGGCGAGTTGGGCTCTCGCCTGGTCAATGGCCGCCTCTTGTTCACCGATCATTGCGCGCACATTATCGGCGTTGGCCTTGGCTACGTCGATCTGTGCCCGATACTGCTGCGCCTGCGCGTCATAATCGCGTGGATCTATACGAACGAGCGGCTGACCGGCCTTCACGTCCTGATTGTCGTTGACCAGCACCTGTTCCACATAGCCCGAGATCTTTGGCGAGATGGTTACGGCGTCCGCCTGAATATAGGCGTCGTTGGTGTCCTGCAGAAAGCGTCCGCGCGCCTCATAATGAAGCAGCCATGCGCCGCCGCCAACCAGCAACAGGAAGCCGCCGATCATCAGGGCGCGGCGGATGCTGGGTCGTTTGAGCGGAGAGGGGCGTCGCTGCTCCTCGCTCCCGTCAGGCTGTTCTTGCGGTTCGATCGCATCCGTTGCCATCAATCGATACTCATGTTGGTGACCGCTGCATGGCAGCAACAATAAATGCCGCACTTGCACCCGCGTGAACCATATGGCAATACCATTTCATATGGTCCCACAGTATTTCTTGCCGTGAACGTCGAACACGAACTTTTGGAGCAGATGCGCGATCTGCAGTTGCGCATTTATAGGCTGTTTAACGATCGCGTCCGTAAGGAGGGCGCGTCCCTTGCCCAGTTGAAGCTGCTTGGGTTGGTGAGCCGCGCTGGCTCGATCCGTTCCACGGATATTGCTGACGCACTTGGCCAGGCGCCGAGGACGGTTACCGAAGCAGTTGACGGGTTGGAGCGGGATGGCCTGGTGATCCGACGCCCGGATGCCAGGGATCGTAGGGTCAAACGTATCAGCCTGACGGAAGCGGGGCATGCTGTTGTGCGTGACGTGGCACCTTACCGGGAAGCTTTCGCTGCGGAGTTTTTCGCGGCCCTCTCGGCGCAGGATCGGGCAGATCTTTTGAGGCTATTCAAGCTCCTGAACGACCGGATCATTGAAATGGGCGCTCCCAGTGCTTTCGGAGATTCAGCACTCTAAGACAGCTTATGTCAGGAGCAATATGGTGATGAGTGCGACCATGCTCGAACAGGCCGCCCCTGTGCACAAAATACGAAATTCGCTCGCGCAAAATACGGATTCGAAACGTTCCACATCAGCTCTCCGCGGTTCCACTCTGTTGGTGGGCTGCGCCAGAATAGCACGATGCGGGGCAGTCCGATAGTGTTCGGTTTGTGACTATCGTGGCCGCAGCGACCATGTGCCGAGGGGCCACCGTCTTCAGTCGAGCTTCCGCAAATCGCCCGACCTCGCCAGGAATTGCGCCATCGACTGAATCGTGCGTTCGGTTTCCGATGTGTGTGCTTGCAGTATGGGCCAGACGTGGGGCAGGTCGGGGTAGACAGAGAGGTCTACGCTACCGCCCATACGTGCGATCCGATGCGCAAAGTCGAGCGTGTCATCGCGAAGGACTTCGCATCCGCTGACGGCGACCCACAGCGGCGGGAACGCGGCAAGGGAGGGATGCCGCAGCGGTGAGGCATATGCTGTGTCAGGTCCCTGACCCGCGAGATATGCTTGTGCAGCTTCAAGTGCGGCTGCCGCGGAAAAGCTTGCGTCGCTGGCTGCGCATTCAGCATAGCTTGCTGCATTGGCCGAGAGGTCGAGCCAGGGCGATAGCAGGGCAACGGCGGAGGCAGGTTGGCCCGCGTTCGTTGCCAGAAGCGCAAGAGAGCAGGCGAGACCGCCGCCGGCTGAATCTCCGCCGAGCAGCAGCGGTATATCCACTTCATCGCACAACGCGCGATAGACAGCGACCAGATCCTGTAGGGCGGCCGGAAACGGATGCTCCGGCGCGAGGCGGTAATCCGGCAGGACAATGCGAATGCCGGCCGCCATGGCCAGTCGCGTCGCAAAGCCGGTCCATGTCTTTGGTTCACCAAGGCGGAAGCCGCCGCCGTGTGCGTAGATCATGGTCGCGCGTGCGGCCGGGGCCGCGACGATAACGCATGGAATGCCCGCAATTCTCTCCTCGCTGACGTTGGCATTCTCGTCCACGAGCTGAAGCGCGTCGAGCGCCCGCAACGCTTCCCGGCGGGCGAGAAGATCGGCGGGAGCCGCCGTCCCAGCAGGTATATCCGGAAGAGCCCATGCGGTAGAAGATGCCATAGACCGGACTCCCATCCTTTTCCTGTTATGCGAGCGTCATCCCGGCAAGAGGGGAGCGCGGCAATATCGGAAACGGCATCAGGCTGTTGCCGAAAATGTGGATAGACAGACGATGGCGGCCTGCACAGTATCGCGGCGCAACTGGCCGCAGAAGACGGCGTTTCAGAAGAGGATGGTGCAAGCGTGCGCAGCGCGACCCGTTTCGACCCGAACATCCGGCGCGTGAGCAGCGGCAACGCATGAACGGCGGGGAGCCGGCTGATACCCGCGAAACTGATCGTGAATGGCCCGGTGCGATAGCATCCTGGTATGTCGTTTCCATCCTGCTGATAGGATATTCCCTATCGTTCGCGGACCGGATGGTGATGAGCCTGCTGATCGCGCCGATCAAGCAGGATCTGGGGATTTCCGACGTGCAGGTAAGCCTGCTGATCGGCTTTGCCTTTGCGACATTCTATGTGCTGATGGGATTGCCGTTCGGCTACCTCGCCGACCGGATGAACAGGGTCAACATGATCGTGGCGGGCGTGCTGACATGGAGCATCGCGACGGCGCTGTGCGGCATGGCGGGCAGCTTCACCACGCTTTTTCTGGCGCGGATGGCGGTGGGCGCGGGCGAGGCGGTTCTGGCGCCGTGCGCCTATTCGCTGCTGGGCGATTATTTTCCGCGCGAGAAGCTGGGCCGGGCGATCTCTGTC
>Ga0209066_10001100_pt1 | contig 36736 bp, 35 predicted proteins | sample All_14_2_FD_187198 | JGI IMG/M metagenome (GOLD analysis project Ga0209066, IMG submission 187198) | Freshwater microbial communities in response to fracking from Pennsylvania, USA - Allegheny Zone_MetaG_DW_15 (SPAdes) (version 2) ... | reverse complement strand
TTCACATTGGCGCGCCATGGCTGCCTTCCTTTCAATGAAACAAAAAACTCAATTCGGGGCGGACAATAAGTGACCGAGGACCTAAAAGTCAAGCCTTCTTGCGATATTCGCCTTCATCTTTGGGGTGGCCCGCCGTAGGGTCTCCCGTATAGCCGGGTACAATCGTCTGCAAAAGGCGGACAACAGCCATATCATCGCCTTTACGGGCGGCTTCCTCCAGATTGGCGACAGAACGGCGCAACATAGCAGAATCAATAGGTTGCGACATGGCGGCGAGAATTTGGGGGGAATCCGTTGCCGTGCGCTGTTCAGCCACATCGAACAGTTCCTCGTACATTTTTTCGCCAGGACGCAGACCGATAAACTCGATTTTGATGTCGTGATCAGGCCGCAGATTCGCCAAACGGATCATCTGGCGGGCAACATCAACGATTTTAACAGGGTCCCCCATATCGAGCACCAGAATGCGCCCGCGTTCATCCGGGTGGCGCAAAGCGTGCGATGACGCCTGCAATACCAGCGAGACGGCTTCGCGGATGGTCATAAAAAAGCGGCTGATGTCGGGGTGGGTCACCTTCAGCGGCCCGCCACGTTCAAGCTGTTTCCTGAACAGCGGCACAACCGAGCCTGAGGAGCCCAGCACGTTACCGAAACGCACCGTGATGAAGCGCGTATGACCGCCCTTGCTTTCAAGGTCCATGGCCTGCGCCAGAAATTCACCCACGCGTTTGGTTGCGCCCATGACGTTGCAGGGATTGACGGCCTTGTCGGTTGAAATTTGCACCATGGTGCCGACTTTGTATTCCTCGCACGCCTCGGCCACGATGCGTGTGCCTGATATATTGGTCAGTACACCTTCAGACGGGTTGGCCTCAACCAGCGGCACATGTTTCAAGGCCGCTGCATGGAAAACGATATCGGGTTTAAAATCGGCAAACACTTTGCGAAGCTGTTCGGCCACGCGCACGTTACAAAGCTGGCAGCGCCACGACATGGAGGGCTGGATATCGGTGATGTCCTGCTCGAGCACATATAAATTATATTCACTGAAATCGAGCATCACCATGCCTGCGGGCTCGTGACGCGCTATCTGGCGGCAGAGTTCGGACCCGATGGACCCGCCTGCCCCCGTGATGACGACGCGCTTACCGGCGATCAGCGAACGGATGGATTTCATATCGAGCGTGGCCTGCGGGCGGCCCAGCAGATCTTCGATTGCGATGGGCTTGAGTGCAATGCGCGGGCCGTCATCAACGACCATATCAAGGCCTTCGGTAAAGCTCGTCTGGTTCGGCAGGCGCGAGAGTTTCAAGCCGAAATCCTCGGGCCGCGTTAGAAACGCTTCGGGAATATCTTTAAAATCGGCCTCACCGCCATCGACACTTTCGGTAAAAACCAGCCGTTGCGGGCTTTTGCCCAGCTTGGCCAAGTCACCCAGAATACGGTCAAGATGCTTGCCTTTGCCCATGATGGGCACACCGTGCATCATCTCGCCAAACAGGGTGCGGCGGTTATCGACAATGCCGACAATCTCGTACCCGCTATCGGGGTTCTGGCGTACGGCCTTGATGAACTTATCGGTCGCAAGGCCCGCGCCCACCAGCAGCACGCGCGCACGCGCATGGCCGGTTGCGTGGGCTCCGCGCGTTATCAGGAAACCTTCATTAATAGCACGGTAGAACAGACGCTGGCTTGCCATCAGGGCCATCAATACAAGCCCCTGCATCGCAATGAAGCTGGGCGCATAGATGAAAGACGGCACAAAGAAGTGCTGGTAAAGCCCGAAGGTGAACAGCGCCAGCATGGCGGCTGACAAAATATCAACTAGGTCAGACACGGATGTATAGCGCCACACGGTGCGGTGCGTGCCCATGATGAACGAGAAAAAGATGAAGAACCCTGAAAACGTCAGTGCCTGCGGAATAAGCATATCCAGCGCGGGCATCTGGCCGTGGGTATAAAGGTAAAAAGCCCCCCAGACCGACGCCGTTGCCAGCATATAGTCAAAAGCCAGCTTGATAATTTTGCCTTTCAGGCGGCGCATGGTATGTCCATTACTTGATAAAACATGGTAAAAAGCCGCGTAATCCTAGACAGACAGGGTTTGTATGTCACTTAAAAACGATATTTCCCCCGCCGCCATGGCTGAGGCCATTACGGCCTTGCCGCTGGTTACCACGCATCATTGCGAGGGTGACAGCCCTGCCCAGAAGATCCGCGCATCGATAAAAGCACGGGGGCCGCGCGCCATCAACAACCGCGTTGTGATTTACCGCTATGACGGCGATGGCCCGGGCCGTGATTTATGCGACCGTGTGCAGGGCGCATTACAATCGGGCACATTGCCCTTCCATGCGTTATGCGAAAAACTGAATGCTGATTTGCAGTTGATCGAACTGGGGCACGGCAAGCCGACACCAGACGACAATGCCCGCGCAACAGCCTTCGGCATGATGGCGGCCGAGGAAGACACCGGCCTGCTGATTGTATCGGCTTTCGGCGCGGAACCTGCCGTGCGTTTGGCCAACCCAGACTTTTTTACGGCTGCCAGCCCCGATACAGCAGCTCTTCTGGGCGCCATTGTTTCAGCCGCGCGTGCGGGCATACCCGTCATTGCTGAAGGCCTCAAAGGGCTGGAGGCTGCCCGCGCCCTGTATGCGGTACGACCCGATTTATGCGAGAATGTGTTTGTATGCGGCGTACCCGCCAACCTGATCGATCTTGACAGCCAACTGACCATTTTCGCCGATGCAAAACCCGACCACCCTGCCTATGCTGGTGTGGCACTGGCCACCCTGTTTTTAACGGAAAGCGACCGAGACCAAGCCGCCTGATGCCCATCGACATCAAAGCCAAATCCCCGAATATTGCGCTGACACCCGTCATTTTTTTGCGGTGGCTAGCAGCTGTTACCCAGCTTTTATTCATCATGGCGGCGGATGCCCTTTTTGAAATACCAGTGCCCGCGCAGCCCTTGCTGTTTTTAGTGGGGGCCAGTTTTGCTGTAAACATATACGCGATGATGGTGCACAAGCGCCGCCAGGTACCAGAAGCTATTGTACGCCGCCATCTGGTATTCGACATTTTGCAATTCAGCGCGTTTTTGTATTTTACAGGCGGCACACAAAACCCGTTCAGTATTCTGCTTCTGGCACCACTGGCGATGGCAGCATCGCTGTTGTCTTTATACAGCTTGTGCCTGATGCTCATTCTGGCTGTTTTATGTATCGGCACCCTCACCTTCGGCCCCTACCCACTCATGTGGATGCACCCGAAACCCGACTTCTCTCCACAATATCTCCATGCTTCATGGGTCGCGCTTTTTCTGGCACTTACATTTATCAGTTTTATCATATGGCGGCTGGCGGTTGAAGGCAGGCGTATTAATGAGGCTTTGAAAAGCACGCACGCCATACTGGAGGAAAAGCGCAGACTTACAGCATTGGGCGCGCTGGCCGCCGCCGCCGTCCATGAGCTGGGCAGCCCGCTTGGCACCATCGCCATCATCAGCCGCGAGATGGAACGCGAGATGCACCCTGATGACCCCTTTGCCGAGGATATTGCGCTTTTGAAAACAGAGACTGAAAAGTGCAAAAAGATTTTGGCCGATATTGCGCGTAACCCTGCCAAGCATTTCCAGACCAGTGAATTATTTCGTCTTGACCGAATGCTGATGGAAATTGCCAGCTCTTACAGTGGTGCCGGTGGCACCATTGTTGCCAATGTGGTTTCACGCGTACCTGAAAACCTGCCCCAAATACCGCGCAACCCGAACATCGAATACGGTATCGGGAATTTGATCAGCAATGCGGTGTCATTTGCACGCACAAAGGTCGATATAACAGTCGAAGGCACGGTCGACACAATCGAGATAATAATCACCGATGACGGACCTGGCTTTCCGATCGATATTCTTAAATCCGTCGGGCAGCCCTATATTTCAACCCGCGAGAAGCGGCAGGACCATATGGGACTTGGCATTTTCATTGCCATTAATTTGCTGGAAGCCACGGGCGCGCATATGTTTTTTAGCAACGAGCAAGAGGGCGGAGCGATAATTCGTGTGGTCTGGGCACGATCAGCCCTTGAAGCACTGGTTACTGCTGGCTAAGGTAGAAAAAAGACATATAAAGAGTGGGGAGGAATAATGTCTAGCCTAGCTGCAGATACAGGGGCCACCAAAGGCCATTTGCTGATACTGGATGACGATGTCGTGCTGGCCGAACGTACGGGCAAAGCCATGGAACGCCGTGGCTACAGCGTTACTGTCTTGAATGCCACCCGCCCCGCCCTTGAATGGCTGCTTGATAACGCTCCAGATTTTGCATTGATCGACCTGCGCCTCGCCGATGGCAGCGGCCTCGATGTCGTCCACCGCATCAAAGAAATCGTACCCGATTGCCGCGTTGTAATGATGACGGCTTATGGCAACATTGCGACTGCCGTTGCCGCCGTCAAAGCCGGCGCGGTTGATTACCTGACCAAACCCGCTGATGCCGATGCCGTAGAAGCGGCCTTACTGGCCGAAGGCGACCAGACAACCCTGCCCCCGCCACCTGCCCGCCCCATGAGTGCCGAGCGCGTACGCTGGGAACATATCCAGCGCATCTACGAGCAATGCGACCGTAATGTTTCAGAAACCGCACGCCGCCTGTCAATGCACCGCCGCACATTGCAGCGCATTCTGGCCAAGTACGCCCCGCGCGATAACGCGCAGTAAGGCTTATACTGTTAAACCTTTGAACGGTTTTTTACGGAATAGATCGAGCTGTACATCAGGCCGGTTTTTGAAGAAATAGGCGTGCATTTCCTGCAGGCGATCAAACAGCGTGAACAAATCTTTTTTATCCAGTGACAAGGTTATGCGCGCTTCCATTGTCTGTGGGTCGGCACCGGCACTTGTTAGAGGCACAACATCGACCCCGAACGACTTGAAGGCCCAGTACATTGCATTGCCGCCCCTGATGGCGCGCATCTCAGGCATGGGCGCTTTATCGAATGTCATGTAAACAGGTTTGCCGCGCAGCGCCTCGACATTCAAAACCATGAAGAACCCGCATTCAATATCGCGCGTGATAAAAAAATGCGGCAGGCCGTTTTGCAGTTTTTTCTGCGCGTCTTTGCGGTTGATGCCGCCATGTAACGCGTAGTCTTTCACAAGCTGGGCTTTTTCAACTTCCGTCAGGCGGCAGGTATTTTCAATGCCATCGACAAAGGCCTCTAGAATACCGCTTTGATAACGATGCAGTTTGCGTAAGCGCGCCTGATGATCTTTGAAGGTTTTCTGTTGCGGGCCCGCGCTGTAACGCGCGGCAATAATATCAACGCCCAGCGAACTGGCGGTGAATTCATGAATCAGCTGTTTATCAGAAAACATTTCGATCAGCGGGTGGTCGGCAATCATCAGGCCTATACGTGCGCCGGGCAGCCCTACTTTTGAAACCCCTTTGAGCGTCACGGTCTGTTGCGCAACGGCTTTTGATACCTGCGCGAAACTGTAGGGTTTTTTGTGAGTGATGTGTTCAAGCCCTTCATAGGCCATATCGTCCATAATGATGATGCCGTTTTGCGGTTTATCGCTGTGGATGACATATCGGAATTCGGCCTGACTGCCTTCAGGCGTTTCAAAATAGGCCTGGTCATCGGCATTATATTTATCGGTCACTGCCTGCAATAAGCCAGCCACACGCATGGTTTCAGCCTTGTCACGGATATGGCCGGACGGATTGTGTGGGTTGCAGTCGTAGTAACCCAGAATTCGTTTGTTTTCAAAAGCGCATTCGTCAATCGCACGGTGCAATGACGCCTGATCAACCGCGCCATTATCAAGCCGGCGCACGGTGCGGATTTCAACGCCGGTGTTTTTTAAAATTTCCTCCATCGAATAGAGGAACAGGCCATAGGTTGGCACAGGCACCAGAAACACGCCCTGCTGGCCACGGCCTACCGCCTCGCGGTGCGGGTTTACTTCAAGGTGTTCGGCCACAAGATACCGCACCATGGCGCTAAACCCCTGCGTCACGCCGCCATTGATGAAATGGATATGACTTGAAAAATCATTCGCGGCTACACCGTTGAATATTTTGTAGCCTTGCGCCTTCAGGTGGCGACCTACGGCACGGGCCTGCGGCACATGGGTTTTGAGCGCGCCTTCAATGGTGCGAACCCGTTCGTAGCGGTAGGAGCGTGTAGGGTCGATCAGGTCTTTGAAAAAATGCATCCCCTCAATCGGGGCGCCGTAATCGGCCTCAATACTCACATCGTCATTTTGGGTCAGGACGTGGAAGACGCGATGGCCATCGTCTTCAATGTTACTGCGTTGCACACCAGCGATTTTTTTATGCGCGCGTTTAAGGGTACGAAACATTGCCGTTAAATCAGGTATCACGACGCGTTCGGTTATTTTCAGTTCACGATCGGGATCGAAATTGAAGACGTATTGCAAAGACGGTTCATCACCCCAGTTTTCACCAAGCGTGATTTCAGATGTAACGGGTAGCGGGGGCGTTGCCGACATGGCCGGACTATACGCAAAGCGTATTTATTATGTCAATTTATGGGTGGAGCAAGACATCAAGCACATAAAGGGCTGACGCCAGCAAAAGCAGCGTGACGGCCTGCAAATACAATATGCGACCGATATCGCGCGCCGTTAAGCGTGCAGTGCCCCCTGATGGCCCGACCCAGCCTGCGGCGACCGGTGTGCCGTTCCTATCCTGCCGCGGGCCTGCCAGCATAAGTTTCATGGCGTAAGCCACCAGCATGAGTGGCAAGCCTCCCTGCACCAGCGGCGGCCAGCGCGTTACGCGCACAAGGCCGGGCAGCGCCCTGAAGAATGATGCACCCGCCGAGAAAAACAACGACGCAAGCACAATCGGAAATACCAGTAGCGTAGGCAGCAGCAGCGCTATGGCAGCAAGGCCGTTAGCGATAACGGCGAAGTTACGATTGGTACCGTCCTGCCCGGCGGCCTGCGCCATGTACATCACAGGCCAGTACAGCGCCAGCACCTGCCAGCCAAACAGCACATATAAAATAATAGGTGCCGCCATGCGGATGACGAGCGAACGAATGGCCGCCGTGGCTGCCACGCGGATAAGGCCACCATCATCAAGCGTTACGAGGTTTGAGTATGTTGCCCGCGCCAGCACCAGATAAGGGCGCGGGGCCGTCGGGTCATTCAATGCACGGCCCAGCGCGCGCATGGGCGCGAACCAGCCGATTGTGCCCGTTGAAAAAGCGACAAGCAGCGTGATGTAACTGCCGCCATAGCCGTATTCGGTCGCGAGCTTGAGGGTATAGGCGATGACACCAAAGAACAGCGCGCAGGCAATGGCCAATATAAAGCTGCCGCGCATAAACAGCGTGGTGTCAGCCCGACCCGGGCGATTGAGGCGCGACACAAGCGGATTTAAAAGCATATCGGCCACACGTTCAAGCAGCGGGCGCGGGTCGGCATGATGGCGCAGCAGCGCCCCTACTATGACGTCGAAGAAAAAAGCGCAAAGAAGACCAGCCAGAGCCAGAAACATCCGGTTCTGCACAAGGGATATGTAAAGAGGTAAATCCATAAGGCTATTCCAATCGCTTATTTCGTATGCGTCCACAGAAAAGGACAGACAAATAACAACTTACGCGCTATATTAACCTTAGTTAACGAGAAACGTGAAACTGCCATGCTTTATCAGCTCTATGACCTCTTCCATGCATCCATGACGCCGGCGCGCTTAACCGCCGAATTTGTCAAAAACGGAATGCAAAACCCTTATGTTCCGATGTCGTACACCGTGCTGGGCCGAACGCTGGCTGCACAGGCCGAGATGTTCGAGCGCGCGACCAAAAAATTCGTCCGCCCCGAATTCGGCCTCGGCACTACGGTCATTGACGGTAAGCAGGTTGATGTCACGGAAGTGGATGTCATTACCAAGCCCTTTTGCACGCTGGTTAATTTCAAGCGCAGCGTTAAGCGCCATGACCCCAAAGTACTGGTTGTAGCTCCTATTTCAGGCCATTTCGCGACGCTGTTGCGCGGTACGGTTGAAGCCCTTTTGCCGCATCATGATGTCTATATCACCGACTGGGAAGACGTGCGTCAGATTCCGCAATCGGCGGGCCGCTTCAACCTCGATGATTACATCGCCTATGTCATCGAGTTCATTCGCCATTTAGGCCCTGATGTTCACGTCATTGCCGTGTGCCAGCCAGCCGTGCCAGTGTTTGCCGCTGCCTGCCTCATGAACATGTGGAAAGACGCCAAGAGCCCCGCCTCGATCATTCTCATGGGCGGGCCGATTGACCCGCGCGTATCCAAAACCGCTGTCACGCAGCTGGCCGAGGAACGTCCGCTTTCGTGGTTTGAGAAAAACGTCGTGACCGAAGTGCCGTGGTACTACCCCGGCGCGCACCGCAAGGTTTACCCAGGCTTCCTGCAGCTTAGCGGATTTATGTCGATGAACCTTGATCGCCATGTCGGTTCGTACATGAAATTCTTCCAGCATCTTGTGCAAGGTGACGGCTCAAGCGCCGATACGCACCGCAAGTTCTATAACGAATATCTGGCTGTCATGGATTTGCCGGCCGAGTTTTACCTGCAGACTGTCGAGATCGTGTTCCAGAAACATCTACTGCCACAGCGCCTGATGAAATGGAAAGACCCCGAAACCGATAAACTGCATAGCGTTGACCCGCACGATATTACCAAGACCGCGCTTTTAACCATCGAAGGTGAGCTTGATGATATTTCAGCCCGCGGCCAGACACTGGCAGCGCAAACGCTGACACCAAATCTGCCCGCCAACAAGCACTACAACCATCTGCAAATGGATGTCGGGCATTACGGCATTTTCAACGGCAGCAAGTGGCGCCAGCAGATCATGCCGCGCGTGCGTAATTTCATCCGCCAGCATGACCCGAAATGCGACCCTATTCCGGCCAGTGACCTCAAAATCATTCCGGATATCAAGGCCGAGCACTGGAAAGCATAAGTTAATATTGCGCTGGGCGTGTAAGCATCCCTAATATCGGGGTTATGCTTTTGCGCCGTTTGATGCCTGCCCCCAAACCGCCTGTGCCTGTGCCACCTCCCGAGGGGCTGGAAATACTGCGCGTGGTGCATAGCCCAACCGCGCGGCGACTTGCCCTGCGTGTGGACCCTTTGCGCGGCGATATCTGCCTTGTCATCCCGAAACGTGTGTCACAAAAAACAGCATGGAAATTTGCCGATGCCAACCGCGGATGGATTCTCACGCGGCTCGCCAAAATGCATAAACCGGTGCTGTTTACGCATGGCGCTATCATCCCCGTATTCGGCATTGACCGCACGATTGTGATTACGCCGACCGGCGGCCGCACAACCGCCATTACCCTGACTGATACGACCATTGATGTGCACACGCCCCGAGCGGACCCCGCCACCAACATCAAACGTTTTTTGTACCAGACGTTAGAGGACACCGTGCGCCCGTGCGCCCACACGAAAGCCGCATCCATCGGCAAGGCTGTCACTGAAATACAATTGCGCGATACACGCACACGCTGGGGCAGTTGCGCGCCCGATGGCCGCATGATGCTTTGCTGGCGGCTGATCTTTGCGCCTGTGTCTGTGATTGATTATGTGGTGGCGCATGAAGTCGCGCACCTCAAGCACATGGATCATTCAAAGCGCTTCTGGGATGTGTGCGAACAATTATCGGATGATATGCATTTCGCCAAAGACTGGCTGAACAGGCACGGCGAAAGCCTGCTTAAGTACGGCGGGCGGCCATAAAATCGAGTGCGCCCTGCAAAATGGTCTGTGCGGCCAGTGCATCGACCGCTTTTTCACGTTTTGCGAAGCTCAAATCCATTTCTTCGGCCATCAGGCGGTTGGCGGCATCGCTGGTTAAGCGTTCATCCCACACGGCCCACCACAAATTCAGGCGCGGTGCCAGCATGACCATATAATCGCGTACGGATTGCGCACGCGGGCCCGCGCGGCCATCCATCGACAGCGGCCAGCCCACGACAAGCCCTTCGACCCCGTAATCCCTGATGACGGCTTTCAGTGCCGCCACATCGGCCTCAAATTTGCCGCGGATGATGGTTTTAAGCGGGGTCGCCATGATTTGCGCAGGGTCGGACAGTGCCAAGCCCAGCGTTTTAGTGCCGTGGTCAATACCCAGAAGCCGCGCATCACGGGGGCAAGTGGGGTAAAATGCATCGAGGTGTTGAATAGTCGGCGATTTCATCGTAATTGTTTTGGACCATGAGCATCGACAACGCAACCGTCACGAAAATCGCCTCCCTCGCCCATATTCGCGTTGAGGAGCATGAAAAAGCCAAATACGCCGCACAAATCGGCGGGATCATGAAATGGATCGAGCAGCTGGAAGCCGTCAATACAGATGGCGTCGAGCCCCTTTCCAGCGTGACCGACATTACCCTGCGCGCCCGCGAAGACGTGATTAACGACGGCGGCATTCAGGCCGATATTCTGGCCAATGCCCCTGAAACCACCGCTGGTTTCTTCGTCGTTCCCAAAATCGTCGAATAATCTTCCTTTGATTTTTGCATCCGGCATGCGTTTTCGCGTATAGTCGGCCTATGAAGAAACGTCACATCTCAGCTTTTCTGGCTCTGGCCCTTATTGTTACCGCACTGGGTGCGTTGGCAGGCGCTATTGTGAAACAGCAAAAAACTGCCTCCACAGCCATTTCAGGCGTTGAAACGAACTTCCGCAAACTGGCCAACGGGGCCGTTGTGTATGAAGAACACCCCGATGCCGCCAAAATTGAAGATATTGCGCCAGCGGCTGGCGGAAATGACCCTAAAAGCGGTGACCCCAAGTTCTATTACGACCGTTTGACGCAGACTTATCGCGTGCGGGCCGTTGACAGCCACGGAAATACACGCCAAGACATCATCAGCAATCCCCTTCATCCCTGATCGGATTATAGCTGATGACCCAATTGACTGACCTCACCATGACCGAGGCCCTGAAAGGCCTTTCCGAGAAGAAATTTTCGGCAACCGAACTGACACAGGCGCATTTGAACGCCATGGAAGCGGCACGGTCGCTTAACGCCTTTATCATCGAGACGCCGGAGCTTGCGCTTAAACAAGCCGCTGCCAGCGATGCCCGCATTGCCCAAGGGCAAATGGGCAAGATGGAAGGCCTGCCCATCGGCATCAAAGACCTGTACTGCACCAAAGGCGTGCAGACCACGGCGTCCAGCAAAATTCTTGAAGGGTTCATCCCCACTTACGAATCCACCGTCAGCCAGAAACTGCTTGATGCGGGTACGACCACGCTTGGCAAATTGTCATGCGATGAATTCGCGATGGGGTCATCGAACACCACATCGGCTTACGGCAATGTCATCTCGCCTTGGAAGCGCAATAACGGCGATGACCGCGACCTCGTGCCCGGCGGTTCATCGGGCGGCTCGGCATCGGCTGTGGCCGCACGCATGGTTATGGCTGCAACGGGTACCGACACTGGCGGCTCCATCCGCCAGCCTGCGGCCTTTACGGGCATCGTGGGCATCAAACCAACATACGGCCGCTGCTCCCGCTGGGGCATTGTGGCTTTCGCATCATCGCTCGACCAAGCCGGGCCGTTTGCCCGCACGGTTGAAGACTGCGCGCTCATGCTTGAAGTCATGTCGGGTTTCGACCCCAAAGACTCCACATCGGCCAATGTGGCCGTGCCTGATTTCAGAGCCGCCCTCACCGGCGACATGAAGGGCCTTCGCGTCGGCATTCCGCGCGAATACCGCATGGACGGCATGGGCGAGGAAATCAACAAATCATGGGATCAAGGTATCGCATGGCTCAAGGATGCTGGCGCTACGATTGTCGATGTATCCCTGCCGCACACGCAATACGCGCTGCCTGCCTATTACATCATTGCGCCGGCTGAATGTTCATCCAACCTCGCGCGCTATGACGGCGTGCGCTACGGATTGCGCGTCGAAGGCCAGAACCTGAAAGATATGTACGAACTGACACGCGCGCAAGGTTTCGGCGCTGAAGTGAAGCGCCGCATCATGATCGGCACCTATGTGCTTTCCGCCGGTTATTACGATGCGTATTACCTCAAGGCCCAGAAAATCCGCCGCCTGATCGCGGACGACTTCAAAAAAGCGTACGAGCAATGCGATGTGTTGCTGACGCCTGCAACGCCGTCGCCCGCTTTCGCGATTGGCGAAAACGAAGACGACCCGATTAAAATGTACCTCAATGACGTGTTTACCGTGACCGTGAACCTCGCCGGCCTTCCCGGCATGTCCGTGCCATGTGGCCTGTCGGCTGACGGGTTGCCACTGGGCCTGCAAATTATCGGCAAGCCATGGGATGAAGCGACCGTGCTGCGTACCGGCCACGTCATTGAACGCGCGGCCAATTTCACGGCCAAACCACAACTGATCAAGGCAGCGTAAAATGGCACAGCTTCTTCGCGGTGAGACGGGCGCTTGGGAAATGGTCATCGGGCTTGAAGTCCATGCCCAGATCATCGCCAATTCCAAACTGTTTTCGGGTGCTGCGGCATCTTTCGGTGCCGACCCCAACTCACAAGTCAGCCTTGTTGATGCGGCCATGCCCGGCATGCTGCCCGTGCTAAACGAGGTATGCGTTGAACAGGCCATTCGTACCGGCCTTGGCATCAATGCCGTTATCAATAAAAAATCGGTGTTCGAGCGTAAAAACTATTTCTACCCCGACTTGCCGCAAGGCTACCAGATTTCGCAATACCTCTACCCCATTGTGGGCCTCGGTTTCATCGAAATCGATATGAGTGACGGCACAAGCCGCACTATCGGCATCACGCGCCTGCATCTTGAGCAAGACGCCGGTAAATCCATGCACGACCAGCATCCGAGCAAGTCGTATGTCGATTTGAACCGTTCCGGCTGCGCGCTCATGGAAATCGTATCCGAGCCTGACATGCGCTGCGGCGAGGAAGCTGCCGCCTATCTGAACAAACTCCGCATGATTTTACGTTACTTAGGCACGTGCGACGGCAATATGGAAGAAGGCTCCATGCGCTGCGACGTGAACCTTTCCGTCCGTCGTCCGGGGGCTGAGCTTGGCACGCGTTGCGAAGTTAAAAACGTCAACTCAATCAAGGCCGTTCAACAGGCGATTGATTACGAAGCGCAGCGCCAGATCGAGATTATCGAAGGCGGCGGCGCCATCAAGCAACAGACCCGCCTGTGGGACCCCGTGAAGCTGGAAACACGCGCGCTGCGTTCCAAGGAAGACGCGCATGATTACCGCTACTTCCCCTGCCCTGACCTGCTGCCGCTGATTCTGACGGACGCCCAAATTGAGGGTATCCGCAAAACACTGCCGGAATTGCCTGACCAGAAGAAGCACCGCTTCATCGACCAGTATGGCCTGACAATTTATGACGCAGGCGTATTGATTGCCGAGGCCAACCGCGCCGCCTTCTTTGAAACCGTTGCCAAAAGCGGCGATGCCAAGCTGGCTGCCAACTGGGTGCTCAATGAACTTTTGGGCCGCCTGAACAAAGACGGTTTGGCACTTGAAGAAAGCCCTGTAACGGCTGAGAAGCTCGCTGGTTTGCTGGCGCTGATTGCCGATAACACCATCTCGGGCAAAATTGCCAAAGACGTGTTCTCCGAGATGTTCACATCAGGCAGCGACGCTGCCGCGATTGTGGAATCCAAAGGCCTCAAGCAAGTGACCGATACGGGTGCGATTGAAAAAATCGTCGATGAAGTGATTGCCGAGAACCCCGATAACGTCGCGGCCTTTAAAGGCGGCAAAGACAAACTGTTCGGCTTCTTTGTAGGCCAAGTGATGAAAAAATCACAAGGCAAGGCCAACCCCGATATGGTCAACGACCTGCTCAAGAAAAAGCTGTCGTAAGACACGCCTCTATAAACGATCAGGCCCGCAAATCGCGGGCCTTTTCTATTTTTCAGCATCCGGTTTTGATAAATGCATCCCCACCAGCCGCGCGACCAATATGGCCAGATAGAGCTGGCCGGAAACAGCCTCGATAACCGATATATAGCGCGATGGCGGCGTAATGGGCGCAATGTCACCATACCCGACCGTACCGAGCGTTACGAAGCTGTAATACAGAAACTGGCCCAGTAGGCGGCTAACTTCAGCCGAGCCACCAACCTGCGTTGTCATGCTGAAGGAATGGGGTACGAAATAATCAACCAGCAGGTACACGAAACTGAACATCATGCCGACATGGATATAAAGGCAGGCAGCGCCCAGAATAATGTTTTCATCAACGCGGCGGTTCAGGAACACGCGCGCCGCCATGGCAAACATAACCCACGCCATGAAGACGAGGTTGGCGATGGAGGCCACCATATCGGCCTCGGGCAGCGGGGAGAGATAACCATAGATGTTACAACCCAGTGCCGCCGCCGCCATGAGAAGGAATTGCTTGAGGTACTTCGTGCCCTTCAAAATGGCAAAACCGCTACTGACCAGCATGGCCAGAAGCGCCAGCAGAAAAATCTCCTCCTTGAACAAACTGCCCTGCGCGAAGGCGGCAGCCAGAAGCATGGTCATTTGCAAAGTCAGCAGCACGCCGAAGCGGTGCCTTAAAACGGGGCGGATGATGCGGCCTAACATTCCAATATTTTTTCTTAGAAAACGGGCTTTTTAAGGGCGTAATACACAAAAAGGGGTGTTGACCCCTGCGCCCGCGCCGTTATTATGCGGCCAGCGCCTATAAGTGCGGAGACGTGGCCGAGTGGCTGAAGGCAACGGTTTGCTAAATCGTCATACAGTTAACTCTGTATCAAGGGTTCGAATCCCTTCGTCTCCGCCACTTACTCGGAAAAGATGCTGTATCTTTTTTAGCATCGCCGAGAAAAACGCATTTCCAGCAAGCGTGATCTGAATAGACATCCTGATCTGGCTGAACATTTAAAAATCCAAATATAAAGAAGGTTTAACTTGAATTTCAATTACCTCATTCTATAATTTCAGTAAATACAGAAATTAGAGAAAGTTATCCTGATGAACCTGCCGCCCATGATCCAGACCTTTGTACTTCATTTCGGAGAAATGGGCTCGCGTTGGGGTATTAATCGGACAGTGGGGCAGATTTACGCCTTGCTGTACCTTTCGCAAAAACCCCTCAATGCCGACGATATTTGCGAGGCGCTAGGCTTTGCCCGCTCGAATGTCAGCATGGGGTTGAAGGAACTGGATGCATGGCAGCTGATCAGACTCAAACACCTACCCAATGACCGCCGTGACCATTTCACGGTACCAGAGGATATCTGGGAGATTGTTCGAACCCTTGTGGAACAGCGTCGCAGGCGTGAAATTGAACCAACACTCACTATGCTTCGCGATGTGCTGATGGAAAGTCCATCAGGCACCGATCAGAAATACGCACAGGATAAAATGCACGAGATGCATGACCTGATCGAGATGCTCACAAATTGGTACACCGATATGCAGAAAATGGAGACCGAGCGTCTAGTTAATCTGCTGAAGATGGGTGCTAAGGTTTATAAGCTCTACGAAATGAAGGACAAACTCTTTCTTGTAAAAGGCGGTAAAGACAAGAAAAGCGAGGAGAAAAAATAAATGGAACTTGATCCAGCCATTTTGGCGCGCATTCAATTTGCTGCCAATATCACTTTTCACATTTTATTCCCGAGCATCACGATTGCGCTGGGATGGATCCTACTATTCTTTAAGTTTCGCTTTAACGCGACCAAAGATAAAAAATGGATGGAAGCTTATTTCTTCTGGACGAAGATCTTTGCACTGTGTTTCGCAATGGGTGTTGTAAGCGGCATCACCATGTCCTTCCAGTTCGGCACCAACTGGCCCGGATATATGAAGACAGTCGGTAATATCGCAGGGCCATTGCTAGCCTATGAGGTTTTGACGGCTTTTTTTCTGGAAGCAACATTCCTGGGTATCATGTTATTCGGTTTTAGCCGTGTACCGACATGGCTGCACAATCTTGCAACCTTTCTGGTAGCATTTGGTACAACTGCATCGGCATTCTGGATTTTAGTTTTAAATAGCTGGATGCAAACACCTACTGGATTTGAAATGCGCGATGGTGTTGCGTATGCAACAGACTGGTTTCAAATTATTTTCAATCCTTCGTTTCCGTATCGCTTCACGCATATGCTTATTGCATCAGGTTTGACCGCTTCCTTTCTGGTAGCCGGTATTTCTGCCTATCGCTGGCTTCGCCATGATCGTGTTCCGTCTGTGATGGCTGCATTAAGAACAGGCATAGTCGCCGCAGCCATTTTGATTCCTATCCAAATATTTGTTGGCGATATGCATGGGTTGAATACACTCGCACATCAGCCACAAAAAATTGCAACAATGGAAGGATTGTGGGAAACCGAGCGCGGCGCACCATTGGTACTATTTGGATTACCAAACAAGGAAACAAAAACCAATGATTACGCAATTCAAGTACCCAAACTTGCAAGTCTTATACTGACGCATGATCCCGATGGTGAACTCAAGGGGCTGAATGAGTTTGAGGGAAATCACCCGCCTGTTGCGCCCGTCTTCTGGGGATTTCGTATTATGGTTGGAACGGGTCTTTTGATGCTAGCAGTATCGTGGTTATCGGCGTTCTGGCTGCTGCGTTACAAAGATATTGTAAAGCCGCTGGCAGTTATTCTTGTGCCTATGGCATTTTCAGGCTGGGTGGCCACGGTGTCGGGATGGTACGTCACCGAGATAGGACGCCAGCCATGGTTGGTGACAGGTATACTTAAAACGGTTGATGCAATTTCAGATGTCCCTGCCCCCGTCATCGGTATCAGCCTGTCCATGTATTTGCTGATCTATGCTGTATTGATGACCGCCTTTATCACCACTATTTTTTATATGGCACGCAAAGCAGGCCAGAAACATGCAGATATGCCGCCGACCAGCTCGAGTCAGGCTGTCGTTGAAGCCATTGCCGAGTAAAGGGAAAGACCATGGATATTTTTACAAACGGTGAATGGCTTCCTTTAAGTTTTGCGGGCCTTATGGGTTTATCAATGCTGATTTACGCCATACTTGACGGATACGACTTAGGCGTAGGCGTATTGATGAAGGCTGCGACCGACGCCGAGAAGGACAAGATGATCGGCTCTATCGGCCCATTCTGGGATGCGAACGAGACATGGCTGGTGTTAGGCGTTGGCTTATTGCTGGTCGCGTTTCCCACTGCACATGGCATTATCCTTACAAATCTTTATCTGCCCGTGGCATTTATGCTTATTGGCCTTACTTTGCGCGGTGTTGCTTTTGACTTTCGTGCCAAAGCCAAAGTTATTCATAAGAGCGCTTGGAATAATGCTTTCTTTGGCGGGTCGCTACTCACAGCACTTGCGCAAGGATACATGCTGGGATCGTATATTATTGGCTTTGACAAAAGCTTTGGTGGAATCGCGTTCTCTGTCCTTGTCGGCTGCTGCGTCGTGGCTGGTTACTGCCTGATTGGTGCAGGCTGGCTTATCATGAAAACCGAAAGCGATCTTCAGCGAAAAGCCGTCCAATGGGCAAGATACTCTCTTTGGGGGACCCTGTTGGCGATTGCATTGATATCAATATCCACACCACTTATCAGTCATCGCATCTTTGAAAAATGGTTTTCATTTCCGAATATTGTTTTGCTCGCACCAATTCCATTAATTACGGGTGTGCTCGTCATCGCTATGGAATTGATGTTGCGACAACTGCCAAAACCTCATGATCGTTGGTGCTGGGTGCCGTTTGTAAGCACTATTGGGATCTTTATTTTATGTTTCCATGGCTTAGCTTACAGCTTTTATCCCTACATTGTGCCGGATCAGCTAAAGATTGTGGATGCAGCCAGCGCCCCTGAATCTCTGAAAATTATCCTAGTTGGCGCGCTGATTGTATTGCCTGTACTGATTGGCTACACGTTTCTTGCGTACCGAATATTCCATGGTAAGGCGAAAGATTTGAGCTATGAATGAAGTAAATCATTTTCATTCTCGGTACTTTTTTCTTATCAAAATTAGACATTTTGGAACCATTTAAGCCACTGCATCATTGGTAAAATACGCCATTGCACCGTTTCACTTGAGGATATTTCCATGCCCCGTTTGGACTACACCAAGATTGCACCTGAAGGTTACCAGAAGCTGGTGGATGTATTGGGGTATATCAAGGCATCGGGCCTTGAGGAGCCGCTGATCCATCAGGTTTACCTGCATGTATCGCAAATCAATGGCTGCCCCTACTGCATTGATTTGCATTTCCGCGATGCCATCGAAGCCGGTGTTGATGCACGCAAGCTTAATTCGCTTTCAGTGTTCCGCGATGTGGCCTTTTTTACAGAGCGTGAACGCGCCGCGCTTGAGTGGGCCGAGACTGTTACCATTATGGGCCATCAGTATGAGATTTCGCCGATTTACGACCGCGTGAAAGAGCAGTTTAACGAGAAAGAACTCGTGGACCTGACTTTTGCCATTTCCCTCATGAATACGTTCAACCGCATCGGCATTGCCTTCAATGCCGTACCAAAGGTGTAAGCCCATGAAAAAAGCGTTTTTGACCCTCACCTTCCTTCTCGCCCTTACGCCGCTGCACGCACACGCCGCAAGCGCCCTGCAATTGGGTTGCGGGATCAATGCGGGCCAGACCCTTGGCATCGGCATTGATGCCGCACAGGGCGCAACCATGAGCATTACGATATGGGATAAGGGTTATGAAGGCCTGCGCGGCGAAGAACGGACCGTGACGATTACGACCCCCGAAAACGGCACTACTGCCGAGAAGCCGGACGATATGGGCAAAATTGAAATCAGGCCCACGGGCACCGCGCCTGTTGGCAAAACAATCGTCCATTTTATTAATTTGAATTTGAAGGCGGGCGGCAGTGCAAACGGCTATGTGCAAACACCGGACGGCGTTAAGCATAATTTCAGCGGTGTCATTGCCGGTGACAAAGCCAGCTGCGGTTAGGCTTTGAAGGCAGGCTGCGCTGCGGCCCTGCCCTTTGCTGGCGAAAGCGGCTTATAAGCATCCCTTAAAAATTCGATTTGCTCCTCCACACAGAAGGAGCCTTCGCGTGCATCACGTACACGCGCGACAGCTTCATCGGCCGTGGCGCCGTAATCCATCAACAACATGCCTGCGACCATGGATGTACGGCCAATCCCGCCCATGCAGTGAATATACAGGTTGCCCATATTGTTGATGACACTGTGCAGATATGGCCGTGCCTGCGCCCAGCGCTCCATGAAGGCGGCATCGGGCACGGCATCATTCGGCAATGGCAGTTGCACCCAGGCCATGCCACGGGCTTTCACGGCATCGCCCAAATTTGGCACGCCAAGTGCCGGCAATTCGGCATCTTCCAGTATTGTCACCACAGCCGCCGCGCCCCAATTACAAATGGCATCGAGGTCTATATCAAGATCACGCGCCCAAGCGCCCGTCATGGCTTGGCTTTGCTTCTTGCCGGGGCAGAAGCTCAGGCCCAGACGCGACGTGGCCGTGATGTTTAGCGTATTGATTTGCAAAGGGTGCGTTAGGCTGGTGCGGATTTTTTGCGTCATGCCCCCGTTATAAAACAGGTGCATGGCTTTAGGCAATTTTAGGCAAGGTCCGGCCCGATGACGTAGCGGACGTCAAGAATCTCAACAGTTTCCAGCCCTGCGGGCGTTTGAATGCGGGCGGTGTCGCCTGCTGCCTTTTTCATCAGCGCTTTGGCGACGGGCGAGAGCCAGTTGATTTTGCCTTTGGCCATATCGGCTTCATCGATGCCGACCAGCTTGACCGTTAATTCGGTGCCGTCTTCGCGCGCGTAGGTGACGGTTGCGCCAAAGAATATTTTTTCAATGCCCTGCTGGCGCTTGGGGTCCACGACCTCAATATCCTCCAGCCGCTTGGTCAGGTAGCGCAGGCGGCGGTCAATCTCGCGCAGGCGTTTCTTGTTATAGAGGTAGTCGCCGTTTTCAGACCGGTCGCCATTACCAGCCGCCCATGACACGATTTCGCAGATGCGCGGGCGTTCATCGCGCAGTAGAAACCTGAATTCCTCCTGCAAGGCTGCGTGGCCTTCAGGGGTCAGGTAGTTTTTGGTACCGGGCGGGACGACATCCTCGATTTCGGGGAGGTCATCTAGTTCGTCATCGGTATCGGATTCTTTGGTGAACGCTTTGCTCATGCCCATAGCCTAATACGCCCGGCCCCAAGGCTCAAGTTTAGTGCGCGCCGGATGTATCAACCTTATGCGTTGGTTTGGGTGCCAGCCATATGACGCTGGCGGCGAAGACGAAGATAACCGACACAATCAGGAAGATATGGTTGGTTGCCAGCATCACGGCCTGCGACTGCACAAGCTGGTCAAGCGTCCCCTTCGCGGCCTCAAGCCCACTGGGAGATGTATCGCCCAGCATGGCAGCCACCTGCGATGGGCTTTCAATACGGGTAACCAAATCGTTCCGGAATACAGTTGTCTGGCTATCCCACTGCGTGGTCACGATGGAGGTTGCAAACGCACCAGCAATAGTGCGTAAAAAACTCATCAGACCTGCGGACGATGCCATTTCCTCGGGTCGTACACTGGCCATCGCCAAACCCGTGAGTGGCACGAAGAAGAACGGCATGCCGATGCCCTGAAGCAGCATAGGCATGGCTACCTGCCAGGGCGTCATATCGGTTGTGCAGAAAGACCGCACGAACGTCATAATCCCCATCCAGAGCACACCGCAGAAGACGAGTCTGCGCGGGTCAACCTTCTGCGATAGTTTGGCCGCAAAGGGCGCGGCCAACACCGCAAGAACGCCACTCGATGCCGTTGTAAGGCCAGACCATGTGGCCGTGTACCCCATATAGGTCTGGAGCCATAAGGGCGTCAGCACGACCGAACCAAAATACGCCCCGAAGGCCAACGATATAGTGAGCACGGCGGACGAGAAACCACGATGCCTGAAGATACGTAGATCGACCACGGGGTGTTCCTGTGTGAACTCCCATATCATGAAGCTTGCAAAGCCCACGGCGGCGATAACAGCCAGCATGCAAATTTCGGTCGATGCAAACCAGTCGAGCTTTTTGCCTTCGTCCAACATGTATTGCAGGGCACCGACCCACAGAATAAGTAAAAACAAGCCCACGAAGTCGATTTTGCTATTAAGCATTTTCGTCTCAAATGGTTTGAGAAGATGCATGCTGGCAACACCGCAAATTAGTGCGATAGGGATGTTGATGAAGAAAATAAATTCCCATCCCCAGTTGTCGCAGATGTAACCGCCCACGATGGGCCCTAAAATAGGCGCGACCAATGTCGTCATACTCCACAGGGTTAGTGCCGTGCCTTTTTTGGCTGCCGGAAACACCTGCATAAGCAGCGTTTGTGAAAGCGGCATCAAAGGCCCGCCAGCCAAGCCTTGCAAAATGCGGCCCACAACCAGCATGCCAAGGCTGGTTGAAAGCCCGCATAGTAAAGAGCAGATACCAAATAAAATCATACTGAAAGTAAACACGCGCAGCGTACCGAAGCGCGAGGCCAACCAGCCCGTGAGTGGCACGGTAATCGCCTCGGCCACCGCATAGGATGTAATGACGTATGTGCCTTCATTAGGCGATACGGCAAGGCTGCCCGCGATGTGACTGACGGATACGTTCGTGACCGTCATGTCGAGTACGACAATAAAGTTGGCAATGGCCAGCAGCATCCCGGCCACCCATAGCTGGGAGCCTTGGAGCGGTGCAGGTTGTGCGGGTGCGTTCGTTGCCTGCGCGGTCATTGTTTAGTCGCCCGAAACATCGATAACGGCTTCCATTGACAGACCAACCTGTAACGGGTGTTTGACCAATTCTTCGGCATCAAGGCTGATACGCACCGGCAGGCGCTGGACAACCTTGATCCAGTTGCCAGTGGCGTTTTGCGCCGGAATGACCGCAAAGGCCGAACCCGTGCCACCTGCCATGCCAGCCACCTTGCCGTGATAGACGACATTGTTGCCGTACAGGTCAGACGTCAGTTCAACCGACTGGCCGATTTTGACTTTACGCAACTGCACTTCCTTGAAGTTGGCATCAACATGCATATTGGCGGTCGGCACGACCGACATGAGCGCGGCACCTACCTGCACGCGCTGACCCAGTTGCACCATACGTTTGGCGACCACACCATCGACAGGAGAACGGACGATAGTGCGGTCAAGATCCACCTGCGCCTGTTCGGATGCGACTGTCGCAGCATCTAGCATGGCCTGGGCGGTTTTCAGAGAGTTTGCGGCATTGCTGACTTCCTCACCCGAGACCGAGCCTGATTTGGCCAATGCCTCGCGGCGTTCGTTATCAAGCACGGCACGGTCATATTCCGCCTTGGCCTTGGCTTCGGCCGCCTGCGCGCTGGCCAGCGCCAGCTTGGCATCGGTATCGTCAATCACAACCAGTACGTCGCCCGCCTTGACTGTCTGCGTATCATTCGCGCTGATGGATTTGACCGTGCCGCCGGTTGAGGGCGTTATCTGTGCAATTTCAGCGCCCACATAGGCGTTGTCGGTTGATACGTGCTTCGAGGCTATAAGCACGCTGTAAACGGCAAACAAAGTAGCCAGAACGATAACGGTCAGCGCCAGTATTTTGAAAGATTTCGTACGTTTGGACGTGGCTTGCGCCGCGTCATGCGTGTGGAATGCGTTTTCTTGTTCCATTGTTTTATTTCCTCTTATTGATTTTGTGTATTGGGTTGGTATCCGCCGCCAAGCGCCTTGATGAGTGCGACATCAAGCGCGAAGCCACGGGCGCGGATATCTGCCATCGCGCGGCGGTTTGTTATCAATGTGTCTTCCGCGGTCAGTACTTCAAGGAAGGTGGACAGGCCACCGCGATAACGGTCATTGGCCACGTTATAAGCACGTTCGGCAGCATCACGCGCAGCCTTGGTTTTTTTGGTACGGACATCAAGCGCCTTCAGGCTAGTGATAGCATCAGCCGTCTGGTGCAGGGCTTCGATAACCGCCGCATCATATTGCGCCAGTGCTATATCGTAATCAGCCCGTGCGCCACGGTAAGCACCGCGCAGGGCGCCACCTTCAAAAATGGGCAGGTGGATGGCAGGACCGAACGAGCCGATGAGCGAGCCGCTTTTCATGAACGTGCCCAGATCAACCGATTGATGGCCGAGATACGCCGTCAAATTGATATCAGGATAAAAGCCGGCACGCGCAACTTTGATACGGTCAGCGGCGGCTTCCAGTTTCAGGCGGGCGGCCATAAGGTCGGGCCGGCGGCCCAGCAGATCGGACGGAATGGTTTCAGGCACCCCGAAACTGTGGATGTTTGAAATTTTAGGCGCGGTTATTTGCGCGGCTTTATCGGGTGTCGCGCCTACAAGGGCTGCCAGCGCATTTTTAGAAAGGGCCACCTGTTCTTCCAATGCCGCCACCTCGGCTTCGGCCCCTGCTTTGTTGGCATTGGCCTGTTCCACGCCACCCTCGTTTTCGAGACCGTTTTTCAAACGTTCATCAAACAGGCTGGCGGTTTTGGAACGAACATCGAGCGTATCGTTCGCGGCATCCAACTCAGCCTGCAGGCGTGCATAATCGGCATAGGCTGCGGCGATAGATGTTGTGAGCACAATGCGGGCCTGCGCTGAATCAAGGGCTGCGGCCTGTGCGTCCGATGTGGCGGCAGCCACTGCGTTTTTGTTTTTGCCCCAGAAATCGAGTTCGTAATCAAAATTCACGGCAGCGCGAACGCTGTCGTTAAACCCCTTCTGGATGGCATTTGCGGGTGTGCCGTTATTGTAGCTCTGGCGCTGTTTGGCATAGCTGCCATCAGCATTGATGGACGGCAGGCGTGCAGCACCGGCTACCTGCGCTTCAGCATCGGCCTTGGCCAGGCGGGCCGTAGCTTCGGCCAGTGATGGCGATTGCGCCAATGCAGCTACCATCAGATTATCAAGCTGGGGGTCGTTATACTGCGCCCACCAGTCACCCTGCAGCGCGGATGTTACAATGGGTGCCTTTTTTTGCGGAGATAATGAAAATGACGTGAAATCAAAACGAGGCATTTTCAATGCGCCCATATCAGGAATGGCGGCGCAGCCGGTTAAAAACATGGACAGCAAGGCGGCCATGCCTACTATTTTTAAACGTCCTGAAAGCTCGCTTTGCATTGGAAAACCCTGATTTTGCGCCGCAGCGCATTAATAACTGTACCGTACGGTTTAATTATAATAAGATGAATACCGGATTGTCAACTTTGATCGCGCCATGCGAAAAACAAGGACGAGGACCAAGGGTTTGAGAAAAAAGACCGAAGAAAAACTGCAACAGATCATCGAGGTCGCTGCCCGCCTTTTCATTGAAAAAGGGTTCAGCGAAACGTCGATGTCTGAAATTGCCGATAGCGTTGGCGGGTCCAAAGCCACGCTGTACAGTTATTTTCCGTCCAAGTTTGAATTGTTCACGGAAGTGATGCTGCAATCGGCCGGCAAGCTGAGCGGCAAGATTTTCGATGTATTGGACGGCCCCCTGCCCCTTCGTGAAAAACTGCAGGTTTTCGGGCATGAATACCTGACATTCGCCCTTTCGCAGCCGATGATAGACATACGCCGCATCGTGCTGGCGGAGCTGCATAAACTATCCAACGGGCACGAAGTTTACGAACGCGGCATCAAGAAGAAATGGAGCAGGCTTGCCACCATATTCGATGCCGCGATGGCAAAGGGCGAAATGAAGCAGGCGAATTCCTGGATAGCCGCCATGCAGTTACGCGCGCTGTTTGAAACGGACATGATGGATTGCCGGATTTTAGGCATCAAAGAAGGCGTTACCAAAGACGAGATCAAGCAGGCCGTTGAGCGTGCGCTTGCCATGTTCTGGTGCAGTTACTCCGTTTAGTTTTTCTTATATTTACATGGTGTTATCTGTACCGCACTGCGGCAGCATCCATGCTTTTTTATTGACCCCCGTACTATGCCCTGCCTATTTTACTTAAAAAGCAAAACAGGGCACAACTTACATGCAGTTCAATCACCATGCTTCCACCGTGGAAGAGCTTCTGGATATGCACCGCGTTATCAACGCGCAGGCTGCCACCCGCAAACTGGAAGATGCCGAACGCACGGAACTTGCGAAAATAGAACAATCGCTAGACGGGTTTTTGCGCGTGGCCCATATAACCCCGCATAACACGGGCATGGTCGAACAACTGATCGGCTGCGACCAGGTGCATGACCACGGCGCACAAAATGCCGATGACCTCATCAGGCTGCGCGTGGGCCATGCGGGTGCCAATAAAATGACGCTTGCGCTTATCAACCCCTTTACCCAAAGCGGTGTACCGCAGGTACTGGCCGCCGTGTATATTCATGTCGATACACGGCCCATTGCCCGCCCACAGGATATTGCAGGGCATATCAGCGCCATACTTGATACGCCTTGCGCGCCGCTTGCGGCCAGGCCTACGGGCCTCGTGTTCTACTCCATCTCCAATATGATGGTAGCAGGCACCGACACGCCTTTGCTTAAAGGTGCAGGCGCACGCCTTATTCAGCAGATTTTTCCGTTCGCCGACCGCATAGGAATGCCCGGCCATGTTGTACTTTCCACGCTGTCGCCCTTACGCACATTGCAAACAACCTTCGCTGATGTCGCATTCGATACAGCATCGGAAGATGCTATCCAGTATTTTGCATTGAAGCATTTGCTGACAGGCAAGAACGGCGTGCAGCGCTTTCATTTAGGTAACGGTGCCAGCATAGGCGACATCAAGGTGCGCCCAGGTGCTACTGGCAGCCAGGATGCGGTGGCCATGGTCAATTACATCTATGACCGTGACGATAATATACGCGCCCAAAACCGCCGCCTGTTCCGCGAGGGCAAATTCGTGGACCTCATGGCCGCGCATCTGGTGCCCGTAGCCATGCAGGCAGGCACCCACAAGGCCACATCCCTTACGCCTGCATCATAAAAAAACGCCCATGAAAAAAGCCGCAGCCTGTTAAGGGCCGCGGCTTTTTTTGTAACCTCGAAAAGCTTACTGGGCTTTGCCTGTCAGGTATTTGTCGGCATCGATTTTCTCAGAGCCGGTCGCAGCAGGGGCTGCGGCAGGTGCTGTTGACGATGTGGGTGCCATTGCAGGCTCGGCCGGTGCCAAGGCTGGGTCAACCGGCAGGGTTGCCGCCGGTGCATCGGTAGCGGCAGGCGCTGGCGTAACCGTTGCCGGTGTGGCTGGCGTTGCCGTTGTTGTGGTTGTCGTTGTGGTTGTTGTAGCGGCTGGTGCCACTGCAGGTGCAGCTGCGGCAGCTTCGGCTTGCGCCCTGGCTTCAGCGGCGGCGGCTTTTTTAGCAGCTGCAGCTTCAGCGGCTTTGCGCTTGGCTTCTTCCTTGGCTTTGACTTTCGCGGCAGCTTCAGCTTTTACCTTTTTGGGGTTTGCGCCCATTTTGTCTTCCGGTGATGCAATCGGGTGCATCTGGCCTTTGCCTGAAGGAGCTTCAGCTGATGCTACTTTTTCATCAACGATGGGCTTTGCTTCCGCGTGCTTATCGGCATGTTTTGCCGCTTTGCCTTTTTTGGTTTTCTTGGCAACAGGGGCTGCAGCGTTGTCATCGACTACGGGCTGCATATGTTCAACAGAGGTCGCCTCGACAGCTTCGACAGGCTGCGCCGGAATGGCGGCAGCGTCATCGGTTGCTTCAAAATCGATCACAATCGGGTTCGGGTAGGAATACGATGTCGCGTTGGTAGCGCCAATGCTGGCCAGGAAGCCGCCGGCTGCTGCCGGTTCGGATGTTGGCGTGACTTCAAATTTCTTATACAGGTTTTTGTCATCGCGGCATTCGACCTGCAGCGGGTCGCCCGAACGGTCGAGCGTCAGTTTGTCAGGGTATGTGCCGGAGTGGCGCATGGTTGCGGTTGAAAACTGGCAGAACGCGGTTGGCGCGCCCTTTACCGTGACATCGACCGTCTGGCTGCCGCCGGTCATTGTGCTGCAACCGGCCAGAGCCGCCGAAGCCATTAAAGCCATACCGAGAACGTAACCATAAGCGCGCATGTGTGTCCCACCTTTTTAAAATTTGGATGGGACACATTAGCCGTTTCAAAAAATACGGGCAATCACGCAGCGTTTGATTTTGCAGCTTTACCCACAGATGCCGCAAAGGTCAGCGCGCCAGCCGCAAACCCAACCTTTACGGTGCTTGCGTCAAGAATTTCGCCACGCAGCAGCTTCTCGGCCAGCGGGTTCTGGACATAAGTCTGGACAACGCGCTTGAGCGGGCGTGCACCGTAAGCCGGGTCGTACCCGCGCTCACCCAAAAAGGTGCGGGCTTCGGGCGAGACTTCGAGCCTGATTTTACGGTCAACCAGCAACTTTTGCAGACGGCCCAATTGTATTTCGACAATCGCGCCCATGTGCGAGCGGTCAAGCCTGCGGAACAGCAGAATTTCATCAAGCCGGTTCAGGAATTCAGGGCGGAAGCGCGCACGCACTTCGTCCATCACACCTTTGCGGGCTTTTTCAACATCGTCACCGTCTTTCAGGTTCACCAGAAGGTCGGCCCCGATATTGGATGTCATGATCAGCAGCGTGTTCGTGAAATCAACCGTACGGCCCTGCCCATCGGTTAAGCGGCCGTCATCGAGCACCTGTAACAACACGTTAAAAACATCAGGGTGCGCCTTTTCGACTTCGTCGAACAAGATCACCTGATAGGGCCTGCGGCGGACCGCTTCGGTCAAGGCACCGCCTTCATCGTAGCCCACATAGCCGGGAGGCGCGCCGATCAGGCGGGCGACCGAATGTTTCTCCATATATTCCGACATATCCATGCGGATCATGGCGGTGTCGTCATCGAACAGAAATTCGGCCAGTGCTTTTGTAAGCTCGGTTTTACCAACGCCCGTTGGGCCCAAAAACATGAATGAACCGATGGGGCGATTGGGGTCTTGAAGCCCCGCCCTTGCACGGCGCACGGCGTTTGAGACAGCATGGATGGCCGCTTCCTGCCCAACGACACGTTTGCCGAGCGATGTTTCGAGGCTGAGAAGTTTATCTTTCTCGCCCGCCAGCATCTTGGTGACCGGAATACCTGTCCAGCGGCTGACGACTTCGGCGATATCCTCGTCGGTCACTTCCTCGTTGATCATGGATTGTTTGGACGCGGTGCCGATGTCTTTGAGCTTCTGTTCCAGATCAGGGATCGCGCCATACGACAATTCACCCGCGCGCGCCCAATCACCCGAGCGTTGCGCCTTATCGAGTTCGCCGCGGGCACGGTCAAGCGCCTCGCCGATTTTCTGGGCATTGCCAAGTTTGTCTTTCTCAGCCTTCCATTGCGATGTCAGGTCAGCCGATTTCTTTTCCAAAGCAATCAGTTCTTTATCGAGCGTGACCAGACGGTCTTTCGACGCTTCGTCTTTTTCTTTGCCCAAAGCCGCCTGCTCAATTTTCAGCTGCATGACGCGACGGTCAATCTCGTCCAGTTCTTCGGGTTTGGAATCGACCTGCATCCGCAAACGGGCCGATGCCTCGTCAATCAGATCAATCGCCTTGTCAGGCAGGAAGCGGTTGGTGATGTAGCGGTTGGATAATTGCGCTGCCGCCACAATTGCTGCATCCGTGATGCGTACGCCGTGGTGCAGTTCGTATTTTTCCTTGAGGCCACGCAGAATCGAAATGGTATCAACCACCGTTGGTTCGCTGACAAACACAGGCTGGAAGCGGCGCGCGAGCGCTGCATCTTTTTCAATGTGCTTGCGGTATTCATCCAGCGTAGTGGCACCCACCATATGTAATTCACCGCGTGAAAGCGCAGGCTTGAGCATATTGCCAGCATCCATCGCGCCATCAGCTTTACCGGCGCCGACCAGCGTGTGCATTTCATCGAGGAATAAAATGATTTCGCCTGCCGCCTCGCGAATTTCATCCATCACGGCTTTCAGGCGTTCTTCAAAGTCGCCGCGGAATTTGGCACCGGCCAGAAGCGCGCCCAAATCAAGCGCCAACAGGCGTTTGTTTTTAAGACTTTCGGGCACATCGCCATGCACGATGCGTAAGGCCAGTCCTTCGACAATCGCGGTTTTACCGACACCTGGTTCACCAATCAGAACAGGGTTGTTTTTGGTACGGCGGCTGAGCACCTGGATCGTACGACGGATTTCCTCGTCACGCCCGATCACGGGGTCGAGTTTGCCGGAGCGTGCGACTTCGGTTAAATCACGCGCATATTTTTTAAGAGCCTCGAACTGGTCTTCAGCACCTGCCGTGTCGGCCGTGCGGCCTTTGCGGCGGTCATTGACCGCAGTGTTCAGCGCATTGTCATTGATACCGCAATCGACCAATATTTCAGCCACGGCTGATGTACGAGCCATCAGCATGGCCTGCAGCAGGCGTTCGGTCGTCACGAATTTGTCGCCCGATTTTTCGGCCAGCACTTGGGCTGAATCGGCAATCTTGGCGAGATCATTTGAGAGGCGCAGCCCTGCGCCGGAACCGGTTACGGACGGGAATTTGGCCAAAGCCTTGTCAACGCCGTTACGTAGTTTCAACGGGTCGCCACCGGCTGAGCGGGTCAGCGTTTCAACAAGCCCCGTGTCGTCATCAAGCATGACGCGCAGCAAATGCTCGGGCTCGAGGCTCGGGTTATTTTTGCGGGTGGCCAGTGTTTGCGCGGCCTGAAAAAAGGCGCGCACTTTTTCAGTCATTTTATCGAAGTCCATTATGGCACTCCCATCGGTTACGAGACCTTAAGTGTATAAGCATCTCAGATTTAGTCTAACCGCCTTATTATCAAGCGCGGCTTAACATTGAGAATCATAATATAGGATTATTGTCCTTTATTCAATGATAACAATCGGCTCTTCGCGCTTTTTCTGGACGCGGCGGATAACCACAACTGCCAACCCCGCCACGATAAGCCCCGTACCGATGAACAAATTGGCCGATAAAGGCGTACCTAAAAACAGGATACCGACAATAATCGCAACCACGGGCATGGCCAGCGTATAACAGGTCACGCGCGCGACTTCGTTACGCGAAAGCAGCTTCTGCCACAGGCTATGCGTAAAGCTTACAAGAAGCACCTGATAAGCCAGCACGCCTGCCACGATATACCAGTTGGCATGGGCGGCTGCCGTCTTCCAGCCATCAAGCCCTTCAAACATCAGGCCGCCTGCCAGCACAAACGGGAATGACACAAGGTTAATGATGGCAATGAAGGTCGGTGCGTGAACTGATGATAACTGGCGCATCCGGATATAACTAAACGCAATCATGAAGGCGGATAAAATAGCCAGCGCGAAGCCAAAAAGGTTGCCCGCAACATCAGGTACACCCAGCATGACGACCAAGCCGCAAGCACCAATGAGCAGGCCTGTCATTGTACGCCAGCCGAAATGCTCACCTAGCAAAAAGCGACCCATGAGCACGGCGAAAATGGTTTGCGATTGCAAGAGCACCGCCACGCTTGCGGAATCCAGCATCCGCAGCGCCACGAATAACAGGCCCTGATGGAACACGCCCATGAACAGGCCGACCACGGCAATTTTTTTGAATGTCTCAAACCCCGGCCAACGCATGAAGGGCGTGAACAGCAAGGCTGTCAGGCCAAAACGCAAGGTCAGGCTGAGGCTTGGGCCGATTTCACCGACGCCCAGCTTGATGACGCCGAAATGCGCGCCCCACACGAGAATGACAAACAACGCATAAAGCGTATCGCGGCGCGAGAGTGACGACATAAACCAACCATTTGGCGTTTATAAAAAAACTCCGGCCGAATGGCCGGAGCTTGATATTTTTAGTCGGCAAATATGGCGTTTATCAGGCCGTTTCAAGAGCAGCTGATGGCTGCGAGGGCTTGAACAGGCTGGACGGCAGGCCCAGATCATCGCGGCCGGCGTCATCGCGACGGTCGGCGCGCGGGGCTGCGTTCTGCTGCTGTTGAACCTGTTGTTGCTGGCCTTGTTGTTGAACCTGCTGCTGGTTGCCGGTTTGCACCTGCATGGCCACTTCGCCTTCATTGTTGGAGCCGTCATCGTTGATGGCGGAAGGCGGCGTCCACTGGCTGCCCATTTGCTCAGTGAAGGTGTTGATGATGCGCTGGTAGTGTTCAGCGTGCTGAAGGTAGTTTTCAGCGACGATAACATCGCCTGTGGCCGCGGCATCTTTTGCCAGCGCCAGATATTTTTCATGCACTTGCCAGGCCGTGCCGCGAATGCGGACATCAGGACCGTTTGAATCGAACACCTGCATGCGCGGTGGCACATTGCTATTGCGGCGCGGACCGTTGCTGCTGTTGTTATTATTATTGCTACGGTTGTTCTTCATGCGTCTGCTGTTGTGTCTCATGTCTCACGTCCCTGACGTTATATTTGCCCCGTGGATACTCACAAACTTATCCACATCCATTAAAGCGTATGGTGTTCGTTCACTTTTGCAAGAAAATCGTGTTTTTGCGCCGTTTTAACCCTAACCGGAGTATGGCACCCGTTTCTTGCGAAGCAGCGTTTTCTACAACCACGCTATTTTTCGTTTTTCGAATGTGGCGACCTTACTGCCAGCCATCAAAAATCAGCAAGAGGGTATATTGCTGATATTTCGCTTGGTGCTTATGCGCGCAGGCAGACGACTCGTTCAATGCCACCTAGGTCACGCTTCACGTCACTCACCTGCAGGCCGCATGTATCTGCTATTTTGTGGGCATCTTCGGCTTGGCCTATCCCGATTTCAAAAAATGCGGCGCCACCTGTTTTCAACAGGTTTCGAATCTGTGGAAAAAGAATACGGTACGGGTTCAGACCATCATCGCCACCGTCCAAAGCCATCATCGGGTCATAGAGTCGGACATCAACATCAAGCGCTGCAATATCCCCCGCAGGGATATAGGGCGGGTTACAGGTCATGACATCGTATTGCCCTTCAATATTTTCAAGCCAGATGGATTTTACCAGCGTCATCCGCCTGTCTTGCCCGTGGCGGGCCACGTTGCGGGCAGCAACCGCCAAGGCGGCATCGCTTATATCAGCCCCCAGCGCGGTTGCATGAGGGAATATACTTAGCAGTGCCAGCGCAATGCAGCCGGAACCTGTACAGAGGTCAAGGATACGCGCATCGCTTGGCCCCCGCCCTTCAATGTGGGCGCGCACGGCATCAACCAGCGTTTCGGTATCGGGCCGTGGGTCGAGCACATCAACGCTCACTTCAAAATCAAGCCCGTAAAAGCCGCGCAGGCCGATGATTTTTGAAACAGGCTCGTGCGACAGGCGGCGCTTGATGGCGGCATCCAGAATAGCGTGTTGGGCTGGAACAGGCGTATCGGGTTTTAGAATTACATCATCCGGCGCGCAGCCAAGCGCGTGGGAGAGCAGTAATTTTGCATCCATATCAGGTGTCGGTAGCCCTGCATCGCGAAATTGCTTGCGTATTTGCGCGTATAACGCACCGAGCGTCATGCCGCAGTGCCTTGAAGCGAGGCCATGCGTTCGGCCTGATCTTCACGGATAAGCGCTTCGATAATCAGCCCCAGATCCTGCCCTGACATCACGCGGTCGATGGCATATAATGTCAGGTTCACGCGGTGGTCGGTTACGCGGCCTTGCGGGAAATTATAGGTGCGGATGCGTTCTGACCGGTCACCCGAGCCAATCTGGCTTTTGCGGTCGGCCGCGCGTTCGTCGTGCAATTTGCCGCGCTGGGCATCAAGGATGCGGCTTTTGAGGACCATCATCGCCTTGGCTTTATTTTTGTGTTGCGACTTGCCGTCCTGAATGGCGACAACAGTGCCCGTGGGCAAGTGGGTGATACGCACGGCTGAATCCGTCCGGTTCACGTGCTGGCCGCCCGAGCCGCTGGCACGGTAGGTATCGATCCGCAAATCGCCTTCATTGATATGTACTTCGGCTTCTTCAGCTTCAGGAAGTACCGCCACGGTGGCAGCCGATGTATGCACGCGTCCCGAGGCTTCGGTATCGGGCACGCGTTGCACACGATGCACGCCGGATTCAAATTTTAGGCGCGAGAACACGTTGATGCCTTCGATGGAAACAACAACGTCTTTCACGCCGCCCAAGTCACTCTCGCTCAGTTCCATGATATCAAATGTCCAGCCATGGACGGCGGCATAGCCTTTATACATACGCACCAGATCAGCCGCGAACAGCGCCGCTTCATCGCCGCCGGTACCGGCACGGATTTCAAGGATGGCGTTGCGCGCATCGGTTTCGTCTTTGGGCAACAAGGCCAGATGCAACGCTTTCTCAAGCTCGGGCAGTTTTTCTTTCAGCGCCTGTAATTCATCGGCGGCAATCGCCTTCATGTCGGGGTCGTTTAACAACGCTTCCAGATCGGCGCGTTCTTGCAATGCATTTTTATACAGGGTCGCGGCATCAACGACTGACTGCAAATCGGCATATTCTTTGGCGTATTTTGTGAAGTTGGTGCTATTGGCGTTAGGGTCAGCCATCAGGGACGCCAGTTCGCGGTGGCGGCCTAAAATGCCTTCGATATGAGATTCAAACGCCATTGGTTCAGGCCGCCACTTCCTGCTTTTTTTCTTCCAATTCGCGGGCTTTGGCTTCCACCAGTTTCACGATATGGGTCACGATGTCTTCCGTACCGTCCTGCAGGCGGTGGTGCTGCAGGCCGTTTAGATATACCTGATGCGTGCCGCGCCCGCCGCCGGTGAGACCGATATCGGTCATCAGCGCTTCGCCGGGGCCGTTTACAACGCAACCGATGATGCTGACGGTCATAGGCGTTGTGATATGGGCCAATGCGTCTTCCAGAATGGCCACTGTTTTAATGACATCGAATTGCTGGCGCGCACAACTGGGGCATGAAATGACGTTGACGCCGCGGTGGCGCAACCCAAGTGATTTTAAAATATCGAAACCGACTTTCACTTCTTCAACCGGGTCGGCTGAAAGCGATACACGAATGGTATCGCCAATACCGGCCCAAAGCAGGTTGCCCATGCCGATGGCCGATTTGACGGTGCCCGTACGCAGGCCGCCCGCTTCGGTAATGCCCAGATGCAGCGGGTAATCGCACGCATCGGCCAGCAGCTGGTAGGCCGATACGGCCATGAACACATCACTAGCTTTGCAGGACACCTTGAAATTGAAGAAGTCGTTATCTTCAAGAATACGGATATGGCGCATAGCGGATTCAAGCATCGCATCGGGGCATGGCTCGCCATATTTTTCGAGCAAATCGCGCTCGAGCGAACCTGCGTTGACGCCGATGCGGATCGCGCAGTTATTGTCTTTGGCAGCGGCGATCACTTCGCGCACACGGTCGGCCGAGCCGATATTGCCGGGGTTGATACGCAGGCAGGCAGCGCCTGCTTTCGCGGCTTCGATGCCGCGGCGGTAATGGAAATGGATATCGGCCACGATGGGCACGTTAACGCCCTTCACGATCTGGCTCAGTGCTGCTGTCGATTCCTCGTCAGGGCAGGATACGCGGGCGATATCAACGCCTGCTGCTTCCATGGATTTGATTTGCGTGATGGTGGCTTGCGCATCATGCGTGAGCGTGTTCGTCATGGACTGGACACTGATCGGCGCATCGCCGCCTACGGGCACATTGCCGACCATGATCTGGCGCGACTTACGGCGCTGGACCTGACGCCAAGGCCGTATGGATGTGTGGTCGGCGCTCATTACTCGGCTGCCTTGGCTTTATAAGCCGAAAGGCCGCTGACAGGCAGGTCGCGCACGATGCCTTTACGGCCTTCGAATACATCAACGGCCTTGCCATCCCAAAACACCTTCACGCCTTCGGCATTGCCGGTGCTGAGTGATAAATTCTCGACATCGGGCGCGGTGAAGCTTTCGCCCTTTTTCAGGACGCGGGAGATGAGGATATTATCAGCCGTGTCGCCAGCGCGCACTTCAACCCAGCTGGATTCAAGAGCCGTGACTTTGAGGCGGCCTTCGGTTTTTTCAGGCGCTGTCGCGGTTGTTTTATCGGCTTCGTCCTTTTTGGCATCCGGGCGAATTTCGCCAACAGCTTCAGGCACTGCCGGCTTGGCGTCCGGTGTTTTGCTGCCACCTAAAAAGAAGAACAGCAGGCCAATGATAGCGAGCGTGCCGATCGATGCCGCGACCATCCACCACGCGGGGCTACGCGTTTCGGTCACAGGAATGGGGAAATTCAAGTCGCGGTTGGCGGCGTGGCCAATGCACTGGCTTTTGAACAGATAAACGATTTTATCGGAATCAAGCTGCAGGAAATTGGCGTAAGCACGCACGAAGCCAATCGCATAAACACGGCCCGGCAGGCTGCCCACATCGCCCGCCTCAATGGCTGCGATATGCTCGGGGCGTATATTGAGGCGCGAGGCCACCATAGGGACTTCAAGATCAAACTGGATGCGCGCGCGGCGCAGAACTTCACCCACCGGCAGGTCGGTGTAGTGATCCAGTATATTCCGTTCAACCATTCTCAATTTCAGCATGGCGACTGTTATAGACTAGTTATTGCGGATTTTTACAGTAAAAAGCGGCGGTTTTCCCACGGCAGCGCTTTTTCGTATAACCCCAAGATTTTACGCGGTTTTTTCCGCTTTATCGAGTTCAAACGCCTTATGGAGGGCGCGCACGGCATCTTCCGCCCGGCTTTCATGGACCAGCATGCTGATTTTGATCTCGGATGTACTGATAACCATAATGTTGATGTTTTCGGCAGCCAAAGCCTCGAACGCCCTTAAGGCTACATCCGGGTGGGCACGCATCCCGATCCCCACAACCGACACTTTGGCGACGGTTGCATCGGTTATGATTTTGTCGGACACGCCTTCCATCGCCTTCATGGCCTTGGCCAGGTCACTGCGCGGAACGGTAAACGTCATGTCGGTGCTGGAGCCGTCCTGCGCCACGTTCTGGACGATCATGTCGATATTGATGCCTGCTTTTGACAGTGGGCGGACCATGGCTGCGGCAAAGCCGGGCATGTCACGTACGGAGGGCAATGTAATTTTGGCTTCATCCTTCGAGCAGGACACGCCGGATACCACGAGTGCTTCTAACAAATCTTCCTCCTTCACCAGTAAGGTGCCCGGCATGTCGCTGCCGATCGCGTTTTCAAGGCTGGATAGTACCTGTAATTTCATGCCGCGCTTCATCGCCAGCTCAACCGAGCGGATTTGCAGGACTTTGGCGCCCACTGACGCCAATTCCAGCATTTCCTCGAACGCGATACGGCTGATTTTGCGGGCGGTTTTATCAATGCGCGGGTCGGTCGTGTAAACGCCGTCAACATCGGTGTAGATATCGCACCGGTCGGCATCAAGCGCGGCTGCGAGTGCGACCGCCGATGTATCGGACCCGCCACGGCCAAGCGTTGTAATACGGCCATCTTCGGTCACGCCTTGAAAGCCAGCCACGACCGAGACTTCACCAGCATCGAGCGCTGCGCCCAACGGGCCTTTATCAATACCCTGAATACGTGCGCGGCCATGGGCCTGCGTGCTGATAACGCCTGCCTGCCACCCCTGCCATGACCTTGCTTTCAGGCCCTTTTTCTGGATGGCGATGGCCATAAGGCCCGCCGTTACCTGTTCGCCCGTGGCGACCACGGCGTCGTATTCGCTGGCGTCATGGTCGGCATTTAGCTCGTTACACCAGGCAACAAGCTGGTTTGTAACGCCCGACATGGCCGAGACCACGACCACGCAGCGATTACCGCGCGCGACTTCACGCGCCACCTTGTCAGCCGCATTTTCAATGCGCTTCAGGTCGGCGACGGATGTACCGCCAAACTTCATGACAATTGTCGGCATTCGGTTTAAAAC
>Ga0209066_10001099_pt1 | contig 36772 bp, 40 predicted proteins | sample All_14_2_FD_187198 | JGI IMG/M metagenome (GOLD analysis project Ga0209066, IMG submission 187198) | Freshwater microbial communities in response to fracking from Pennsylvania, USA - Allegheny Zone_MetaG_DW_15 (SPAdes) (version 2) ... | reverse complement strand
CCCGCGAACGCCGTGCGCGATATCCCGTTGGTGGATATCGCCGAATGGCCGGGCAACCCCCGTAAACATTTTGACCAGGACGAACTGGACAGCCTGGCGGAAAGCATCGGCGCACGCGGCGTGCTGCAGCCCATCGTGGTGCGGGGCTATAAAACCGCCATCGGCGAGCGGTTCGAAATCGTGGCCGGCGCGCGCCGTTTCCGCGCGGCGGGCATCGCGGGGCTTGCCACCATCCCAGCCATCATCCGCGATGTGGATGACCGGGATATGTTGGTCGATGCGGTGATCGAAAACCTGCAACGCACCAACCCCAGCGTGATGGAGGAGGCGAGGGCGTTTGCCGCCCTGACCCAGATCCACGGGTTAAGCGCGGGGGAAATCGCACGCCAGACCGGCCAGTCCCCCCGTCAGGTACAGCAGCGCATCGCCCTTGTCACCCGCCTATGTGATGCGGCGCAGGACGCGATTGATCAGGGCAAGCTGCGCCCCAGCTATGCCCGCGCTTTGGCCCAGGCCCCGCAGGGGCTGCAACCCGATTTGCTGTCGCGCATCATCGCCACCCTGCCGGGTTGGGATAGCGAGGCGGCAATCCAGGCCAGCATATCGGCCCTGCTGCCCCCCGAATCCGCCGCCCTGTTTGCGGTGGAGGAGTATGAGCGCGCGGGTGGCGAGATGGTCGAACTGTCACCCGGCATGCGCCGATTTGCCGACCCGGACCTGTTCACCGCATGTCAGGAGGTGGCGATCCGGGAACGGGTGGAGGAGTTGCGCGACAGCGGCACGGTGGTGCTGGCGGATGAGCGCGACGGAAAAACCCCGCGCTGGAAAATCGCGGAGCTGATCACCCGGCTGGGCAGCACCGGCGCGCCCGACCCGCATGGGGCCGGGGTCTATGTGCTGCATCTGCGGGCCGACAGCTATCTGACGGCGACCGAGCATGGCCCGTTCCGCGAGCCGACGGACACGGAATTGCGCCGTCAGATCAACCTGCCCGCCATCACCATGCTGACCCGCGTGCGCGGCATCATCGCAGCCAGCATCGCGAGCCCCCTGTCGCTGATCAAACCCGATAGCGATTTGGGGGAGGACTTAGGCGTCGACCCGCAGGGCATCGGCAACATTTTCGATGCCCTGACATTCGAGCTGGATATCGAGTTTTCCGACCGCGATATCGAGCGCCTGACCACGCCAGCCAAAATCGCCGCATGGTTGGATGAGGATGGGACGGCGGAAAGCGGGGAGGAGGATTATTCCACCCCCGCCGCCGCACCCGTCTCCCCGCATCCTGAGGAGGGCGAAGCCCGTCTCGAAGGGCGCGGGGCGACACGCGACGACGGCGCCGACCTGTTCGGGACCCCACTCCCCCCTCATTCCGAGGGGAAGGGCGGGTTTGTGGGGGCGCTGACCCAGTTTATCGAAGACAAAAAGCGAGGATTTACCACTCTCCCTGAGGAGGGCACAGCCCGTCTCGAAGGGCGGGGGGAGCCCAACACGGGCGCGCCCGCGCCCCTGCCATCTCCCAGCGATGCCCGCGCCCGCATTGCCGATGCCAGCACCTGCAGCCGCTTCGCTTCCGAGCGTTTCGACCGCGCGGTTGCCCTGCTCACCCAGCGTGCCGACCTCTGCGAGGTCAATCCGCATGGCGTGCTGATCGGCCCGATCAGACTGCGGGCGGCCATTGGGTTTGCCATGGAGAAACTGGAGGCGGCAAACAAGGCCCTGTCCGCCGCCATCAGCCATTGGCCCAGCGAGCCTGACTACATCGCCGCCCAGAACAGCGACACCCCCGCCCCTGTCATCCCGGGCGAGCCCGCGTCGGGCGAGACCCGGGACCTGGCCGCCGACACCCCAGCGACCGAGGAGACCGCGCCATGAGCGACCAGATTGGTATCTACACGGTGGAGGGTCGGCAACTGGTCGTCTCCCTCTCCAAGGATGGCCGCAGCCAATCGCGCATCACCATCCGGGGCGAGGGCAAAAACGAGCCCGGCTGCCCCGCTTTGTGCAACGCGCTGGTCGAAACCCTGCGGGCCAACCGCGTCGCGGTACAGACGCACGGCATCGACAGCCTGCACTACAAACAGGACTACATCCTCCTGGACAGGATCAAGCCGGACCAGGGGCGCCGGTTGATGGATTTGGCAGCCAACAAACTGGCCCGGCATTACGCCGCGCGGGCGGAGGGTTGAGCCATGGACACCCCCCAGAACATCCCCGCGAATGCCGGTTGGTATTGGCTCTCTGATCCGGATGGCAGCCTGTGGACCGGCCCGCACGCCACGCGCGAGGCGGCAATCGCCGAGGCCGTAGCCAGCGGCAACCCCGACCCCGAGGGCAACTATGAGATCTGCATGGCGGCAGCCGACCCCATCGGGTTGGCGCAGTTTGTCGATGCCGATCTGATCTACGCGACGATGCGCGAGACCTATGCCCAATCCAGTTACGCATTCGGAGACGATCCCGGATTGCCGGAGATGACGGAGGATCAGCGCGACGATCTGGACGCCCGCCTGATGGAGGCGGTCAGCGCATGGCAGGCCGCCCATGGCATCGTGATGATCCCCTGCAAATTTTCCTGGCGCAGTGATGCTGAGATCATCCCCGCCCCCACCACTGGCGCGGAGTCCTGATCATGGCCGGCAGTGTCAACAAGGTCATTCTGATCGGCAATCTGGGCAGGGATCCGGAGGTGCGGACCGGCCCGACCGGGGCCAAGGTGGTCAGCCTGTCGGTTGCCACATCCGACCGATGGAAGGACCGCGACGGCAACCCCCAGGAGCGCACGGAATGGCACCGGGTGGTGATCTTCAACGAGCGCCTGGTGGAGGTCGCGGAACGCTACCTGCGCAAGGGTGCGAAGGTCTATCTGGAAGGCGCGTTGCAGACCCGCAAATGGACCGATCAGTCAGGCCAGGACAAATACACGACCGAGGTCGTGCTACAGAAATACCGGGGCGAACTGGTGATGCTGGACAGCCAGCATAACGGCCCGCCGCCCGCCACCGATCCTGGCGATTACGGGCGGACCAGCACCCCCTACACCCCTCATCCTGAGGAGCCGCGAAGCGGCGTCTCGAAGGGTGAAGGGGGCGGGGGTTACCCCGCCGATCTGGACGATGAAATCCCGTTTTAACCGTTTCGCGGGCGGGTGATCGGCGGACTCTAGGGCATCAAATGGGGGCAGCGCCCCCGGCAAGCCCGCCGCATTTTACGGCGCAGCCCCAGCCCGCCCGCGAAAACCTCAACCCCTGTCATCCCGGGCGAGCATCCGTGATGCGAGACCCGGGACCTCACACCCGGAGGGACACCATGCCCAGACCCATCCGCCGCTCCCCGGAACAGCTGGAGCATCAGATTGCCGAGTTCAACCGGCGCTACCCGGTCGGCACGACCGTCTGCGTCGAACTCGACAGCGGCGAACGCCGAACCACGATAACCCGCAGCGCGGCGCAAATCCTGGGCGGGCACAGCCCGGTCATTTGGTTGGAGGGGGTGCGGGGCTGCTATCTCCTCGACCGCGTCTCCATCCCGCGCGACACCACCCCGACCGATGGGGGCGCGGCATGACCCGCAACGCCAAACAGGTGATCGACCGTCTACAGGCCGTAGCCACCGTGGCTGAGGATATCCGGCGCGGGCTGGTCGACGGCACCCGCTTCCGCTGGTCCGCGCACAACGCCACCCGCTATCGCCAACTGGCAACCGATATCGGGACCGAGCTGGTGACGATGGAGGAGGCGCGGGAGCGTGGCCGGCGCGTGCGCGCCGACGCCATGCCGGTAGGTTACGTGCCGATCCCCGCCATGGGCGGGGCGCAACCGGTCTATGTGCTGGACGCACAGACCAGCCCAATCCCGTCCGGCATGACACGCGCCGACCGCGCCGCAACCCGCCGGGCCTGGACGGTATTGGATGGGGAGATGGCACGATGCAGCACGCGATGATCAGCGTCCGCGCCACCGGCTATGCGCCGGGCAGCAGCATCCTCACCATCGGCGCGGTGCGGTTTAACCCGTTTGAGGATGACCTGACGCCCGACTGGCGGCACATCGCCGACAGCCAACCCGCCCGTGTGTTTTACCGCCGCATCGACCGCGCATCCAATGTCGCGGCCGGGCTGGTTGATGATGAGGAGACGCTGGTCGCCATCGCCATGCAGGCGGAGGTGGAGGATATTGCGGAGATGTTCGGGGGCGACCAGCCCCGCGCGCCGCTGCCCGATGCCCTGCGCGATCTGCGGCACTGGCTCTGCGCGCCGATGCCCGCCGATCACAAATTGCTCGTAATACAGCGCCGTCCGGTCGCCGTGTGGGGCTGCCTGGCGGGGATTGATATCGGCCTGTTGGACGCCGCCTATCGCGCTGTCAGCCAGCCCAAGGCCTGGACCTGGCGCGACATCCGCGACGCATGGACCCTGCTGGACTATGCCGATATCGCGCGGCCAGGGCCGACCCCGCACGCCATGGCCGACGCCATCGCCTATGCCGCCGCCGTGCAGCGCGCCTATTCTCAGCGCGTATGGGGAGAGCCCGGGCAATGATCACCCTGCGCGCACTCAAACGCAAATCGCAACGCGCCCTGCCCATCCTGCAGCGGCACTATGGCGGCTCATGCGGGCGGAGCACCGAGTTTTACACGGCGCGGCGGGGCGACAATTATCACCGCACCGTGGTGCGCTGCACATGCCGGACCCGCAGGCCATACTGCCCCCATCAGTATCACCCCCTGCCCGGCACGCTGATGATCGGGTGGCAGAGCGGTTGGGACTCCCCGGATTGGGAGGAGCAAACCCTGTTTGAGGAGTTGTGCGACCGCGTCAGGCATGAGGGGCGCTCACAGACGATGACCGATGCCGAATGGGATTATGCCCTGCGGATGACCCGCTGCGCCCCCATTGATTACGACGCCATGGCGCGGGAGATGCTGGCATGACCGACATCCCCACACCCACCCCTGCACGCCTCGCGGAGGGCGCAGCCCGTCTCGAAGGGCGAGGGGGCAAGCCCTGCCCATACGCCCGCGATATCCACCCGCAACCCTACCCGCACCGCGATCCGCACCGGCCATGTCAGAATCTCTGCGCCGATCACTGCAATGACGGCAGCCGCTGCTGTCTGGACGATCCGCCTATGGTCGCGGCCCAGGCCCGCGAACGCCGTGCGCGGATCATGGCGATGGAGGGGCTGGCAATGGACCTCGCCGAAACCGCCCTGGATAGCATGGCGGGCGATGGGTACTGGATCGCGGGTCAGGACATGGCCGACGCCCGGCATCGCCTGACCCGCGCCATCCACACCCAGTTGATCGACATCACCGAACCCACGGAGGAGCAAACATCATGACCAATCAGGACGGCGCGGCCCTGATCGCCGCCGAACGACAGAGGCAGATTGAGGAGGAGGGGCATGGCCCCATTACCGACGACCTGCTGATCCGGGGGCAGTTGCGCCGCGCCGCCGAATGCTATCTGGCGTTTGGTATCGGGGGGCACGGTTGCGGCGGCTACAATGACCCCGCCCCCCTTGCTTGGCCCTGGCATCGGGGCTCATGGAAACCCCACTCGCAGATCCGTGACCTGACCCGCGCGGGCGCCCTGATCGCGGCGGAGATTGACCGCCTGCTGCGCAAGGATGGCATCCTGGCATCCGACAGCGACACCGCACGAACCCCAACCCCTCATCCTGAGGAGCCGCGAAGCGGCGTCTCGAAGGGTGAGGGGCCGGGGCGCCCCAAACTGCGCCGCCCCGCCCCACGGCTCGCGGGGGAGTGACGGGGATGACCGACGACGCAAAGCGGATAACGGACATCGCCATGGCCGCCTTGGAAGCGGCATGCAGCGCCATCGTGCGGGAGGTGATTGAGCGGAGTGATCGGCCCGGGCAAATCCACATTCGCACAGCCCTGATCGCCGCGAGCCTGGTTGCGGGCGGCATGATGGAGGAGGTGATCCGGATATCCGCCGCAGCCGGTCACCCCATGACCAGCCAGGATATCGCCAACGGTCTGGCATCGATCCGCGCAGTTACGGAGGAGACCTGTGCCCGGCTGACCGCCGCCTATGTGACGGGGAGGCCCCATTGATCATGACCGACCTCAAAATCAGCCGCGGCGGCCATGCCCACAAATTCCGCAAGGACCTCATGCGGATCATGCCCGGCTATAACTGGACAGTGCATCGCGGCACGGCGGACCCTTGGAAGGTCGTCGCAACCGGCACGCAGTCGAGCGGTTTTAACCGGACATCAACCCTGCAGGTTATCTGGGAGACCGACAGCCGAGGTAACGCCACCTATCGGGCCATGTCCGCCGACTATGGCGCGAAATCGCCCTGGATGAAGGAGCACACCGATACAACCCTCGCCCTCGCGTTACGCGGGCTGCAGCTGGCCTATGAGCATGAGGCGCAAAAATTCCGGAATTGCGCGATGGCCCTGCAAGCCGGGCGGCAGGCACCCCAGCAGAACGCGGAGGAGCAAGCATCATGACCGTCTATATCGACGACATGTACAAAACATCCATGGGCCGGTTTGGCCGGATGAAAATGTCCCACATGATCGCGGACACCAAGGCCGAATTGCTGCAGATGGCCGACCGCATCGGGGTCGCGCGCAAATGGCTGCAAAAGCCGGGCACGCCCGATGAGCATTTTGACGTCAGCCAGGGTTGCCGGGATCTGGCCATCGCGGCGGGGGCGGTGCCGATCACCCTGCGCCAGACGGGCGCCATGGTCATGCTGCGCCGCATGGGCCTGCCGATGGGCGACCCGTCCACGGCATGGGATCGCCTGACCCAGGCCGTGGCGGAGCGCGCGGACTGACCCATGCCACCAGCCCAACCCGCAACCCGCGCCGATACTCTGCCCCTGCCGACGCGCCGTATGCTGTCGACGGATCAGGCTGCGGAATATTGTGGGCTGTCGCGCAACACCTTTGTCGAGCGATGCCCGGTCAAGCCCGTGCGCATCAGCCCCGGCAGGGTAACGTATGATCGCGTGGCGCTTGACCAATGGTTGGACAGCCTGTCAGCATTGCCCGGAACCACTGGGAAATGGACGCTATGACCGGCATCAAGCTGCCCTATGCCCACATATTCAAGCAGGCGGGGATCGAATACGGTTACTACCGCCGCAACGGACGGCGCCAGCGCATCGACGGCACACCGGGCAGCGCCGCCTTTGCCGCCGCCTATGCCCGCATCCACGCCCAGCACGAGGACGCCAGTATCAAAGCCGACCCGCGCCAGATGACCGGCACTTTCGGCTGGTTGGTCGACCAATATCTGCGCTCCCCCAGGTACCGGGAAAAGGCCCCCGCAACCCAGAAATTCTACCGCCGCTATATGGACGAGCTGCGCAGCCGCTATGATGAGCGGCCCGCCGCCACCCTAGATCGGCCATTCATAATCACGCTACGCGACCACTGGCAGACCAGCCCGCGCCGAGCCAATGCCTATATCCAGGTGCTGTCGATCCTGTGCGAAGCCGCGATTGATCTGGGCCTGCGCACGGATAATCCAGCCAAGGGCGTGTCGCGCCTGAAGGGGCGCGGCGGCTGGCGGGCCTGGGATGCTGATGAATTATGGTGGATGGATGGGCTGGCCAGCGGCGCGGTGCGCTTGGCCTGGCTACTGGCGCTCTATACCGGACAGCGGGAATCCGACGTGCTGGCCATGACCTGGAACGCCATCCGCGATGACGTGATCGAGGTGACGCAGGAAAAGACGGGCACCCGTGTCTGGATTCCGCTGCACCCCATACTGCGCAACGAATTGGTAGGGGCGCGGGCCGCGCGGGTCGGCCCCTGTATTGTGTCCACCCAGGCGGGCGGTGCCTATAGCGTGGACGGGTTCCGCTCGATCTGGCACCGCGCCCGCGATGCGGCCGGGCTAGCCGGTTGCACCTTCCATGGCCTGCGCAAGAACGCCGCGGGGGCTTTGGCGGAGGCGGGCGCGACTGATGCCGAAATCATGGCGATCACCGGGCATAAAACACGCGGCATGATCAGCCTCTACACGCGCTATGCGCAGCAGCGAGTCCTGGCCCAATCGGCCATGCGCAAGCTGGTCAATCGTGACGCTTGACGCAGGGGAGTGGCAAAATTTTGCCACTCCTATCGAAACAGAACAAACGCGAACGCGGCAACCTATTGAAATCATGGAAAAGAAATGGTGCCCAGGGACGGAGTCGAACCGCCGACACTGCGATTTTCAGTCGCATGCTCTACCAACTGAGCTACCTGGGCGCCGGGTGAACCGCGGTGACCGGTGAGGGTCGTTGCGGCCCCGTTGGTGAGGCGGGGCTGGAAATAGACAAATCCGCCGGGCCTGTCCAGAGGAATTCGACCATCCTGTTACAAAGAAAGGACGAAGGGCCGAAAGCCCCCTATTCGCCCCCGGCGGATTGCAGGCGCACCGTGACCTGCGCATCGTCCAGCGCGGCCGGCGCACTGGCCAGCCAACTGGTCCAGCCCAGCCGCATGCCCCCCGTGCCAAGCCGTGCCAGCGGGCGTTCCTGGGCAGCGCAGATCAGGTTCAGGCGAATCCCATACTCCAGCCCGGCATAGAACCGCGCCAGCGGCTTCAGCGCGCGATAGGCCACACCCGCTGCTTCCGGCTGGCCGCGCGGCGGGGGCAGGAAGTCCAGAAAGCGGTCCAGCGGAAGGGGACCGATCTTCAAGACGAAACCCGTCTGCTGGTCCCAATAGCGCGCCCCCAGCGTCGCATCGCGCCCTAACAGCTGGTTACGGCCAAGCCGCAGGCCAAGCCCGGTGCGCTGATGGTCGGGCAACACATGCCAGGCCCCGTCGAATGGTTCCACCGCCACCGGCACATCGAAATGGTCTTCCAGGATGCGTTCCATCCCAGCGGCCGAGCGTGGGCGTTGGGCGATCAGCCCGCCATAGCGCAGCAGCGCCCGATCCTCCAGCACGGTGCGGTCGCGCAGATGGTCCAGCCCCAACCCCATGAAGCTGAACAGATAGCGCGCGAAATGGCTGTCCTGCGGCGGCGTTGGTTCCAGCGCGATGCGATGCTTGCGGCGCATGCGCACCATCAGCGCCGCCAGACGATGGTTGAAAATGTCGAGGAAGACGCGGAAGCCCCGATCCCCCCGCTTCTCATTCTCCAGCAGACGCTCGGTAAAGGGGCGCGGCAGCGGCCCCAACGCCCCGGCCAGGCCGATGAAGTTCTGGATCAACCGCGCCGCCCCGCGTTTGGTACGTGGCGGTTCCGCCCCCTTCAGCGGCGAGGCGGGAAAGGCAAAGCTGACGTCATGTTCGAACACCACGGCTTCCCGGCGCGGGTCTTCGCCGTCGCCCAGCGCTTCGGTAGGCACGCCTTCCCCGCGCCGCACCTCTTCCAGGATGCGGACGGCCTGATAGACATCGAACTTCCAGGGCTCTTCATAGAGCTGGTCGATCAGAGGAGGCGGTGTGCGCCGACGCGGGCCGGCCATGACTTCCAGATCCCTTCGCGTTGATTGGAGCGGATGGACAGCTGCGTGAAGCTGTTCGCCGAGGCGTAGAGGGCGAAGAAGCGGTCCAGCACGCTGGCCAGCAGAATGGCGGAGGAGCCGACATAGGCGCGCTCGTCAAAGGTAAGCTCCACCTCCGTTCCGCGCACGAAGCCCCGCCAGGCCTCCACGCCCAGCCGCCGCACGGCCGGCCGGCAGGCCAGTCCCACGATGCCGGCGATCTGCTGCGCAGTGGCCGGATCGCCGGAGCGGTCATACAGGCGCAGGATTTCCTTCAGCGCCTCCAGGCTGCCATCCAGATTGGAGAGCGACAGATAGTTCAGCGACAGATGGCTGACCAGCCTCCACAGGGTTTCCCCCTTGATCGGCGGTTCGATCTGGCGCGTCGGACGCGTCATCAGCCGAATGCGCGACAGCGGCCCGCCTTCATCCGATTGCAGCACAGACCCGGCCTGCAACTCCTCTGCAAGGCCGCGGTTGGTACAGAGCACATGGGCAAACAGGGTCGTCACCGGCGGCTGGGTCGGCTCGAAATCCAGATCCAGGAAACTGAGATAGACATCGGTGCCCAAGAGATTGGCCTTCTCCGCCGAATCCCGACGGGAAACCCAGAAAGCGCGCGCGTCGCGCTTATAGGCGCCATGGGAGAAGGAGAAGAATGGTTCCACCTCCACCGCTTCGGAATCCGCCTGATTGGCGGCGGTCACCTTCAGGATCGAGTGGATCTCCGTGATCCGCTCGCGCCGTCGATCGGCTATCAACTGATATTCCGTGCGCCGCCCGTCGATCCGGATGGGCTCCGACGTCTTCCGGAACAAGTTGACCACCGGCGCGCAGCCCAGAAGAAAGGTCTCCACATCCACCGTCGCACGCCGACGTGGCCTGGTGTTGAGCAGGAAGACAAGGTCCAGTGTCTCGCCCGCATCCGCCTCCTTCAGACCCGACACATCGAAGAACAGAAATTTCTCCGGAAAGGTGAAGACCTCCTGCAACAGACGATAACCGGGTTGGGCGTTGCCCGGCTCCTCGATCACCGCCTCATCCGGCGCGAAGCCCACCGGCTGCAAACGATCGGCCGGACGCAGGATCAGTCTTTTCTTGTCACGGTCCGGTACCAGCCCCACCCCGACACAATGCACGAACAGAAGTTCATACAGCGTGTCCGTCAGTACCCGGTCGCCATTCAGGTAGAAGCGCAGCGTATCCACGCCAAGCTCCCGGAAGCTCTGCCCGCCCTGAACCTTCAGGCTGATGCGCAGCACGGTCTCGACATCCATCCGGTTGTCGAGCGCATTATAGGCATCCATCGATTCAAAACCCGCCTCCGCCACCGTGATGGGCCAAAGCGTGGTGGGAAAGCCCGTGCGAAACCGCACCGTCAACTGGCCGGGGCTCTGGGCGTAGAGCTGGGTACCACGCGGCAGGACATAGCCGTCGGTCAATTCGCCCCGATCCGGGTCCGGCTCGAACCGCGCAATCGCCATCGACGGTGTCGGAGCCACGAATTGCGGGTAGAGAATGCCCAGCAGCGATTGCGGGATCAGTGGAAATTCCGCATCGATATTGCGCTGGATACGCCCGGCCAGAAAGGCGAAGCTTTCGATCAGGCGTTCGACATGCGGGTCGGCTGCTTCCGTCTCCGACAGTTCCAGCCGGCCGGCCACCTTGGGATAGGCCTTGGCGAATCCGGCCCCGGCCCGGCGCAGATAGCCGAGCTCGCGCTGATAATGCGCCAGAAGCTCCTCTCGGTAATCATTCGCCATCGGCTGCGGCCTCCGCCGGCTCAGGCGCCGGGCGCCTGGACGGCAACGGGAAAGGATACCGGCTCCACGATACGGCCGACGCGGATCTCACCCTCGACCGTCAGCTCCGCCATGCGGTGCTGGCGGTTGGTGCGGTCGATACGTACCGCGACCTTCTTCAGGCGCGGCTCAAAGGCCGCAATGGTGCGGGCCACCATACGGACCAGACGTTCCGTATCCTCCCGGTCGCGCGTGAAATAATGGGAGATGTCGGCGAGCCCGTAATCGACCACGCTGCGCTCGCGCCCCTCCAGCACATGTTCCGGCTCGGGCGCCCGGGTAGCCAGCAGGGTCGTGATCTCCCGCTCGACGGAGGCGCGCAACTCCTCCACGCTCAGCACGCGCTTCGGCACCGGTTCGAAGGCAATGCCGGGCTGCGCATCGGTCAAGCGATCGAACAGAAGTGACGGGGCTCCGCTCTGCGGCTTCAGCGCGCGCATGCCCTGCCCCGGCTCCTAACCCCGGACCTTATCCATTGGACCCGACATTGGTGGTCAGATCCCATTCGGACGCGACGGAGCCAGGCTCGGTCATGTCCTTGCCCTGGACTTTGTATTCCCACTTGATCTTGGTATAGTTGAACGAGACCGATTCAATCGGGGTTTCCCCGCCACCACCCGTTACCGAGATGGATGACACGATGACATTATCCATCGTGTAGATCATCATCGGCTTATGGGCCGCCTCGCCATAGGCGCGCAGCACGGTGAAGGTAATGGTCTGCAGGTTTGAGCCCAGCGCGCATTTGTAGTTCAGCAGCGGCGTGGATTTGTCCAGATATTTGGTGACGGTGAAATCGCCATGATCGACGCGGCCACGGGCACGGCCGATATTGGCGACATCGGTCTGCATCGCGTTCGAGATGCCGTGGGCGAAGGACAGGCAGGTAATCTGCTTGTCATATCCGTCCAGGGTGCATTCGCCTTCCACCCCGTCGATCTTCAGCGCCAGAACGTCCATGACCTCGAAACTCCCCTAAAACGTGGTAACGACCTTGCCCATGCACCGCCCGCGGGATTACGCGGCCGGCGGCGGCAGGGCGCTGACCAGACGGATCGAGGCGGTCAGTTCCTCGAGCTGGAAATGCGGCCGCAGGAAGACGGTCGCATTGTAGGAACCGGGCCGGCCCGGAATTTCGCGCACATCCACGCGCGCCTCGCGCAGCGGGAACCGCGCCTTGGTGGCCTGCGGCGCATCATCGGTCAACAGCACGTAATTGGCGATCCAGGTGTTCAGATACTGCTCCACATTCGCCGCCGTCATGAAGGAACCGATCTTGTCGCGCATGATCGCCTTCAGATAATGCGCGAACCGGCTGGCGTTCAGCACATAGGGCAGACGCGCCGACAGGGACGCATTGGCATTGGCGAAATCGGTATTGTACTTGCGCGGCTTCTGCACCGTCTGGCCACCGAAGAAGGCCGCCTTGTCGGTGCCCTTGCAATGGCATAGCGAGATGAAGCCCAGACGGGACAGCTCGTTCTCACGCCGGTCGGTGACGGCGATCTCCGTCGGGCATTTCAGCGCGATATCGCCATCATCGGTCTTGAAGGTGTGCACCGGCAGGCCTTCCACCAGCCCGCCGCCTTCCACGCCGCGGATCGCCGCCGTCCATTTGTAGAGCGAGAAGGCATTGGTCACGCGCTCGGCCAGCGCCCAGGCCGCATTGCCCCAGAGGAACTTGTCGTGCTCGGCGCCGTCCACGTCCTCCTCATAGTCGATCCCCTCGACCGGGATGGAATTCTTGCCATAAGGCAGGCGCAGCAGGATATGCGGCAGGGTGAGCGCGACATAGCGAGAATCCTCGCTGTCACGGAAGGCCCGCCAGCGGATCAGCTCGGCGCTTTCGAAAATCTTCGACAGATCGCGCGGCGCGCCCAGGCCGATATAGCTGTCCATATCGAACAGGCGCGGGCTGGCCGCCGTCAAGAGCGGCGCATGGGCCGCCGCCGCCACGGCCGCCAGGCCTTCCAGCAGATCCATGTCCGGGTTGGTCCGACCGAATTCATAGTCGATCACCAGCGCCGAATAGGGTGCGCCGCCGAAGGTGCCGTACTCCTCTTCATAGATCAGCTTGAACAGGGTCGACTGGTCGAACTCCACCGCCTTGGCGAAGTCCTTGCGCAATTCGTCCGGCTTGGCATTGAAGACGCGCAGCTTCAGCATCTCGCCCGTCTCGGTATGCATCACCAGATAATGCAGGCCGCGCCAGGTCGCCTCCAGCTTCTTGAAATCCTCATGATGCAGGATTTCATCCAGCTGGGCGGTCAGCAAAGCATCAATCTCGCCGATCTTCTGCTCGATCAACGCCACGGTGGTGGCAGGCGCGGTCGCCCCCTCCTCCGCAACGGAAGCAATGAATTCCTCCAGCAGGTCGCGGGCATAGGCTTCCTGCGTTTCATCGCGGGCGAGTTTGCCCTCGCTCATGATCCGTTCGAGAACGTTCAGTTCCGCCGTCTCTTCCGACATTTCGTCTTCCCCTAGCCCCGGCTTGCGCCCGGCCGCGCGCCCCGCGGGGCGGCGCAGTCATATCCTGGTTGGATTACTTGTCCTTGCCTTCACCCAACAGCTTCACGACTTCCGCCTTCTTGTCGGCATCCTCCAGCATCTCCTTCAGGAGCGCATCAAGGTTGTCGTTTCCGTCCAGCTTGGCCAAAAGATCAGTCAGCTTGCGCCGCGCTTCGTACAGCTTGCGCAGCGGCTCCACCTGCTTGGCTACCTCCACCGGCGTGAAGCTGTCCATGCTCCGGAAGGTCAGATCAATGCCCATCACGCTCGCCTCGGCATCCTCGCCGGCAAGACGGTTCGGCACGCGGAACGCCACGCGCGGCTTCAGCGAAGCCATGATGTCGTTGAAATTGTCGCGGTCGATCTCGGTGAATTTGCGTTCCTTGATCTTAGGCAGCGGCGCCTCATCAGAAGGCTTGCCGGACAGATCGGCCATGATGCCCATGACGAAGGGCAATTCCTTCATCTGTATGGCGCCGCCGATCTCCACATCATAGGTGATCTGCACCCGCGGCGGACGCACGCGGTCGAGCTTATGTTGGGTGCTTTCTGCCATGCTTACCGATCCTACCCTTGTTCGACCCTGGCCGGCCCGACAGGCCCCCTCGGCCCGCGAACCGCCCCACGACGCGACCGCCAAACCCCGCCAACTGCCTTCCGGCATAAACGAAGGCCGGAGGGATTCGCTTTATAGCCAAATGATCGCCAGTCAAAGATTAAGATCATTTTCAGCGGGCTTGCAAGCATTTCCAAGCGCTTCCGCCGTTTCGCCCGAATTTATATTTGCCGAGTGGGTCTCGGCAAGAAAGAACTCGGTGCAAATCCTTGGCCGGCGCGAATGCACCCCAGCGCTTGCAAGTCGTGTGGCAAGCAGTCATTCTTGCGCTGTCGTGGGATCGGCTTTTGCCCGGCCCGCTCGCACCCTGGGCAGAAAAGGAAGGCGGGATGGCGGAAAAGAAGGTGGAACTGATCGGAACGGCCTGTCCGAACGGCCGCATTCAGGTCAGCCTGGAAATGGAAATGCCGCATGCGGCGGCTATGGCGATTCTGAAGATCGTGCGCGACGTCGAGGCCGAACGCATCAAGCGGGAAGAAGTCGCACGTCGGCGTGAAGAGGCCCGTATCGCGAAGGCAGAGGAAGCCGCCCGCAAGGCAGCAGCGGCGGAAGCCGCGAAAGCCGCCAAGGCAGCAAAAGTCGACAAGGCCGACGAAGACACCACCGCGCAATAAAGGAGGCGGACGAGATGAGCGACGCGAAAGTTTTGGAATTCATCGGCTCCCAGGGGTTGCCACATAGCATGCAGGTGCGCATCGACATGGTCATGCCCTACGAGCTGGCGGTGAAGATCCTGGACCTGATCCAAAAGGAAATGCCTGCGGACCATCCGGAAGAGGACGGCGAAACGCTGGCCTGAGCAGGCGCGCGAACACCCCGCCGGCACGCAGCCCCTGATCCTCGGCGATGAAGTTTTCCGCTATAGTCAGGCGCGAAAAGAAAATGCGCACATTTTTATGTGGGTAGCATAGTATATCCGCCTTCAACCCCCCTGGTATATTTCAACAAAAAAATATCATCAAATCATGCCCGACAGTAATCGGCTGTTTACGGGGTGACCTCCGCCCGCTAGCCTTCATGCAAGGGAGGACTTCAACATATAATATCTGATTTTGCCTGCCATCATCTGCTCCATAAGCAGAGAGGCCGGACGGGGATGCTTTGCCAACACTTTACGCAGGGGGATCCGTATGGTGTCTGCTATCATAACGCGTCTACAAACCAATGACGCCAAACAAGCGAAAACAGAGGACTACCCGCTTCGTATTCGGGAAATGACGACTTCGCTGGCCCAGACCGTCAGCCAGAAAATTTCCCAGATCAAGCAGGTTACGGGCCGGACGCGCATCCTGGCATTGAATGCCACGATCGAAGCGGCAAGGGCGGGCGAGGCTGGCAGGGGCTTTGCCATCGTCGCCGGGGAAGTGAAAGGCGTTTCCGACAGTATTTCCACTCTGGCAGATGAGTTGGAACGGGATCTGAGCCGCCAGATCAAGACCTTGGACAGCCTGGGTCGTAAACTTGTGGAAACAACGAAGGGGGATCGACTGGTAGATCTGGCCCACAGTGTGATCGAGATCATCGACCGCAATCTTTACGAACGTACGGCCGATGTCCGCTGGTGGGCCACCGACAGCGCCATTGTAGAGGCGCTGGAACATCCTTCGGACGCAGCCGCTTCCTATGCCTGTCATCGGCTGGGCGTGGTCCTGTCATCCTATACCGTCTATCTGGACCTGTGGGTGTGCGATCTGCAGGGGCGGGTGATCGCGTCGGGCCGACCGGAGCGCTACCCGCGCAGCCGGGCTGGATCGGTGCTGCAGGAAAGTTGGTTCAATGAAGCCCGAAATCATGCGAGTGGCGAGCAATATGCGACCGGAGGCATCGCCCGGATAGAGGCCCTGGAAAACCTGCCTTCCGCGATCTATGCGGCATCGATCCGAGAAGGGGGGCGTGTTGACGGCAAGGTCCTGGGCGTACTGGTCATCCATTTCGACTGGCAGTCGCAGGGAGATACCGTGGTTCGCGGCGCACGCCTGCTGGAGGGGGAGAAGGAAAACAGCCGTGTCCTGCTGATCGATTCCAAGCAGCGTGTCCTGGCAGCCAGCGACGGGCACGGCGTCCTGACGGAAAGCCTTTCCCTGCCCTTGCACACCAACCCGAGCGGCTTCGAAACCACCGCCGATGGATCGATCCGCGCCTGGTCACGAACACCGGGTTACGAAACCTATCCCGGGCAGAACTGGTATGGGGTGATCCTGCAGCGTCCGCCCCAACAGCAGCAGATGCGCGCATAACGCATCTTTACTTTGATGGAGGTTAAGGCCGGCTTCGCGGGCGGCCGGCCTTTCCCGCCCTACGACAGCGAGCCATCCGCTATCGGCCTGCGGCTGATCCGTTCATCCGCAACCAAGACGGAACCGAACAGGGGCAGATGTTCGCCGCCCATAGACGAATAGTCGCTTCCGGGCTTTTGCCCCATAAGGTCTGATCGGGCGTTACCCCGCCCCCGGCAGGCAGATAATTTAGTTAAAAATCGTCTAAATTTCCTATCGGCCGGTGTCATTCAAACCCGATGCTATACTCTTCCATGCAATGCCGGTAATCCAGGTTCGGGATTTTTGGCGATATTTACTGTTCCATAAATACTTGCTATCTATATTGCGCATGAGCAGACGAAGCGGAAAAACAGCCTTCGCTCGCTCGCGGGGAGGGGTTGTCGGCGGATCCAGGGACAAGGGTGCCACATCAAACGATGTGGCACCATGTTTGTGAGTTCCCGGCATTCACATCCGTGTTTGGGGGATCCGCATGTCAGCCAGAGCCGAAGCCCGCATGGTGTCCGAGGTGAAGACCAAGGACGAGTCGGAAGATGATCCGGCACGTATCAACGAACTGACGGCCGCCTTGTCCAGGACGGCGTCACAGAAGATTTCCGAAATCAAACAGGTTACGGCGCAGACACGTATTCTTGCGCTGAACGCCACGATCGAGGCCGCGCGGGCGGGCGAAGCCGGCAAGGGCTTTGCCGTCGTCGCGGGCGAGGTGAAGGGCGTTTCCGATCGCATTTCTCATCTGGCGGATGAGCTGGAGCGGGATCTGGCAGGCCAGATCAATGCCCTGGACGGGCTGGGCCGGCGGATGGTGGAAACCGTCAAGGGTGGGCGCCTGGTCGATCTCGCCTATAACGCCATCGAAATCATCGACCGTAATCTGTACGAACGCACGGCCGATGTCCGCTGGTGGGCAACCGACAGCGCCATCGTGCAGGCCCTGGAATCTCCGACACCGGAAGCTGCCGCCTATGCCTCGCGCCGGCTCTCCGTCATCCTTGCCGCCTACACCGTCTATCTGGACCTCTGGGTCTGTGACCTGGACGGGCGTGTGATCGCCTCCGGCCGCCCGGACCGTTTTCCAGGGGCCAAGACGGCTTCCGTCACTCAGGAAGGCTGGTTCAAGGAAGCGCGCATGCATCGCAGCGGCGATGATTATGCCATGGGCGGAATCGCGCGGGTGGACGCACTCGACAACCAACCATCCGCCATCTATGCCGCCGCGATCCGCGCGGACGGAGAAGCGCGCGGCAAAGTCCTGGGAGTCCTGGTGATCCATTTCGATTGGGAGACCCAGGGCGATACCGTGGTTCGTGGCATCCGTCTTCTGGACGCAGAGAAAGACCGCAGCCGTGTGGTTTTGGTGGATTCGGGGCAGCGGGTGCTGGCCTCCAGCGATGGGCGCGGCGTGTTGAGCGAAACTCTGTCTTTGTCGCTTGCCAGTCGCACCAGCGGATTTGCCTTCTCCTCCGACGGTATGATCAGCGCCTGGGCACGCACCCCCGGTTACGAAACCTATCCCGGCCAGGGCTGGTATGGTGTGATCCAGCAATCACCAGTTCGCAGATAACCCCCCTTTCCGCTCCCTTCGCAAATATCTGCAAGACTGACCAAGGAAAAATTGACAGCTTTCACTTCAGCACTGGCATGAACTCTGCATGACTCCTTCCGAAGTCTTCGAAAGACCCGGGAGTGAAAGATGCGGCCCCCTTTGGCGGAATTCATTGAGAATCCGGAAACCCGCTGCCCGGCGGTGCTGGTTCTTGACACCTCCGCCTCCATGAAAGGGGCAGCCATTACCGAACTCAACGCCGGGGTTCGGGCGTTTTTCAACGATATCCGCTCCGACCCACTAGCGGCGCTGCGCGTGGAACTGGCCATGGTCTGCTTCGGCGGCGGTGCCCGGCTGGAACGTGATTTTGCCACGCTGGATGTTGGTCCGGTCCCGGAACTGGCCGCCGGCGGAAACACCCCCCTAGGTGCCGCGCTGCATCTGGCAGTCGATGCGTTGGAATATAGGGTCAATCGTTACCGGGCGGCGGGAATTGCCCACTACCGTCCCTGGCTGTTTCTGATCACCGACGGACGACCGACCGATGGCATCGCCTGGCAGCTTGCCGCCCAGCGAGCCCAGCATGCGGATCTGTCGGGCGCGCTGGCGCTGTATCCGATCGGGGTCGCCAAAGCCGATATGGCCCTGCTGGCAGAACTGGCATCGCCCCTGCGTGCGCCGATCCTGCTCGACGGGCTGCGCTTCCGCGATCTGTTCGACTGGATGTCACGCTCGATGCGCCGCGTCTCCCTCAGCCGTATCGGCACGCGTCAACCGCCCCTGCCGGAGTTCGGCGACTGGGCCCTATCGGGGAGTTGAGCGCGATATGGCCATTCTTCCGCCAATCCTGAAGGGCGAGGACGGTCGTCCGATCCCGCTGGGCAGCGTGCTCGCGGAAGGCGGCGAAGCCAGACTTGTCGCTTTGCGCGACGATCCGCTGGTCCTGGCGAAAGTTTTCCATCGTCCGGCGGTGGGCCGGGATGATCGGTTGACCTGTCTGCTGCGCCATCCAGCCCAGGAACCCAGCCTGCTACCCGGGCATCGCGCCTTCATCTGGCCGGAAAGTCGCCTGTTCGACACACAAGGGATCGTGGTGGGCATTCTGCTGCCCATGATGGCAGGTGCGCGCACCCTCTCCATCGCGATCGCTCCACGCCTGCGCGCCCTGGCCTGGCCCTGGATCGACTGGCGCCATCTCGTATCCCTAGGCGCAACGCTGGCCGGGCTGGTCGCCCGGCTTCACCGCCAGGGCTTCGTGCTGGGCGATCTTAAACCCGATAATATCCTGCTGGACGAGGCGATGCGGCCCAGCCTGATCGATTGCGACAGTTTCCTGCCGCCCGGATGGACCGGCCCCGACCCGGGCGTTGCCTCGGAAGGCTATGCCGCGCCGGAAAACTGGCGGGACCAGATCGATGGGCACCGACGCGACCAGGCGGGCGACCGCTATGCTCTTGCAATCGTGCTGGGAGAATTGCTGCTGGGCCGCCGCCCGGGTCCATTCTGGGACCAAGGTCATCCGCCCCCATCCCTGCTGGGCAGGGACGTCACCGGATTGATGACGCGTGCGCTGGGCCCGGACAGCGCCGATCGCCCCGTGGCAGAGGAGTGGCGCGCCGCGTTGTGCACCCTCCTGGCCGGCTTGCGGCCATGCGCGCACGATCCCAACCACCGCTACCCCGATGGCATGGATTGCCCCTGGTGCAAACTTGAAATGCACACAGGCGTGCGCCTGTTCGCAAACAATAGCAACAAGCCCGATCCATGGACCGGGCTTCGCCTCTCCTATGAGCGCGCTCTTATTCTGGGTGAACGCGATCTGGCCCAGGAGATCAGTGCAGCGGTTTCGCCGAACCGGCTTTCCCTTCACCATCGCCAGACCGCACCATGCCAGGGCTGACATCAACCGCAATCGGGTCGCTGTCCAGCCCAGCCTTGCCACGTGCCGGCGGCTGTCCCTTGGCAGACGGAGCCTTGGTTTCCTGCCGCGGCGGAACGATGGCACGAGCCACTTCTCCACTCTCCAGCCTGGAATAGCGACCTTCCACCACGGCACCGGCATCCACAGCCAGGATAACATGGCAGACATCACCGATGACACGTGCGGTTTTCGCTAGCGTTACCTGATGCGCCTCTACCTCGCCCTCAATCGTGCCCTTGATCAGAACGATGTCGGCGACGATACGCCCTTTCACGGAACCGGTTTCACCGACGGTCAACGCCTTGCAGCGCACAGACCCGTCGAGCCTGCCTTCGATCAGCAGTTCTCCGTCGCCGTAAATGTCACCCGTGATCGCAATACCTTCTGCGAGCACCGAAGGTCGCAAAACCACGGCTGAACCCTTACCATCGGCTGCGGATCTAACCGCACCCTTCCCTTTGGAATTGAACATCTGCCGCCCTTTCAAGCACGGCGGTGACCGCCCCTTGCCCCCCCGCCTATTTCTAGCTCCGTGGGGAACAGTACGTATGCAGACACGCGCTGACAAGCGACGTCTTGGAGAATCTTTTACGATATCGACCGAATGCCGTAAAATTCTACTCTGCCGCCACGTTTTGCAGCACCTCGTGCCCGGCCAACCAGCGCTCCGCGTCGAGCGCCTCGCGCAGATCATGCGAGCCGCTATCGCCGCCCGCAGCGACCTCACCTTCGATCACGCCCATGACCAGAACGGTATCGGCAACAATACGTCCCCTGACGGAGCCGGTTGCACCAACGGTGAGTGCCTTGCAGCGAACAGAGCCGTTGAGCCTGCCTTCAATCACCAGTTCCCCGTCACCGTAAATATCGCCGGTGATCGTTATTCCTTGGGCAAATACAGATGGGCGCAAAACCACGGCTGGTTTCTTGCCGTCAGCCCCGGACTTCGCCGCGACCTTGCCTCTGGAATAGAACATGTCTCGTCCTTTCAAGCCTGGAGGTGACCACCCCTCGCCCCCCCATCATTGCGCACCTGCATCGAGCGTATGGTTGCGCGGCCGTATTGACAAGCAACGTGTTAACCAATCTTTTAAGAAACAAATCAAATGCTTGACAAAATCATCGGGCTTCATTCGGCAGCCACGCTTTCCGCTGCGCCATGCCCCGCCAGCCAGCGTTCTGCTTCCAGCGCCGCCATGCAGCCCATACCGGCGGCCGTAACCGCTTGCCGATACACCTTGTCCTTCACGTCCCCCGCGGCGAACACGCCGGGAATATCGGTCGCAGTGGAATCCGGTCTGGTCAGGATATAACCTTCGGCATCCATCGCAAGCTTACCTTTGAATACGGATGTTGCCGGGTCGTGCCCGATCGCGACGAACAATCCGTCCACGGTGATCTGCGAGAGGGCGCCGGTCTTGGTATCGCGCAATGTCAGGCCCGTGACCGTGGCCGGGCTCTCGGTCCCGAGGACTTCCGCCACTTCGCTGTTCCAGCGAACTTCGATCTTGGGATGACGAAACAGGCGGTCCTGCATGATCTTTTCGGCACGCAGCGTATCGCGCCGATGGATCAACGTCACCTTGGTGGCATGATTGGTGAGGTAGAGGGCCTCTTCCACCGCCGTATTGCCGCCGCCGACAATGGCGACTTCGCGCCCGCGGAAGAAAAACCCGTCGCAGGTGGCACAGGCCGACACGCCACCGCCCATGAACTGCTTTTCCGACGGTAAACCAAGCCAGCGCGCCTGGGCACCGGTCGCCACGATAATCGTATCGGCATGATAGAGCGTGCCGCTATCGCCCTTGGCAAGGAAAGGACGGCGCGTAAAATCAACATCCACGATCAGATCGTAGAGGATGCGGGTACCAACCTTTTCGGCCTGCTTCTGCATCTGCTCCACCAGCCAGGGTCCCTGCACCGCCTCTTCAAAGCCGGGGTAGTTCTCAACATCGGTGGTAATGGTCAGCTGTCCGCCAGGCTGCATGCCAGCCACCAGAAGCGGTTCAAGATTGGCGCGTGCAGCATAGATCGCGGCCGTATAGCCAGCCGGCCCCGCACCGATGATCAGGACCTTGGTCTGTTCCGTCTTTGACATTCTACGCCCTTTCCTGCACGTCCGCGCTGCGCGAGGTTGCTAACATAGGCGTGGCGGCATGCGCCGCAAGCCCCGACTATTGTGCAACCACGGAAAAAACGCTCTTGCTCCTTCTCGCGAGCTTCGCCAAGGTCAGCCCAGGATGACGCGGACTGACGCCCAAAGATTGAAACTGAAACGGCGGGAGCTCACGCAGGCGGAGCTTGACCGCATCGTGGATCGTCATGAGCTGTTCGTGGACAAAAAGTCCGGCGGAACGCGGGCGATGCTGAAGCTGGCCGACCTGTCCGGGCTGGATCTGACCGACAGGAACCTGACCGGTGCCGACCTGACCGGTGCCCGCCTGCACGGCAGCAAGTTGCGCGGCGTCCGGTTGAATCAGGCCATCCTTTATGCTGCCGACTTTACCGAAGCCGATATGGTCGCCTGCGAAATGCGTCGGGCCGATCTGCGCGGGGCCTGTCTGCGCCGCGTCAATTTGACCGACGCCATCATGAACGAGGCTGATCTGCGCTGCGGTCTGCTCTATGCTCTGGACGAGAAGGGCAATCTCGCCCCGCATATGGATCTGACCGGCGCCACCGACCTGTCCGACGCGGTTCTGCGCGGCATCCAGGCCGCAGGCAGCAATTTCAAAGGCGCGCTGGTCGTCGAAACCGACATGACCGACGCCAGGCTGCGCGGCGCCAAGCTGCCGGGAGCCGATCTGTCGGGTGCGATCCTGACGGGCGCGAGGCTGGAAGGCGCCAACCTGGCCGATGCCGATCTGACCGGCGCGCGGCTGACCGGCGCCGTGCTCAGCCGCGCCACCCTGCATGGTGTCAAGCTCGACGGGGCCGATCTGCTCTGCGCCGTGCTGGACGAGGTGGATCTAAGCCGCGTCGACCTGTCGCGCGCAGGCGTTGCACGCTCGCACGACCAACTCGATCGCACGGTCGCGGAAATCGTGTTGGACCACCATAAATGGATTTCCTCTGGCGGGACACAGGGGGCGCGGGCCGATTTTTCCCGCGTGGACATGACCGGCATGGATTTGCGCGGGGTCAACTTGTCGGCCGCCGACATGTCCTATGCCATCCTGAAACGCTCGGTTCTGGCCGATGCCCAGCTTCTGATGACCAATTTGTCCTTCGCCGACCTGCGCGAAGCGGATTTGACCCGCACAGATCTGCGCGGAGCCAACCTGGCCCGGGCGAATTTGGCCGGCGCCATCATGCTACGCACCGATTTGTCACCAGTGCCGATCTACGGCTCCTCGATCCGCAACTGGCAGAGCGACCTGACCAGGGCGCGGCTGAATGGCGTGCAGGCGGAAGGGGCAAAATTCCCGGAAGCCAACATGGCCGAAGCGGATTTGTCGGATGCAGATCTGCGCCGATGCGATTTCACCCGCACCCGGCTGACCAGAGCCGAGCTGGCTGGGGCGGATGTGCGCAACGCCAATTTCATCCGGGCGGAGATTTCCGGCACGGCGCTGGCCGCCATTCCCGAAATCGCGGCCGACGCTGCCCCTCCTCCTCCCGTCGGCATGGCGGGGGATGCCTGAGCATCACCCTTTCCCTCGCACGCCAATCCGCTCTACAAGGCTGCCACTCACCAGGAATTAGACTATGGAGCCCGAAGCGACCATGAGCACGCCTGCGCAAATCACCTCGCGCATCCTGATCGAAACCGGTTCAATCCTGTTCCGCCCGGAAGACCCCTTCATCTTCACCAGCGGGCGGGCCAGCCCGGTCTATGTCGATTGCCGAAAGCTGATTGCCTTCCCGCGTGCTCGGCGCCGGCTGATCGCCATGGCGACCGCCCAGATCGAAGAAGCCGTTGGCTTCGAATCGATTGATGTGGTCGCGGGTGGCGAGACGGCGGGTATCCCCTATGCCGCCTGGATCGCCGATGCGCTGATGCTGCCCATGGCCTATATCCGCAAAAAGCCGAAGGGCTTCGGCCGCAACGCCCGGATCGAAGGCGTGGTGAACGAAGGGGACCGCGTGCTGCTGGTCGAGGATCTGGCGACCGATGGTGGTTCCAAATTGTCCTTCGTGCAGGGTATCCGCGATGCAGGGGCGTCCTGTGCGCATTGCTTCGTCGTGTTCCATTACGGGGTCTTCCCGGAAGGCATTGCCCAGTTGACGGCGCAGGGCGTCAGCCTGCACGCCCTGGCCACCTGGGCCGATGTGTTGGAAACCGCCGAGGCGGACGGCACCATCACGGCGGAAACGATCGCAGAAGTGCGCTCCTTCCTGGCCGACCCGGTGCCCTGGTCCAAGGCGCATGGCGGCAAGGAAGACTGAGCGGAAGAGCGGATAGCCCTTCCCGGCTCAGCCATCCCCTCTGCGATTGCGCCGGCGGGTCGGATTGTTGGCGAGCTTGGCGTGCCATTCGCGGATCTGCGCCAGGTTGGCCGTGCGCGTGTTGATGGTCTGCGTGCCCTGATTCATGATGTTGCTGGCATCGCCATCCGCGGAATCATGCGGTGAGCCCAGGAAATGCCCGATTTCATGGGCAACGGTCTTGGCGAGTTGCGGAACGGAACGAACCGTCCCCGTCGATCCACCCCCGCGGTAGGACGCGACCGTGACCTGCCCCCACCAGGGAAACTTGCCAAGGCCGAAGGCCCCGTCGTCGAAGGAATTGACGATGATTAGGTCGATATCGCGCGCATTCCGCCATGCCGCCGGGAAGCGCGCGGATTCCAGCGTTCCCAGATTGAAATGCGCATCATTGGTGCGCAGGTTGAAATCCGCCAGTTCGGCCTGCAGCAGGCAGCGTTCGCGTCGCCAGAAGTCATTCACCCCGACCAGGATCGCCGCAACGTCGTTCTGGATAGCGGCAAGGTTGGGCCTGCCCCCCGGCAAGGCACCGTCCGTCTGCCCGACCACGGTGACATTCAGCCCGATCAGGAACGGTGTCACCCGCAGCGACGCCACATTGTTTCCGAACCCGTTCCGGCCACCCTGAGCCGGGCTTCCCAGGTTTCCGCAATCGACCGGCCCGCGCATATAATGCACCCCGCCCAGCCAGTCGGTCCGGTTGAACAGCAACACGGCCTCGTCGCCATCCGTCATGCGCAAGGAAGACGGGTTGCGGCCGATCGGCAATTCGCCCAGGTCATCCTCGTCCCGCCGGATCACGGCGGTGTCTCCGCCAAAATCCTGGCGCTGGAACAATGTAGTCGTCATGGGTCCCTCTCCCCGGAAAGACCCGATCCCCGATCGTTTATAAATTACCACATTCATGCATAGGTGGCTACGCGCCTTCCCGCAACCCTTTGGGTCTGGCAAGCGGCACGGACTACGCTATCCTCTCTGCCGAACGGTGAAACCAGAAGGGAGAGCGTGGCATGCGGCTAGGAATATTCGGATCATGGGCGGCGGTGCTTGCCCTGGGAACCTGCCTTTCCCTGCCCGCGCCAGCCGTGCAGGCCCAGGCCAAGCGCCTTGTTATCGGGGTCAGCCAGTATCCGACCAATTTCCACCCGCTCTTCGACGCGCATGTCACCCGCTCCTATATCAACGGCATGACCCGTCGCCCGTTGACGACCTATAATGCGGATTGGAAGCTGATCTGCATGCTCTGCGTCGATCTGCCGGATCTGGCCAAGGGCACGGCAGAGGATGTGATTACCCCGTCAGGCAAGCAAGGCCGCGCCCTGACCTACCGCATCGACCCGCTGGCGCGCTGGGGTGACGGGGTTCCCATTACATCGAAGGATGTCCTGTTCACCTGGGAGATCGGGCGCAGGAATGAAACCGGCGTCACCAATTTCGAACTGTTCCGCCGGATCGAGGATGTGCGGATCGTCGATGACAAGACCTTCACCTTGGTGGTGGACGAGCGCACCTGTGAATACAAGGGCATGAACGACCTGGAAATCCTGCCCGCCCATATCGAGGCGGAGGCGGCGTCCGACCCGGCCAACTACCGCAACCGCTCGCTCTATGAGCGCGATACCACGAATAAGGGTTTGTGGGCCGGCCCCTATCTGGTGAAATCCACTCAGCCCGGCGCCTCCGTCCTTCTGGAACGCAATCCGCAATGGTGGGGCAAGAGCCCGGACTTCGACGAGATTGAAATCCGCGCGGTGGAAAATACCGCAGCGCTGATGGCGAACCTGCTTTCCGGCGATATCGACATGATCGCGGGCGAGGTCGGGTTGACCCTGGATCAGGCGCTGTCCTTTCAGGACCGGGCGAAGGACCGCTTCACCTTCGTCTACACCCCCGGCCTGATCTATGAACATATCGACCTGAACCTTGATAACCCGGTTTTTCAGGATGTGCGCGTGCGCCGCGCCCTGCTGCATGCCATCGACCGGGAAGCGTTGAGCCAGCGCCTGTTCGCCGGGCGTCAACCGCCCGCCCATGGCAATGTGAACCCGCAGGACGAGGTCTTCTTCAAGGACGTGCCGCGCTATGCCTATGACCCCGAAAAGGCCAAGGCCCTGCTGGAGGAGGCAGGCTTCCGCCCCGGCCCCGGCGGGGTCCGGCAGAATGCCGCTGGAGAGCCCTTGCGGCTGGAGTTTCTGACCACGGCGGGCAACAAGACGCGCGAATTGGTGCAACAGGTGCTGCAAAGCATGTGGAGTCAGGTCGGAATCCAGGCCCAGCTCCGTACCGAACCCCCGCGCGTCTTCTTCGGGGAAACGCTGAACCACAGGACCTTTCAGGCGATGGGGATGTTCGCCTGGATCAGTTCGCCCCGGAACATTCCCTGGACCACGCTGCATTCCAGCATGATCCCGTCGGACGCCAATGGCTGGGGCGGACAGAACTATCCGGGTTATGCCAGCGCGGAGATGGACGAGATTCTGGACCGGTTGAAATTCGAATGTGAACCGGAAAAGAACCAAGCCCTGTGGAACCGGTTGCAGACCCTCTATGCCCAGGATCTTCCGGCCCTGCCGCTCTATTTCCGGTCGAATGCCGACATCCTGCCGCCCTGGCTGAAAGGGGTGCGACCCACCGGGCATATGGAACCCTCCACGCTGTGGGTGGAGGAGTGGAGTCGCCAGGATGGATAGCACCGCCCTGCCCCGCCGCACCCAATACCCCTACGGTCGCGCCCGGCGCCCTGGATCGAAAACAGGCCTGGCATCAACGCGATGATCGCCGATCTGCTCAACACGCAGATGCCGCAATGCAAGCAATCTGGCTGGATACGGACGAAGCCGGCCGCGACCTGTTGACCCGGCTGCCATCTGTCTTCCCGCAACCCTTTGGGTCTGGCAAGCGGTACAGACTACGCTATGCTTTATCCTGAATTGTGAAACGGAAATGGAGGCTGACATGCGGCTTGGGATATTCGGATCATGGGCGGCGGTGCTTGCCCTGGCGTCCTGCCTTTCCCTGCCCGCATCGTTCGCGCAAGCCCAGCCCCAGGCCAAGCGCCTTGTCATCGGGGTCAGCCAGTACCCGTCCAATTTCAATCCGCTCTTCGATCTACAAATGTCCCGCGCCTATATCCACGGCATGACCCGCCGGCCGTTTACGACTTATAATGCGGATTGGAAGCTGATCTGCGTGCTCTGCGTCGAACTGCCGGACCTCGCCAAAGGTACAGCACAGGACATCATCACCCCGTCGGGCAAGAGGGGCCGTGCAACTACCTACCGGATCGACCCGCTGGCGCGCTGGGGTGACGGGGTTCCCATTACGTCAAAGGACGTCCTGTTCACCTGGGAACTCGGGCGCCAAGATGAAACGGGCGCACAGAATTCCGAAATGTTCCGCGTCATAGAGAATGTGCGGATCATCGATGACAAGACCTTCACCCTGGTGTCCGACCAACGCGCATGTAACTACGCAAACATAAATGACCTGGAGATTCTTCCTGCCCATATCGAGGCGGAAGCGGCAGCCGATCCCGCCAACTACCGCAACCAATCGCTCTATGAGCGCGATACCACGAACAAGGGGCTGTGGGCCGGCCCCTATCTGGTAAAATCCACCCAGCCCGGCTCCACCATCATTCTGGAACGCAATCCGCAGTGGTGGGGCAAGAGCCCGTATTTCGACGAAATTGAAATCCGGACAGCGGAAAATACCGCAGCCCTGATGGCCAATCTGCTATCCGGCGATATCGACATGATCGCGGGCGAACTGGGGTTGCCCCTGGATCAGGCCCTATCCCTTCAGGAGCGGGCGAAGGACCGCTTCACCTTCGTCTACACTCCCGGCCTGACCTATGAACATATCGATCTGAATCTGGACAACCCGCTATTGAAGGACGTGCGCGTGCGCCGCGCCCTGCTGCATGCCATCGACCGGGAAGCGTTGAGCCAGCGCCTGTTCGCCGGGCCCCAGCCGCCCGCCCATGGCAATGTGAACCCGCAGGACGAGGTCTTCTACAAGGACGTGCCGCGCTACGCCTATGATCCGGAAAAGGCCAAGGCCCTGTTGGATGAGGCAGGCTTCCGCCCCGGCCCCGGCGGGGTCCGGCAGAATGCCGCCGGCGAGCCGTTGCGGTTGGAGTTTCTGACTACCGCCGGCAACAAGACGCGCGAATTGGTGCAACAGGTGCTGCAGAGCATGTGGAGCCAGGTCGGAATCCAGGTGCAGCTCCGTGCTGAGCCGCCCGGCGTCTTCTTCGGTGAAAAGCTGGACAAGCGAACCTTCCAGGCGATGGCCATGTTCGCCTGGTCCCCCTCGCCCCGACACGTTCCCTGGACCACGCTGCATTCCAGCGCGATCCCGTCCGAGGCCAATGGCTGGGACGGGCAGAACTATCCCGGCTATGCCAGCGCGGAAATGGACGAAATTCTGGACCGGCTGAACGCGGAATGCGACCCGGTCAGGAAACAGGTGCTGTGGAACCGGATGCAGACCCTCTATGCCCAGGACCTTCCGGTCCTGCCGCTGTATTTCCGAACGGATACCCACATCCTGCCGCGTTGGCTGAGAGGGGTACAACCCACCGGTCATGCGCAACCATCCTCGCTCTGGGTCGAAGACTGGAGGCGCCTGGATGGCTGGTAGCACCGCGTCCCTCTCCAACTGCTGCCATGATGGCCGCCCGTCGCGTCCTGACGGATGGGGACGGCTGCAGGCATGACCGCCTTTCTTGTCCGGCGGTTGGTGCAGAGCCTTTTGGTGCTCGTCCTGCTGTCCTTCGTGATCTTCTGGTTGATGGCGCTGATGCCCGGCGATCCCATCGACCTGTTGATGGCGACCAATCCCGACGTGACCTCGGCCGATGCGGCGCGACTGAAGGCGCTGGCGGGGCTGGATCGGCCGATCTGGGAACGCTATCTGAACTGGGCCGGGGCGGCCCTGGCGGGCAATTTCGGCTATTCCCGCCTGTATTCCATTCCAGTGATGGAGGTGATCCTGCCCCGGCTGGGGGCAACGCTGATCCTGCTCGGCATCTCCACCACGCTTGCCTTGGTCATCGCCATTCCGATTGGGGTGGTGGCGGCCCGCCGCCCGCATGGGCTGTTCGACTATGTGGTCAATCTGGGTTGCTTCGCTGGGATTTCGGTCCCGCCCTTCTGGCTTGGCATCCTTCTGATCCTGGTATTCGCGGTCACGCTGGGCTGGCTGCCTGCCGGCGGCATGGGGCGGCCGGACATGCCGATGGGACAGCGCGTCAGTTATCTGATCCTTCCAATCCTGACCCTGACCCTGCTGTCGGTCGGGGGCTTCACCCGCTTCCTGCGGGCCGCCATGCTGGAGGCCCTGCGCCAGGACCATATCCGCACCGCCCGCGCCAAGGGGCTGAGCGAAGCACGCATTGCCTGGGGGCACGCGCTGCGCAACGCGCTGTTGCCGCTGACTACCGTGCTGGGCCTGAGCTTCGGCAGCCTGTTTTCCGGCGCCCTGATCACCGAAACCGTGTTCGCCTTCCCCGGCATGGGCAAGCTGATCTATGACGCCATCCTGGCATCGGATTACAATTTGGCCATGCTGTCGTTGATGCTGGCGACGCTGGTTACCCTGGCCGGCAATTTTCTGGCGGATCTGGCCTATATCGCCATTGATCCACGCGTCAGCTATGGCGATGGGGCGGACGCATGACGCCAGACGTCCCGAAAACCCCGCTCGCCCGCGCCACCTCGCGCTTTCGCGGCCATCTGCTGGCTCGCGCTTCCCTGCTCTTTCTGCTGCTACTCGCGCTGGCCGCCATCGCCGCGCCCTGGATCGAAAATTGGCTTGGCGTCAACGCGATGACCGCCGATCTGTTCAACGCGCGGATGCCACCATCGGGGGCAAACTGGCTGGGTACGGACGAGGCCGGCCGCGACCTTTTGACCCGTCTGCTGCATGGCGGACGGGTAACCCTGCTGGTCGCCTTGTCCTCCGCCCTGGTATCGGCCTGCATCGGCGCGGCGATCGGATTGCTGGCCGGGCTGGGCGGCGGACGGCTGGACGCCGTGCTGATGCGCCTGACGGATGCGGTGATCGCCCTGCCGGTGCTGCCGCTGCTGTTCATCCTGGCAGCGCTCGACCTCGCCAAGCTGGGCCTGCCTTCGGACCTGGCCCAAAGCCAGGCGGCAGGACTATGGCGGATTGTGCTGATCATCGCACTGTTCGGCTGGCCCACCGTGGCCCGGCTGGTGCGGGCGGAAGCCCTGTCGCTGATCCGGCGCGACTTCGTACGCGCGGCCGTGGCGTTGGGCGCCGGCAAGGGCGCCATAGCGCTGCGCCACCTGCTGCCCAACCTCGCCTCACCCATCATCGTGGCAACCACCCTGTCGGTCGGCAACATCATCCTGTTCGAATCCGTGCTGTCCTTCCTGGGTCTGGGCATATCGCCGCCCATACCAAGCTGGGGCAATATGCTGTCGAATGCGGAAGAAATGATCTGGTCCGCGCCACGCCTTGCCATCTGGCCCGGGGTGATGATCTTCCTGACCGTGATCGCCTTCAATTTTCTGGGCGACGGATTGCAGGACGCGCTCGATCCGAAATCCGATGCGGATAGGGGCCGAGGCGGGTAACGGCCCCGTGAATACAGGCGATCTTGCCTTTATCGCCATTCGGGCATATATAAGGGAAGGCGCCAGAAAGGCGTAGTTCTGCTCACCTCCATTGCTAGCGGGGCAGCGGGCTAGCTACACAAGATGTTGGGAACCCGGCCGGTTTTGCTGGCGGGAACTCGGGACAAGGACAAACCAGAATGGCTGATATCGCAGGTGTCGGCTCCTTCGGCTTCCAGCCGGTTCGTAGCAATCCGGAGATTTTCCGGACGCAGGGCGTTGATGTCTCCGCGCGGGAACAGGACACGAGCCTGAGTGTCCGCAGCACGGAAGATGCAGCACGTGCCCGTGGGGTTGACTCCTTCGGCTTCGACCCGGCGGAAGAAAGCGGCGAATCCTCCAGCAGCGTCTTTCGCCAGCAGACCAATCAGGAAGATCAGGTCACGCTGAGCACGCGCGCGCAGGAAGTTGCGGCCGCTGATCAGCAGGCGCAGGATGTGGCCGCGCCGCCGAACCTCCTGGATCAGATCGATCAGGCGCAGGCCACCCAGCAGGTGCCTTCCCAGATCGCCGGGGTGGACAACAACACCAACCAACAGGTTGCGGAGGAGAGCACCTCAGCCACGCTCAACGGCAACCAGGACGGTCGCCAGAGCGAGCAGAACAGGGCGCTCGGCCAGCTTGTCGACCAGTTTGCCTGACCTCTGCCGAGCCAGGGCGGCCTGACCTGCTACGTCTTCAAGGGCCCGCGCGCTGCACGGGCCCTTTGCTTTTGCGGATATTTTTCCGGAGAGGGTAAATCTTGGCTAATTTGAACCTGCTGATTGCCGGCCTGATGGGGCTGGTATCCATCGCGCTTGGGGCGATCGGCGCCCATATGCTCGACCCTGCCGATATCCAGGCCCTGCGCTGGCTCGATACCGGGCTGAACTATGCGGGATGGCATGTGGCGGTACTGGTCGCGCTGGGTCTGTATATGCGCAGCGCCCGGATGCCGGAAGGCTGGGCAAATATCGCCTCGGTCGCGTTCTGCGCCGGCCTGATCCTGTTCTCCGGCTCGCTCTATGCCATGGCCTTCGGAGCACCCGCCGCCCTGTCCGTCGTCACCCCCATCGGCGGGGTGGCCTTCATGCTCGGCTGGTTGATTGTCATCCTTTGGGCCCTGCTCGGAAGACGCTCTTGACCCAAGATATGGAATCAAACCGAATCGATTGACTCCATATTTTGTATGTGAATCAAAGTAGTTGACGTCGATTCTTCAACGAATCATGCTGGCCCGGGCAAAGCATTCAAGCAAGGGTCGAGGTCATGGTTACGGTTCCGGTCAATACGATTCTGGAAGGGGATTGCATTGAGGTCATGCGGGGTTTGCCCGATGCCTCGGTGGATATGGTGTTCGCGGACCCGCCCTATAATCTACAGCTGAAGGGCGATCTGCATCGCCCCAACAATACCCGCGTTGACGGGGTTGATGACGACTGGGACAAGTTTTCCAGCTTCGCCGAATATGACGCCTTCACCCGCGCCTGGCTGGCAGAAGCGCGCCGCGTTCTGAAGCCGGATGGCACGCTGTGGGTGATCGGCAGCTATCACAACATCTTCCGCGTCGGTGTCGCGGTCCAGGATCTGGGGTATTGGATTCTGAACGACATCGTCTGGGTCAAGACCAATCCGATGCCAAATTTCCGCGGCAAGCGTTTCACCAATGCGCATGAAACGCTGATCTGGGCGGCCAAGGGCGAGAAGAGCAAATATACCTTCAACTACGAGGCCATGAAGTCCCTGAACGAGGATCTTCAGATGCGCTCGGACTGGGAATTGCCGCTTTGCACCGGCACCGAGCGGTTGAAGGGCGAAGATGGGGCAAAGGCCCATCCGACCCAGAAGCCGGCAGCCCTGCTCTATCGCGCCATCCTGGCCGCTACCGATCCCGGGCAATTGGTGCTCGACCCCTTCTCCGGCACAGGCACCACGGCGGCGGTCGCCAAGCAATTGGGCCGGCGCTATCTGGGTATCGAACGCGATGCAGGCTATCTCGCCATCTCGCGCCAGCGCCTGCGCGAAACGCCGGAAGCAACCGATGCGCTGGCGCTGAAGGTCGCCAACAAACGCAAGGAAAAGCGCGTCCCCTTCGGCTGGCTGCTGGAACAGGGCCTGCTGGAGCCGGGCGCGACCCTGGTCAGCCCCTGCACACGCCATCGCGCCAAGGTGCGTGCCGACGGCACGATCGATGCCGGCGGGGTAGCTGGCTCCATCCACAAGGTAGGCGCGGCCGTGCAGAACGCACCCAGTTGCAATGGCTGGACCTATTGGAGCGTGGAGGCGGAAGGCCGCAAGCTGTCGCTGGACGTGCTGCGCCAGAAGCTGCGCGGCGGGCTGGGCGAAGCCTTCGCCAGCCCGGCCGGTGCCGGCCAGGCAGCCACCCCGGCGATGCGCATTCCCTTGTCCAAGCTGACCAAATCCAGCCCGGCGAAGCGCGCCGCACGGCCCAGGGCGTAACGCCAGGCGGTGCAGTCAGCTGTAAGTCGTCATCGTCGAGTTGGACCCGACGATCTTTGTCCAAATGGAGAAAGGCCCTCGGATCAGCTCCGTGGGCGACCGGGTTTACGGCTCCGGGCCCCTATCCCTTGCCGTCCATCAGATCGGCCCAGCTTTTCTGCTTGCGATAGATGGTGGACGGCACGGTGCCGAGCGCGGTTGCCGCCTTGCTGATATTGCCGCCAAAGGCCGCGATGGCAGCTTCTATCGCATCCTTTTCCACCTGCCAGAGCGGCTTGACCGCATCCGGCGTTAACGGTTGCGCGACGCCACTATTCCCCGCGGCCCCATCCCGCCCGAACGAACCGCCAAGTCCCGCCGCGCGCGACGCATCGGCCCGGTTCAGCGGCGCGGGCAACATCTCGGCCGTGACGATGGCCCCGTCATGCAGCACCACGATATTGCGCAGCACATTTTCCAGCTGACGCACATTGCCCGGCCAGTCATAGCCCAGGAAGCGGGTCCGCACCGCCTCGTCAAAGCCACGGAAGGCCTTGCCCTCCTCTTCCGCGATCTGGGTCAGCAGATGTTCGGCGATCTCCATAACATCGGCGCCTCGCCCGCGCAGCGGGGGCAAGTCGATCGGGATCACATGCAGGCGGTAATACAGATCCTCGCGGAAGCGCCCGCCCTCGACCTCCGCCAGCGGGTCGCGATTGGTGGCGGAAACAAAGCGCACATCCACCTTTTCCGCCCGGCTGCCGCCCACCTTCTGCACCACCCCGGTCTGCAGAAAGCGCAAGAGCTTGCTTTGCAGATCCATATCCATTTCGCAGATTTCGTCCAGAAACAGCGTGCCGCCGTCAGCCAGCTTCGCCGCACCCTCCCGGTCTGCGGTCGCGCCCGTAAACGCGCCTTTCACATGGCCGAAAATTTCCGATTCCATCAGCTCGCGCGGGATCGCCGCGCAGTTCAGCGCAATGAACGGCCCCTGGACGCGGGGGCTCTGGCGATGGATGGCGACCGCGCACAACTCCTTACCGGTGCCGGATTCCCCCGTCACGAAGACCGAGGCTTTGGAGGAGGCGGCCGCGTCGATCGTGCGATAGACCGCCTGCATGGCGAAGGACGAGCCGATGAAACCATGATAGCCGCGCCGGGCCGTCGCCTTCACGCTCTGCACCAAAGTGGAGAGCGTGTGGCGCTCCATCGCGTTCTGAATGGTCGTGCGCAGCCGGTCGGCGCTGAACGGTTTCAGGATATAGTCATAGGCCCCGCGCCGCATCGCCTCCACCGCCGTCTGCAGCGAGGAATTGGCGGTGATGACGATCACCGTGCTTTTCAGCCCCTTGCCCTCCAGCTGTTCCAGCAGCTGCATGCCATCCATATCAGGCAGGTTGAGGTCCAGCAGGATGACCTGCGGTTCCCCCTCCTCCGCCAGGGCGAGGGCCTTGCGTCCCGTATCGGCGAAACTCAACCGATAGGGCGTGTTGGCCAGATAAGCCTGGACTGTGGTTACGAAAGATGGGGAATCCTCCACAACCAGGACACTGCCGTCCCCGCGCATTTCGACCACTCTACCGAGTTCAACCGAAGGGCATTCTAGGCGAAGGTCATGGCATATGCCAAGTTTTGGTGAATGAACGCGTTCGAATGTCCCGATATTTCACACGACAACACGGTTAACGATGCCGCTGGGGATGCTGCGTAGCGGCTCCAATGGTTTGAGACGGCCCTTCGGGCCTCCTCACCATGCGGGTAGCCTTGTTCTATTGTCTCGACCCCATCAGAAGCCCGAAACACCAAAACACCCTCACCCTGAGGAGCACCGTAGGTGCGTCTCGAAGGGGGAGGGAAATCGCGGATCAATCCAGCGGCAGCTTCTTCAGGGACTGGATGGTCTCTGACACGATGCGCTGCAAGGTCGGGTCGAAGGCGGTCAGGGTGACCAAGGCCGTTTCGTTCCGGATCATCCATTTCGCGATGGCGCGTGCCAGCTTCGCCTTTTCCAGGGCTTTCGGTGCGGTCCGCTTCGCCCAATCGGCGATTTTGGTCGCCACACGCAGGAAATTGGCGAAGGTCCGCGCGCCGAGCGTGGATTGCGGGTCTTTCCGATCCGCCTCGGCCGTGTCCTGCAGCAGGGTAATGGCATCCTCCGCCACGATGCCGGAGGTATCGGCGTCCTCCACCACGGCGGCGGCTTGATCGGGATCAACCCGCGGGGTCGCGACCTCCCGCCGTCTGCCATAGAGCATGCCGAGATGGGGGTCGGTCTGCACCAGAATACGCAGCGTATCGACCGCGATCAGCAGCGCATCATGGGCCTTGGGCGACAGGATGGGGTCGAGCGGGTCGTCCTCCTTCCGCGCCTCGGTATCGGATTTCAGATGCACTTCCAGCGCGATCAACTGCCCGGTCACACGACCGGGTTGGACCTGCGCCAGCCCGTCCCCCAGCGCGTCAACCAGCCGGCCGGCCGGTATGGCCAGGGACGCATCATCATACTGATTGCTGGTCCGTTTGTTCGAAGCGATCCGCGCCAGATCCTGGGCATGTTCCGCCGCGTTCTGGCGCAGTTCTTCTGTAAGTGCGCCGTCGGACAGTTGGTCGTCGCGCTGCAGCCGTTCGGCGGAAATCCGTTCGCTGCTCTCATCCCCCCGGAACTGCCCCGCCGTTGGATCGGGGGCAAGCGTGACCGGCCGTTCCGCCTCGATCCGCGCCAGGATCGTATTGCAATGCGCCGCCCCCTGCTCCAAATCCTCCGGAGACAGAGCCAAGACGCGCCTCTCCTCCAACTCCAAATCCAGAAGCCGGCCCGCGCCATCGCCCGCTAACCTGTCCTGATACCAATCAATCCAGACATGCCAGTTGGGATCATCCGCCAGCAGTGCGGATGTCATCCGCGCCCAGCGTTCGGAAAGCGCTTCCGGCACGCCCATCGGCCATAAGGGCATGCCGACGAGGTTCGCCGGGGCTAGGCCCCGCTCAATGGCGCTGGCATCCGCTTCGACGGCTGCCCAGAAGCCGGCGGCGGCGGCGGCGGCGGCGTCGGCGGCGTCGGCGGCGGCGTCGGCGGCGTCGGCGGCGGCGTCGGCGGCGGCGGCGGCGGCGGAACGGGCGGCGGCGGCGGCGGCGAAGGCG
>Ga0209066_10001098_pt1 | contig 36780 bp, 25 predicted proteins | sample All_14_2_FD_187198 | JGI IMG/M metagenome (GOLD analysis project Ga0209066, IMG submission 187198) | Freshwater microbial communities in response to fracking from Pennsylvania, USA - Allegheny Zone_MetaG_DW_15 (SPAdes) (version 2) ... | reverse complement strand
GCGCACCCGGCACCGTCCTGGCGGTGGATGACAGTGGCGTGCTGATTGCCTGCGGCCGTGGGGCGCTGCGTTGCACGGTGTTACAGCGTCCGGGCAGCAAGCGCCTGCCGGCGGGGGAATTCCTGCGCGGCTTCGCGGTCTCTGTCGGCGAACGCTTCGCAACGGGCGAAGCCGGTCCGACTTGATGCGGGGTGAGTGCGCCCCCATCTGTCGAATCAACCCGATTTTTTAGGAAGGATCCCGCAATGTTCGGAAACTGGATCAAAACCTCCATCCTGATGGCTGGCATCGTCGCGCTGTTCGGCGCGATGGGTGCAGCCATTGGTGGCCAGCAGGGCATGCTGATCGCGCTCGTCGTCGGTGGTGCGATGAATTTCTGGGCTTACTGGTTCTCTGACAAGGCCGTGCTGAAGATGTACAACGCACGCCAGGTCGACGCCAGCACCTCGCCCTATCTGTACAACATGGTGCGTGATTTGGCGCAGCGTGCGGATTTGCCGATGCCCAAGGTCTACATCATCGATGAAGACCAGCCCAACGCCTTCGCCACCGGCCGCAACCCGGAAAACGCTGCAGTGGCGGCCACCACCGGCATCATGCGCATGCTGTCCGAGCGCGAACTGCGCGGCGTGATGGCGCACGAACTGGCGCATGTGAAGAACCGCGACATCCTGATCTCCACCATCTCGGCCACCGTGGCCGGTGCGATCTCGATGCTGGCCAACTTCGGCATGCTGTTCGGCAACCGCGATGGCGAGGACCGCCCCAACCCGATCGTCTCGATCGCGATGATGATCCTCGCGCCCCTGGCCGGCATGATCATCCAGATGGCGATCAGCCGCACGCGCGAGTTCGGTGCTGACCGCGGTGGCGCGGAAATTTCCGGTGACCCCGAAGCGCTCGCCAGTGCCTTGGCGAAGATCGATGCTTACGCTCGCGGTATTCCGATGCACACCGCGGAGCAGCACCCGGAAACCGCGCAGATGATGATCATGAACCCGCTGTCCGGTGGCGGCCTGCGCGGCTTGTTCTCGACCCACCCGGCGACCCAGGACCGCATCGCCCGCCTGCGCGCGATGGTCCGGCGCTGACGTTCCGGGCGCTGAGGCGCCCTGGCAGCAACACACCGTTTGCCCCGCCGCCTGCCTAAGGCCGCGGGGCGATGTCTTTCAAGGGGGGTCAGCGGTTTTCTGCCGGTTGGCTGATCGTCTCCAGCAGGGCTTCCTTACCGTCGATGCTGCGTACATGGACGTCGATCTGGTTGAAGGCGATCTCGATGCCGTGCGCCTTGAACAAGGCGTCGATCCGGCGGTTGATCTCGTCGATCGCCAGGTTGCGGTCGGCCAGTTCGCGCACATGGATGCGCAGCTCGTGGTCCAGCGTGCTGGCGCCGAAGGCGAGGAACAGCGCCATCGGCGCCGGGTCCTGCAGCACCCGTGGGTTGTCGTCGGCGATCTTCAGCAGCAGCTTTCGCGTGAGTTCCAAGTCTGAGCCATAGGCGACGCCGACCTTCACCGTCACCCGCGTCACCGTGTCGGTCAGTGACCAGTTCAACAGCTGCCCGGTGACGAAGGTCTTGTTGGGAACGATGATTTCCTTGCGGTCGAAGTCGGTGATCGTGGTGGCGCGGATCTGGATGCGGCTGACCGTGCCCGACAGGTTGCCGATGGTCACGACGTCGCCGATGCGCACCGGGCGCTCGAACAGGATGATGAGTCCGGAGATGAAGTTGGCAAAGATCTCCTGCAGGCCGAAACCCAGGCCCACCGACAGCGCCGCCACCAGCCATTGCAGCTTGTCCCAGCTCACGCCCAGTGTGCCCAGCGTGGCGACGATGCCGACGCCAGCGATGAGGTAGGACAGCAGCGTGGTGATGGCGTAGGCGCTGCCCTGCGCCAGCTTCATGCGCGACAGTACCAGCACCTCAAGCAGACCCGGCAAGTTGCCCGCCAGCGCAATCGCCAGCGCCGCAATGACCAGCGCCCCCAAGACGTCGCGCAGGCTGATCGGCACCGTCGTCGCGGCGGTGCCCGTGCCGCTGGTGTATTCGTACAGCGTGATGTTGTCGAGGTAGGCGAACACCGTGACCAGGTCGGCCCAGACCCAGTAAAGGCCGCCGAACAACGCGCCGAGCAGGCCGAGACGGATCAGCCTGAGCGATTGCTGGCTGATCTTGTTCACGTCGACGATGGGTCGCTCCAGAATTTCGGGGTCGCTACTGGCTTCCAGTCCGGCCTCGCGCTCGGCGGCTTCACGACGCTCCACCGCGCGCTTGTGCTCCAGGCGTCTTGCTGCCACGGCCAGTCCGCGCACTGCCGTGGCTTCGGCGAGACGCCATACGATGAGGACGAACAGGGTGTCGATCAACCGGTCGGTCAGCTTCAGCGCGGTGTAGTAGTAGCCCAGCACCAAGGCCGCGATCAGTGCCAAGGGCATCAGCGCCAGCGCAATGCCGATCACCACGCGCAAGGGTGAGGGTGCGGCGTCCTGCGGGCGCTTGTGCGACAGCAGGCGGCCCATCAACCAGGCCATCACGGCATAACCGGCCAGAAGGGTCAGCATCCCCAGCACGTCGTTGGCGAGGCTTTCGGGCTGATGCTCGGCAATCGCCACCACCAGCACCACGGCCAGCACGACGAGGCCGAGGTGGCTCAGGCGGCGGTGCAGGTTACGGATCAGCTCGGGTTGCCATTCGAAATGGCGCTCGGCCACGCCGTCGGGCGACAGCACCCGATAGGCGGTGTAGAACACCAGCCAGGCTTGGGCCATATCCATCAAGCCGATGCCCAGCGCCATGTTCTGCCCCCGCCCATCCATTTGCAGTGCCAGCCCGGCCATCGCCAGCAGCAAGCTCACCGGAAGGGCCAGCAGCAAGTTGAGCAGGATCGCCAGCGGGGTGTGGTATTGCGTGTCGCGGCGCACGTAGCCGATGTCGGCGTGCAGGCTGGCAAGCTTGTTGCGCAGCCAGCGCCGCCGCACCAGCAGCACAATCGAGATGAGCAGAACCGGCAGCAGCACGAAGGGGCGAGCCTGCAGCCCTTCCCACAGTTGGGTGGTCACATCACGCCACGGCATGGCGCTGATCTGGCGTTCGAGCGCCGAGGGCAGGTCCTGGAGCCAGCCGAGGTCGATCGGGCGGTTGCTCGGCACCCAGAAGATCTGCTCGTCGAGTGTCATGCGCAGGCTGTCGGCAGCGGTCTGCAACTGCGTTTCGTTCAGCTGGACACCAACGGCCTCGCTGAGCGTTGCGTTCAGTTCGTGATTCAGGCGTTCGAGCAGTTCGACGCGGGTATCGAGCAGGGCGCGCAGGGCATCGCGATCACCGGGCTCGGGCGGGGTGGCTTGCTCTGCCAGCAGTTTTTCGGTCGTAGCAGCCGGATTGCTCAGGGCTTCACGTTGCTTGTTCAGGTCGAACTGATACAGACGGATGTCGGCGATCTGGTCCGTCAGTTTGGCGTCGGCCTGCGGCTGGGGAAGTGCGCGGCGCTGTTCGTGCAGGATACGGGCCAGCAGCGGGCTGCCCTGCAGTACGTTGATCTGTTCGGCAATCAGGCTGCTGCTGCGGTTCAGGGCATCGAGGCGCTGGCGGGTGTCCAGGTTGCGCCGCTTCAATTCGGACAGCTGCTCGTTCGTTCGCAGCAGGTAGGACGACAGGGTTTGGTTGATGGCGGTCTCGCGCGCCAGCAGGCCGTCACCCGCCGCTGTACGGGCATCGGTGCCCGCCAGCTGCTGCACGGTTTGCAGCGTATCGGCGCGACGGCGTTCGCTGAGGGCAGCTTGTATCGTCTCGATGTCGCGCTCGATGCGGCGCAGTTCGAAGCTCGCCAACTCCCGCTGCGCCTGGGAAAGTTCCTGCAACTGGCTGCTGCCTGCCAGTTCGGCGAGTTGGAGGGCCGATCGGGCATCGAGCGCGTGCCACTCGGCGGTCAGTGCGTCGCGCCGTTCCTGGGTCAGGGGGCGACTTGCCTCGCGTCCGTTGCGCAGGATGGACTCGATGGCCTGCATGCGCAGCTGCGTGGTGGACACCTCGGCTTGAGTCCGCTCCGCGGTTGAGCGCAGGCTCAGGGCGCTCGCTTGGTCGAGCATCGTGCGCCAATGGGCAAGCTCGGTGTTTGCCTGTGCCAGCCGGGCTTCGAGACTGGCCAGCGTAGTGTCTGGCCGTATGTTGACTGCATCGGCAGGGTTGGCCTGGCGACGTGCGAGTTGTTGGTTTGCCTCGTTGATCAGCGCGGGCGCTCGTCCAAGCTGTTGGCGCAAGGCTGCGAGCTGGCGCCGGCTGTCCTCTGCGGCAGCGAGTTGGATGAGGGCTTGCTGAAGATCCTGCTGCGCTGCGCGTTGTTCGGCCTCGGGCAGCTTGCGCTCGGCGAGGGTGTCGAGCCGTGCCTGCAGTTCGCTGGCCATCGGTGCCACAGGCTGCGCAGCGGCGATCAGGGGCAGGAGCAGCAGGACGAGAAAGATACGCAGGTGATGCATCGGGATAAGGCCTTGGTTCGTATTCGCCGTGGCCGTGTGGCCAACGGCGTGGAGTTGGGCGGCAGTTTACCCACGCGTTGCCCGGCTCGCTGTAACGACAATCGCAGACTATGCTCAGAGCAACACACGCACTACGATGCCCGGGCTTGATCGAGCGAAAGGGAGCGGTCCATGAAGCCTCATGTCTTCGTCGCCATGCCGTTCGGCATCAAGCCGGGCCATGACGGCACGCCGATCGACTTCAACCGCATCTACGACGATTATCTCGTTCCCGCGCTGACCGCAGCCGGGCTGGACGTGTTCCGTGCCGACGAGGAACAACGCGCCGGCGACATCCGCACCGACATGTTCCAGGAGCTGCTGGTGGCCGACCTGGTGGTGGCCGACCTCACCCTCGACAATCCCAACGTGTGGTACGAACTGGGCGTGCGCCACGCGCTGCGCGCACGCGGCGTGATCCTGGTGCAGGGCCCGCGGCCGACGCAGCCCTTCGACATCTACACCGACCGCAAGCTGCGTTATCGGCTGAAAGACGGCGTACCCGACCCGACGACGCTGGCCGAAGACCGCGAGGCGCTCACCCGGATGGCGGTCGCCACGCTGCAGGCTTGGCAGGGGCGCAAGGTGAGCCCGGTGTACAGCCTGTTGCCCCATCTGTGCGAGCCCGACTGGAAAACCTTGCTGCTGGCCGAGCGCAACGAATTCAGCGCGGCCTACGACGAATGGGCGAGCCGTATGGAAGTGGCGCGGCAAAAGACCCGCGCCGGCGACATCCTGGTACTGGCCGATGAAACCCCGACCCGTGCGCTGCGCATCGAAGCCAAGCGCGCGGCGGGCGAAGCCTTGCTGAAACTGCGCCATTACGACTTCGCCCTCGAGCAGTTCGATGCCGTGCTGATGCTCGACCCCACGCACAAGCCCGCCAGTGAAAAGAAGGCTGTCTGCCTCGGACGTCTGGGGCGCTTCGAGGAGGCGCGCGAATGGGTGCGCCGGCTCACCGAGGACTATCCGCAGGATGCGGAAGTGTGGGCGCTGTCCGGCCGTGTCGAGAAGGACAACTGGGTGAGCCGCTGGCGGCGCGATGGGGCCTCGCCCGCCGAGTTGCACGCGGCCGCGGTGTATGAGGATGCCGCCCTGGCGGATGCGATCGAGCCCTACCGCAAGGCTTTCATCACCGACCCCGCACATCACTATTCCGGCATCAATGCCCTGACCCTGCAGGTGTTGCGCCGTCACCTCGGCGGTGTGGACGAAGCGGTGCTGATCGATAACCTCGTCGGGGGGGTGTTGTGGGCTGCCCTGACCGCACAGGAGCGCAGCCGCAAGGACTACTGGGCACGCGCCAGCTACGCCGAACTCTGTCTGCTGGTGAATCCGCTCGACACCGTGCGCAAGGAATACGGCGCCACCGCCGCGGTGGCCAATCGCGACTGGTTTGCGCTCGACTCGAGCCGCCAGACCTTGTGTCTGCTACGCGACCTCGAATTCCGCCCGGCCGAAACGGCCGCCGCGCTCGACATCATCGACCGCGAACTGGCGCGCAGCACGCCACCCTTCCAGCCACGCCAGGTTTTCCTCTTCAGTGGCCACATGATCGACGCGCCCGGTCGCGCCAGCCCGCGCTTTCCGGCGGACAAGGAAACCGTTGCCGCGAACCGGATCGCCGAGGTGCTCGATACGCTGGGTGCCGGCCCGGGCGATCTGGCGCTGGCCCAGGGCGCGAGCGGCGGCGATCTGCTGTTCCTCGAGGCCTGCAAGGCGCGCGGCTTGCGCCTGCATCTGATGCTGCCTTTCCCCGAGCCTGAATTCATCGAGCATTCGGTCTTGCCTGCCGCAGACGGCACGCGCTGGTGCGAGCGTTACTACACCCTGCGGGGTGGCCTGCCCGATGCGCCGCGCATCATGCCGGCCGAGCTGGGCCCCTTGCCCAGGGCGGGCCGCGATGAGCGCATGAACCCCTACGAGCGCTGCAACCGCTGGCTGCTGAATACCGCCCTGGCCTGGGGCATCGATCGCGTGCGTTTCGTCTGCCTGTGGAACGGCGCCGGTGGCGACGGTCCCGGCGGCACGGCGCACATGTATCAGGAGGTCAAGCGCCGCACCGGCCGTGTCAGCTGGATCGATACCCGCACGCTGTGGTGATTATTCAATCGCGAGGAGCCTGCCATGAACTCAGCCCTGATCGACCGCATGCGTTCGCCCGGTCCGAAGAAAATCCTCGCCTGCGATGGTGGCGGCATCCGTGGCCTGATCAGCGTCGAGATCCTCGCCCGCCTCGAAGCCGAACTGCGCAGTGCGCGCAATGACCCGACGCTGGTGCTGGCGGATGTCTTCGACTTTGCCTGCGGGACCAGTACTGGCGCCATCATCGCCGCCTGCGTGTCGGCCGGCATGTCGATGGATGCGGTGCGCCAGTTCTACGTCGGCAGTGGCAAGCAGATGTTCGACAAGGCTTCGATCTTCAAGCGCCTGCAGTACAGCTACAACGACGAACCGCTGGCCGCCACCTTGCGCCAGGCGCTCGATCAGGCCGTGCAACATGTCCCCACAGCCGCGGTGCCCAATGCCGTGCTCGGCAGCCCGGGGCTGCGCACGCTGTTGATGATGGTGCTGCGCAACCACACCACCGATTCGCCCTGGCCGGTGTGCAACAACCCCTTCGCCAAGTACAACCAGCGCGCCCGCAAGGACTGCAACCTCGACCTGCCGCTGTGGCAGCTCGTGCGCGCCAGTACCGCCGCGCCCACCTATTTCCCGCCCGAGGTCGTCACCTTCAGGCCGGGCGCGCCGGATGAGTACCGCTTCATCTTCGTCGATGGTGGTGTCACCACCTACAACAACCCGGCTTTCCTCGCCTTCCAGATGGCGACGGCGGTGCCCTATGCCATCAATTGGGCCGCCGGACCCGACGCCTTGCTGATCGTCTCGGTCGGCACCGGCAATGCGGCGGAAACCTGGCCCAACCTGGCCGCGCGCGACATGAACCTGGTCCACCACGCCAAGAACCTGCCCGGTGCGCTGATGAACGCCGCCAGCGCCGGCTGGGACATGGCCTGCCGCACCTTGGGGGCGTGTCGTTTCGGCGCGCCGATCGACCGCGAGTTCGGCGCCATGACGATGGACGACGACACCCCGAATGCGACGTGCGCCAAGCAGTTCAGCTATGTGCGTTACAACCCCGAGCTGACGCGCGAAGGCCTGGATGCGCTGGGGCTGGGTGGGGTCAAACCCGAAGCGGTGCGCATGCTCGATTCGATCGACAACATCCCGGACATCCAGCGTGTTGGCACGCAGTACGCAGACCGCCATGTGACCGTCGCCCACCTCGCCGGCTTTGTCTGAGCCGACTGGCACGCCCTGTCGATGGAGCCGAGCCGATGACCCCGGTCCTGTTCGTCAGCCATTCATCCCGCGATACCGACTTCGCGAAGGACATCGTGCATCGGATCGACGCAGCAGGCGCCTGCAAGTCGATACTCGATGCGCTGCACCTCGAACAGGGCGACGCATGGAAGCCCCAGCTGTTCCAGTGGATGGCGCGCTGTCACGCGGCCCTGATCCTGCTGACCGAGGATGCGCTGGCGTCGAACTGGGTGCTGCAGGAAGCCACCGTGCTGCGTGCGCGCAAGGCACTGGAGCCCGGCTTTCGGGTGTTCATCGTGGTCGCACCGGATCTGAAGCAGACCTGTGCCGAACGCTGGAAGCTGTTCGAGCCGCTTGGTCTGGATGAGATCCAGGGCTTGCGCACGCTCGATGCCGATGCGATCGCCGCTACGGTCAGCGCTGCGTTGCAGAAGCGGGTGCAGTCGCAGCGCAAGACCTTGTTCGACCGCCTGCATGCCCGGGTGGCCGACAGCCTCGGCGAGCTGGGCACCAAACCGAATACCCTGGCCGAACTGGCCGATCACCTTGCGCTGGACGAGGCCGAATGGATCGCCATCACCGGTAGCCAGCAGGTCGTTTGCGATCTGCTGGCACGCCGCCTGTGTCGCGGCGATCTGGGCGGCTATGCCGAGCTGCGCGATTTGTTTGCCGTGATCAGCCCGGTCGGCCACGACGAGTTGCGGGAAATGCTGCATCTGCTCGGCGCCTACTGGGTCGTGCCGGCCGCGGCGGCGCTGTTTCCGGCCGCCAGCGAGGGGCCACCGCCGCGCTTGCTCGTGATGCGGGCGAACAGCGCGGACTTTCTCGCCCAGCGCCACCTCGAGCGCATCTACGGGCCTTACGGCAAGCGTCCGCTGGTGCTGCGCCTGTGCGGCGGCAACGAGACTTTCGCCGACCTGCAGGCGCAACTCATGCGCGCGCTGAAGGCCGAGGTGCTGTACGACGAGGACTTGTCGGATGAGGACGTGCTGGACGCGCTCGACGACCTGGAGGCCCGGCGGCTGGCCGATGTCGGTACCGGGCTGGAGTCGCGTGTTTCGCCGCGCACCTTCGTCATCGTTCAGGGGCTGATGCTGGAGAAGCTGGCGCTCGAACTGGCGCGGGCCTTTCCCACGCTGGTCTTCGTCGTCACCGTCAAGGAAGCGGATCTGTTCGAGCGTGAATGGCGGCATTGCCGACGTGTGCAGCCGGTGCTCGAGCGGCATGACGAAATTGGCCGTCGCGGGGAGTTCGGCCGCGCCGAAGCGCTCATCAAATGACACCGACCCCTGCTTTTCCGGAGAGCTCAGCATGCAATTTCAGCGCAAGCATTTCGATCCCGCACCGGTCGGCGAAGTCCTGTCTGACGGGCACGTGTCCTGCCGCTTCCAGGACGCCGACGGCAGGGTGTCGCTTTACGTCTACGACCCGCGCCTGATCCTTGCCCTCAACGTCGCCCTTGCCGCACGGCGGCCCTTGCTGCTGGCCGGCGAGCCCGGCTGCGGCAAGACTTCGCTGGCGCGCAATGTCGCCAAGGTGCTGGGCTGGTGGTACTACCAGCAGACGGTCAGTTCGCGCACCCAGGCCGCCGATCTGCTGTGGGAATACGACGCGCTGCGCCGCCTCAACGATGCCTACGTGCGCGATCGCGACGTCTTGCCCGACCACTGCTATGTGCAGCCCGGTGCGCTGTGGTGGGCGATGGCGCCGGACACCGCCGCCATGCGCGGCTGGGCTGCCTTGCCCGACGCCTACCACCTGGCCGACCCCGGCGAGCCCGGGGCACACAACCACGCGCTGATCCTGCTCGACGAGATCGACAAGGCCGAGCCCGACGTGCCCAACGACCTGCTCGAAATCCTCGACACGCGCAGCTTCAGCGTCAAGGACGTGGCGATCAAGGCCTCGCGTCCCCGCACCCTGGTCATCCTCACCACCAATGGCGAGCGCGAACTGCCCGGCGCCTTCCTGCGCCGCTGTGTCACCTATCGCTTCCCCGAGCCCGACCTGGCCTGGTTCGAGCAGGTGGCGCAGCGCTGGCTGCCGCAGGGCGACCCGCAGCACCACCATGACGTGGCCGTGCGCCTGATCGCCGCGCGCAAACGTGCGCGCGACGCCGGGCATCGCATGCCCGGCACCGCCGAATACCTCGACGCCTTGCGTGCGTTTGCCGAGCTTGGCCTGACGGTCGACAGCGAAGCCTGGCAGGAGGTCGAGCGCTGCGTGTTCGACAAGATGCTCGCGCTCGACACGGCCTCGGGCCTGGCCTGAGCGGCCCGGACCCACGCACAGGGGCGGCCCACCATGGCGCATTCGAACGAGATCTGGCTGGCGGATCTGCTGCGCGCCTGTGTGGACCTGGCGCCGGATGACGCCGCGCTGGGCGAGATCTGTCGCCAGCTCAGCATGGATGGCCGCCTGCCGTTAGTGCGCCAAGCGGGGGCGGACGCCTCGCTGGAACGGGTGCGCGAGGATGAGGCCGTGCCGACACAACGCGAGCCGCCTCCGCAGGTGCCGCCTGCTCCCCCCGCTGCCGTGCCGCCGTCCGGGCTGGCAGGGCGCATTTTCAGCGAGCTGGAGTTTCACCCCGCCGAAGACGATGCGGCCCGGGTGCCTGCCTGGTTCCACACCACGACGGCTTTGCAGGCCGAGCCCAGTCCGCCACCACGCTTGCCCGAACCCCTGCTGTCCCGCCTGCAGCGGCGCGCGATTCTGGCGACGGCATTGGGGGTGGCCGTGCCTGAAGGCGGGCTCGACATCGACCGCATCGTGCGGACGCTCAGCCAAGGTCGGCCTCTGCTCGACCTGCCGCGTCTGCGCCGCCGGACGCTGCGCTACGGCGTGGACGTGTGGATGGATCGTGCGCCGTGGCTGGAGCCTTTCCAGGGCGATCAGCACAGCCTGGTCCGCTACCTGAAAACGCTGTTTCCGTCCGACCGGGTGAGCGTGCGCCGCTGTCGGGGCACACCGGTCGAGATCGTGCCGCGTCGTCGCAAATCGTCCGAACAGCGTCCCGATCCGCAGGCCGCGGTGCTGGTGCTCAGTGATCTGGGGGCGGGCTATCGACCGCTGGATGCGCAGCCGCCGGTGCGCGGGCAGTGGCGGCGGTTCGCACGTCGCCAGCTGCGAGAACAACGCGCGGCCCTGGCGCTGCTGCCGGTGTCGGGTTCCCGTCTGCCGGGCCCGCTGGTGGGCCTGGGCGTGCTGCACTGGGGCGAGCGGACCACGGTGGGCGACGCCATGCGCGCACGCAACCGTGACGGGGCCACGGGCGCCGTACGGGTCGGGGCGGAGCCCTCGGACGAGGCGTCGATCCGCATGCTGGCGCTGGCCTTGAGCCCGGCGGTACGCATCGATCCCTGGCTGCTGAGGGCGGCACGCCGGCGTTTCCTGCCGCGGCACGGACCCGAACTCGAGGCCGAGCTCTGGTTCGGACCCTGGGTGGCGTCGCGCTCGGCCGAGGGTATCGTGCTGGAGGGCGAGGTGCTGGCGGGCTTGCGCGGTAGCCTGCGTGATGCGAATTCTGCGCTGCGCGCGGCGGCGGTTGCCCTCGTCGAGGCAGCGCATGAGGCCTATCCCCCCACCCTGAGGCTCGAAGAGGCCTTGATCCGGCTCGAGCTCGAGGGCCGGCTCGATGACGACGCGGTCGCGCAGGCGCTGCGTCCGGCCTTGAAAGCGCTGGCCGGTGAAGCGCAGCCTGCGAGTGCCGCGGATGCCCAGCCCGAGACCAACGCCGATGACATCGCCAGCTGGGCCGCCCATGCCTGGCGGCGCTTCTCGCCTGCGCTGCGCGCCACCGCTGCCGCGCGGCAACTGGCCTTCGCGGCCGCAGCCCGGTTGCAGGGCGCTGGCTGGATGCGCGCTGCGGACGAGGTGACGACGCCCGATGTCCCCCACGACCTGGCTTGGCTGTTGCGCTCACGCGGCGTGGCACAGCGCAGCCTGATGCTCGAACTGCTGCGCGACGACGAGGGCGGCCTGCAGCTCGCGTTCCATGAACCGGCCACGCCGACCCATGCGCTGCATCCGATCACGCTGCCCGACACCCGGCCGCTGTGGTTGCAGCTTGTCGAGGGCGAGGCGGAGCGCGCGGTCGCCATCGAGCCGGGCCAGCCGATTGCGCTGGATGCGGCGGCTGTGTCCGCGCCGGATGGCGTGGTGCTGCGTACGCTGGCGGGAGACGCCTACCGTGTGCGCAGCGCCGATGCCATCGAGCAGGTGCTGTCCCGCAGCCTGCTGGCGGTGCCGGCGTATGACGCGGTGTCCGAAAGTGTCGAACCGGCGGCTGCGGAGTCGCCGAATGTCGTCGTGCTGGCGCCGGGGCTGGCGCTGGCGTGGCCGGACGAGGGGCGGGAGGGTGAGGCGATCGAACTGGTCGATGCCTTCGGTCACCGCCATCGGGCAACCCGGTTGGGGGCCGTCGCCGGCGACGACCCAGGGCAACCGGATGGCGTATCGGTCCTGCGCGTGGAAGATGAGGACGACATCGCAACCCGCGCCACGCCGCTGGCCCTGGATGCGGCCGCGCGCATGTTGCAGCCCCCTTTGCCGCAGGACGAACCGGGTGGGCACCTGGGCGTGAGCTGGCATGAACCCGGCCGGTTCGAGTTTGTGCCGCTCCGTGCCGTGACGGCGACGCTTTTCTCTGACCCGGTCGACGGCCAGCCCAGGGTGTCGGCTTTGCGCGAGCGGGGCGGCCTGGTGATGCCTGCGCGCGCCGGCGAGGGCTGGATGCTGCTGCCGCCGGCGCCCCGCTCGCGACGTGCGGCACAGAAGGTGTCCATGCCGCGCGCAAGCGAACTCCCGGCCTGGCCGCTGGCGGATCTGGCGGCACGGGCGTCGACGCTGCGCAGCGAACGCTGGCGGGCCTACATCACCTATCGACGCGACTTTCAGGGCATCGCGGAAGACATCCGGGTCGGGTTGGGCAAACAGCTCGGCGAATGGCGGGTTGCGACCGACCGATCGAGCATTGCGGCGGGCGATGATTGGGCGCGGAGTATCGAGCGCGCGGTACGCCGGTGTGATGTCCTGATTGCGATCGGGCCGCGGGATGATCCGGACGCATTGAAATCTGAATTCGCACTGGCGCGACAATGGGACAAGCGCGTGATCTGGGTGGCGCCACCTTCCGAACCGGTCAAGGCATCTGCTGGCCCAGTGCGGTTTGGTGTACCTACGGCTATCGAGTACGAGTTGATCGAACTCGACTCAGGCTTCGAACGTGACGGTGGGCAACTGCAGCGTGTCATCGACCGGATTGCCGCTTTCCGGCTCGGCCCGCAACCCGAGCTTGCGCCAGCAAGCTTGGAAGGTGAGCAGGCGGCCGACACCGGCTGGCTGAGCAAGCTGGCCACCGGGCTGCGCTCCCGTGTCAGTGATCAACTCGAAAAGCGCGTTGCTGCGCCCGGGCTGTATCACACTGCGCTGGACCGCGACTTTGCCCTGAGCGCCTTCATCACGCCGCGCGGCCCGGCGCCGCTGCTGATCTTCGTGCATAGCCTGACGGCGAACACCGAAACCACCTTCGGCCCCTTGTGGCAGGCGCCAGCGACTACGCAGCGCAAGGCCTTGTTGCAGGCCTATGGCGAGCGGGTGTTCGCCTTCGAACACCATGCGGTCAGCCACAGCCCCATCGACAATGCCTTGCAGCTGGCGCTTGCCTTGCCGGCGGGCGCGACGCTGCATTTCCTCACCCACAGCGCGGGGGGCTTGATCGGCGAATTGTTTGCGCGTGCGCAGCGCGACGACGGACAGCCTGCATTCGACGAACGCGATTTTTCGCTGTTTGGCGAAGGGGTCGCAGCAGGCGCGCGCAGCCAACTTCAGCAGTTGGCGCGGGTGCTCGGCGACAAGCAGTTCCGCATCGAGCGCTTCGTACGGGTTGCTTGTCCTGCCCGTGGGACGCGCATTTTCCATGAGGCGCCGATGCAGGCCTTCGATGCGATGCGCGGGGCGATGAGCCTGCTCAGTCCGCTGGCCGGGCTGGCGGGAAGTGCCTTGTCCACGGTGTTCAAGGCCTTGCAGGATCCGGCGCGGACGCCCGGTTTTGCCATGCAGCACCCCGACTCACCCCTGGTGCAGATTCTCAACCGGCCCGATGTGCGCAGCCGGGCACCACTGACACGGGTGGGCGGTGTAACCGAGGCCGGCGGGCTGATGTCGCGCCTGGTCGGTGCAGCGACGACACTGGTGGCTTTCGGCACGGCTGACAACGACCGCATCGTCAGTCTCGAGTCCTCACGTGGCGGTGTGTTGCGTGACGGCGTGGTGGCCGAGTTCGTGGATCGCGGCGAGGAGGTGGATCATTTTTCCTACCTGCAGAATGTTCGTAGCCGCGAAGCGATCGTTGCCGCCCTGCTGGCCCCGGACGGCGTACCGCCCGGATTCGTCACCTTGAGAGAAGGGACGGATACGCCGCGCTCTGCGGCTTGAATCGGCGCTCAGCCTTTGGCCTCGGCATCGCTCGCGGCAGCGGCAACCGCGCGTGCCAATGTCGCCAGCGCCCGCGGCGGTGCGTCCGACTTCAGCGACACCATGCCGGTCGGCACCAGGCCGATGTCGGCCGGTACCTCGCGCATCTCCAGCAGGCCGGCGTGGCTTGACTGCGCGATGATCCGGCGCGGCATCAGCGTCCAGCCCAGGCCCACCGACACACAGCCGAGAATGCCTTCGAGCGTGCCGAATTCCATCGCATCCGTCTGCGCATGGCCCAGCGTGCGTTGCAGCGCGATGGCGCGTGCGCGATAGGCGCAGCCCTCGCGGAACAGGATCAGCGGGCTGAGCACCGGGTCGATGCCCGGTGCGAAGACCTGCACCAGTTGCTCGACCACCAGTTCGTCGAACTGCAGTGCCGGGTGCACTACCGGGCCGGCGACGAAGGCGCAGTCCAGCTTGTGGGCCAGTACCTGATCGACCAGCGCGGCGCTGGTGTCGGCCTTCACGCGCAGCTCCAGCGCAGGGTGGCTGCGTCGCAGGTCGCGCAGGGCGGCAGGCAGATAGAGTGCGGCGAAGGTTTCCATCGACCCGATGCGCAGTTCGCCGGCATCCTCGCCCGCCTGACGCACGGCGGCCGCGGTTTGTCGTTCGAGCGCAAGCATGCGTCGGGAGTACGCGAGCAGCACCCGGCCTGCCGGCGCAAGCTCCACGCCACGTCCCGAGCGGAAGAAGAGCTCCGTGCCCAGTTCGTCTTCCAGCCGGCGGATGCGGTTGGTGACGTTGGACTGCACGGTGTTGAGCTTGCGCGAGGCGGCAAGGATGCCGCCTTCGTCAACGACGGCCTCGAAGGTGCGTAGGGCGAGGAGTTCCATGGTGATATCTCTGAAAGAGAACAATGAATTCTTAAATATTCACTTGAAGAGATATGTTACCCCGACTATCGTTCCGTCACCACGCGCAGACAGGACATATCAAATGAGCGACCAGATTCAACGCATGAAAGTGCTGGGGGCCGGCATCTTCAGCCTCATCCTGGTCATGGGGGTCGCGCGTTTCGCCTATACCCCGCTGTTGCCGGTGATGCAGGCGCAGGCAGGGCTGGGGCTGGCCGAAGGCGGTTGGCTGGCGGCGATCAACTATGCGGGGTACCTGAGCGGTGCCTTGATCGCGGCCTCGATCAGCGATCTGGTGCTGAAGGATCGCCTGTACCGTGTCGGCATGGTGCTGGCCGTCGTCACCACCCTGATGATGGGCCTGTCCGACAACATCGTGGTGTGGGTCGTGTCGCGCTACCTGGCGGGTTTGTCGACGGCGGCGGGGATGTTGCTGGGTACCGGGCTGATCCTCAACTGGCTGATCCGCCACAACCACCGCAGCGAACTGGGCATTCATTTTTCCGGCCTGGGTCTGGGGATCGCCGGTTGCGCGCTGGCCGTGGTGGTGATGAGCCACAGTCTGGACTGGCGCGAGCAGTGGCTCGCCTTCAGTGCAATCGCGTGTGTGCTGATGGTGCCTGCGCTTGCCTGGTTGCCGGCGCCGGATACCAGCCCGCTGACCAAGACGGGGGCGCCGATGCACGACAACCCGCCCAGCCCGCTGTTTCTCCGGCTGTTCATGGCGTCGTACTTTTGCGCGGGCATCGGCTATGTCGTCAGCGCGACCTTCATCGTTGCGATCGTCGACCGTCTGCCCGGGCTCGAAGGCAAGGGCAGCTGGAGTTTTCTCGCCATCGGTCTGGCGGCGGCGCCGGCCTGCATCGTGTGGGATTTCATCGCCCGCCGCATCGGTGATCTGAATGCGCTGATCCTGTCGGGCGTGTTGCAGATCGTCGGCATTTTGCTGCCGCTGGTGACCGGCGGCGTGCTGGGGACGATTGCGGGTGCCTTGCTGTTCGGTGGCACCTTCATCGGCATGGTCAGCCTGGTGCTGACCATGGCCGGACGTTACTACCCGACGCGGCCGGCCAAGATGATGGGCAAGATGACCATCTCCTATGGCCTGGCGCAGATCATCGGCCCTGCGGTGACGGGCTGGCTGGGAGCGACGTTTGGCAGCTACGCCGGCGGGCTGTATGTCGCCGCCGGCATGATGGTGCTGGGCACGGCCCTGCTGCTGGTGTTGAAGAGGGTGCAACGCTGCGAACGGAGTGCACGCAGCGTCGGTGAGCCCCGCACCCAGGCCTGACGCAGGCGACTTGGCCCTCAGCGCTGGCCGATGCGAATCGAACCGAACAGCGTTTTGTGTTCCGCCGGTTGCGAGCGCCAGTATTGCCGCGGTACCTGCACCTGGGCACCCAGCTTGGCTGCCGCGTGCCACGGCCAGCGCGGGTTGTACAGCAGGCCGCGGGCGAGGGCGACCATGTCGGCGTGGCCTTCGGCGATGACCGCTTCGGCCTGCTCCGGCTCGGTGATCAGGCCGACGGCCATCACCGGCATTTCGGTATTGCGCCGCACCGTGGCCGCCAACGGCACCTGGTAGCCGGGGCCGATCGGAATCTGTTGCCGCGGCGACAGCCCGCCGCTGGACACATGCATGAAGGCACAGCCGCGCGCTTCCAGCGCCTTGCACAGTTCCAGGCTCTGCTCGATTTCCCACCCTCCCTCGACCCAGTCGGTGGCCGAGATGCGCACGCCCACCGGCAGGTCGGTCGGCACTGCGGCACGCACGGCATCGAACACTTCGAGCGGAAAGCGCATGCGGTTTTCCAGGGTGCCGCCGTAGTGGTCGATGCGGTGGTTCGACAACGGCGACAGGAACTGGTGCAGCAGGTAACCATGCGCGGCATGCAGTTCGATGACCTCCAGGCCGAGGTGGGCGGCGCGGCGGGCGGCGTCGACGAAGCCGTCGCGGATACGGGCGAGGCCGGCCTCATCGAGTGCCACAGGATGTGGCTCGTCGGGCAGGTGCGGGATGGCGGACGGTGCCACCGTTTGCCAGCCGCCGGCCTGCGCCGGGATCAGCGCGCCGCCATCCCAGGGTGCTGCGCTCGAGGCCTTGCGTCCCGCATGCGCCAGCTGGATGCCGAGCGGCATCGTCGAATACTTGCGCACACCGTCCAGTACCCGACGCAGCGCGGCTTCGGTGTCGTCCGAATAGAGGCCGAGGTCGTGCGGCGTGATGCGGCCATCGGGGGTCACCGCGGTGGCTTCGATGATCAGCAGTCCGGCGCCGGACAGCGCGAGCTGGCCCAGATGGATGAGGTGCCAGTCGGTGGCCTTGCCGTCTTCGGCCGAGTACTGGCACATCGGCGCGATGACGATGCGGTTGGGCAATTGCAGCTTGCCCAGGCTGAATGGTGTGAAGAGCTGGCTCATGCGATTTCCTTGAGGGTTTTGACGTATACCGGGTGCCGGGGGGCTGCGTTGCGTGGTATTTTCCTGCCGGCTGCGTAAGCATGTCCACGTGTCGCGCAAGGCGACCCGGAGTCGCCATTGGGTTGGCGCCACGAGACCAAAATCTAGGGGAAAAGAATGGCTGAGGGGAAATCCAAGATCATCTACACGCTCACGGACGAAGCGCCGCTGCTGGCCACGTGCGCGTTCCTGCCGATTATCCGTACCTTTACCGGCCCTGCAGGTATCGAGATCGAGAAAGCCGACATTTCGGTGTCGGGCCGCGTGCTGGCGGAGTTTCCGGAATACCTGACCGAAGAGCAGCGCGTGCCGGACACGCTGGGTGAACTCGGCCGCCTGACGCTGCTGCCGGACACCAACATCATCAAGCTGCCCAACATCAGTGCATCGGTGGCGCAGCTGAAGGCGTGCATCAAGGAATTGCAGGCCAAGGGCTACAAGATCCCGGATTACCCGGACGATCCCAAGACCGACGAAGAAAAGGCGCTCAAGACGCGCTACGGCAAGTGCCTGGGCTCGGCGGTCAACCCGGTGCTGCGCGAAGGCAACTCCGACCGCCGCGCACCGGCCGCAGTCAAGAACTTCGCCAAGAAGAACCCGCATTCGATGGGTGAGTGGAAGCAGTGGTCGCAGACCCACGTCTCGCACATGCACCACGGCGACTTCTACCACGGCGAAAAGTCGATGACGCTCGACAAGGCGCGCGACGTCAAGATGGAGCTGATCACCCAATCGGGCAAGACCATCGTGCTGAAGCCGAAGGTTGCGCTGCTCGAAGGCGAGATCATCGACTCGATGTTCATGAGCAAGAAGGCGCTGTGCGAGTTCTACGAAAAGGAACTCGACGACTGCCGCGAAGCGGGCATCCTGTTCTCGCTGCACGTGAAGGCGACGATGATGAAGGTCTCGCACCCGATCGTCTTCGGCCACTGCGTGAAGATCTATTACAAGGACGCTTTCGAGAAGCACGGCAAGCTGTTCGAAGAGCTGGGCATCAACGTCAACAACGGCATGGTCGATCTGTACGAGAAGATCAAGACCCTGCCCGAGTCCAAGCACGACGAGATCATCCGCGACCTGCACGCCTGCCACGAGCATCGCCCCGAGCTGGCGATGGTCGATTCGGCCAAGGGCATCACCAACTTCCATTCGCCCAACGACATCATCGTCGACGCCTCGATGCCGGCGATGATCCGCCAGGGCGGCAAGATGTGGGGAGCCGACGGCAAGCAGTACGACAGCAAGTGCGTGATGCCGGAGTCGACCTTCGCCCGCATCTACCAGGAGATGATCAACTTCTGCAAGTGGCACGGCAACTTCGACCCGCGCACGATGGGCACGGTGCCGAACGTCGGCCTGATGGCGCAGAAGGCCGAGGAATACGGCTCGCACGACAAGACTTTCGAGATCCCGGAAGACGGCGTCGCCAACATCACCGATCTGGCGACCGGTGAAGTGCTGCTGACGCAGAACGTCGAGCAAGGCGACATCTGGCGCATGTGCCAGGTCAAGGATGCGCCGATCCGCGACTGGGTGAAGCTGGCCGTGACCCGCGCGCGCAACTCCGGCATGCCGGCGATCTTCTGGCTCGACCCCTATCGTCCGCACGAGAACGAGCTGATCAAGAAGGTGAAGGTTTACCTCAAGGATTACGACACCACCGGTCTCGACATCCAGATCATGTCGCAGGTGCGCGCCATGCGCGTCACGCTCGAGCGCGTCGCCCGTGGCCTGGACACCATCTCGGTGACCGGCAATATCCTGCGCGACTACCTGACCGACCTGTTCCCGATCATGGAGCTGGGCACCTCGGCCAAGATGCTGTCGATCGTGCCGCTGATGAACGGCGGCGGCATGTACGAGACGGGCGCGGGCGGTTCGGCACCCAAGCACGTGCAGCAGCTGACCCAGGAAAACCACCTGCGCTGGGATTCGCTGGGCGAATTCCTGGCGCTGGCGGTGTCGATGGAAGACCTCGGCATCAAGACCGGCAACGCCAAGGCCAAGCTGCTCGCCAAGACGCTGGACGAAGCCACGGGCCGACTGCTGGATGAGAACAAGTCGCCCTCGCCCAAGACCGGCCAGCTCGACAACCGCGGCAGCCAGTTCTACCTGGCCAAGTTCTGGGCCGAAGCCCTGGCGGCCCAGGCCGAGGACGCTGATCTGGCGAAGCACTTCGCCCCGATTGCCAAGTCCCTGGCCGAGAACGAGCAGAAGATCGTCGCCGAACTGTCGGAAGTGCAGGGCAAGGCGGTCGACATCGGCGGCTACTACAAGGCCGATCCGGAGAAGACCAAGGCGGTCATGCGTCCGAGCGCCACGCTCAACGGCATTCTGAACGCTGCGCGCGCCTGATGTCGCTGCCGGGCTCGCCCGGCGAGGCTTCACGCTGAAAGCCGGTGCCCCTGAAAGGGGTGCCGGCTTTTTTATGCTGTTGATCGGTGTGATTTCATTAATTAATTTTATAAAATTTTGAAGTGCTGGCCTGTTCTGAAGCAGGGTCGGGTACTTTAGCGATGGCTAAGAAGCAAGCCCGCTTGCCGTAGAAGCTCCCATTGACCACTGCACCCCGCTCAAGGACTGCCGCGATGTTTCATTCCTTCCTCAAGAGCCAAGATGTCATCGAGGCGATAGAGCAGACTCAAGCGGTCATCGAGTTTGACCTGCAAGGCAACATCGTCCGCGCCAACAGGAAGTTTCTCGATCTGCTGGGCTACAGCCTGGACGAGGTTCGCGGTCGGCCGCACCGGATGTTCCTCAGTACGGCAGATGCAGACAGCAGCGAGTACCGCGCATTCTGGCGCGAGCTTCAGGCCGGCAGGCCGCAGACGGGCGAGTTCCGGCGCTTCACCAAGGCCGGCAGGCCGGTATGGATCCAGGCGACCTATACCCCGATCGTCCGCCGGAACAGGGTGCAGCGCATCATCAAGTTTGCGACGGATGTGACGGCGCAGGTGGAGGCACGAGCGCGGCTCGAATCGCAGATGCTGGCGATCAATCGGGCGCAGGCGGTCATCGAGTTCAGTCCCGACGGCACGATCCTCGATGCGAATGAAAACTTCCTGAAGTTGATGGGTTACGCGATCGATGAGATTCGCGGCCAGCAGCACCAGCTATTTGTCTCGCCTGCCGAGCGCGAAAGCAAGGCCTATGCGGCGTTCTGGCAAAAACTGCGTGCGGGTGAGTTCCAGACGGCTGAATACGAGCGCATCGCAAAAGGTGGGCGTTCGGTGTGGATCCACGCCACCTACAACCCGATCCTCAGCCCCGACGGACAGGTCGTCAAGGTCATCAAGTTTGCCAATGACATCACCGCCCAGGTCCTGCGCAACAAGGAGTTCAAGCTCTTGTCGCTGGTGGCGAACGAAACCGACAACTCGATCATCATCGCGGACGAGAACGGCTTTGTGCAGTACGTCAATCGCGGATTCACCAAGCTGACGGGCTACACCCTGGACGAGATTCGCGGCAAGAAGCCGGGGCATATCCTGCAGGGCGAGGCGACCGACCCGGCTACCGTTGCACGCATCAAAGCGGCCTTGCGTGATCGCAAGCCGACCTACACCGAAATCCTGAACTATTCCAAATCCGGCGAACCGTACTGGATTTCCCTCGCCATCAACCCGGTGTTCGACGCGCAAGGCAAGCTCGAGCATTACATCTCCATCCAGGCCAACATCACCGCCACCAAGGAGCTGTCGCTCGAATCCGAGAAACGCTTCGCGGCCGTGAGCCTCAGCAATGGGGTGGCCGAATGGGATGTCAGCGGCGTGCTGGTGAGTGCCAACGACTACATGGTTCGGCATCTGGCACACAAGGACGAGGCTGAGCTGCTCAGCCAGAAACGCAATCTGCGGCAGATCGTCGGTGACGAGCGCTTTGGGCGTCTGCTCCGGGGCGAGCAGATCGGGGGCGAGTTTCTGGTGCCGAACAAGAACGGACAGACGATTCGATTCGAAGGCACCTTGTGCCCGATTACCGATTCGGTTGGAAAGATCCGTCGCATCGTCACCTACGGTATCGACGAACAGGCAAAGTTCGAGGCGGCGCAAGTGACTGACCGCGAGATGGGGCTGGTACAGGAGTCGAGTCAGCAGATTGCCAGCATCATCGGCTCGATCAACACGATTACCGAGAAGACCAGCCTGCTGGCGCTGAATGCGGCCATCGAGGCGGCGCGCGCGGGCGAGTCGGGCAGGGGGTTTGCGGTCGTTGCCGACGAAGTGCGCAAGCTTGCGCAGCAGTCCGCCGTGTCGGCGACCGAAATCACCCAGCTGGTGAAGGAGAGTTCAGCGCGCATCGACCGCCTCGGTGCCTCGCTCAACGCTTTGTTGTCCTCATCCTGATTGCAGGCTGACGCGGCTGTATCGGGGCAATGGGTATGGGATGTGTGAGTATTCCGGGTAGATTGTCACGGTTCCGCGACGCGGCTTCACATACACTCATGCCGTCTGCGCGCCTTGACTGCGCAATTGTCGGAGATCCTCGGGATTGAATGCGACCTACCGCCTTGGCTTGATGGCCCCGCTGACCGGCTTGGTCGAGATCTACGGGCCTGACATCGTCCATGCGGCGACGATCGCATGCGACGAGGTCAATGAGCAGGGCGGCGTGTTGGGCCGACCGCTGGAACTGATTGTCGAAGACGACGGCAGTTTGCCGCAGACCGCCGTGCCGGCCGCCGAGCGGCTGCTCGATGTCCATGGCTGCGTCGCCCTGATTGGCAACCTGCTGTCGAATTCGCGTATCGCCGTGGCGTCCCAGGTCGCCGACCGGCGCAGGGTGCCGATGCTAAACTTTTCGTTCTACGAAGGCAGCATCAATTCGCGCTACTTCTTTCATTTCGCTGCCCTGCCCAATCAGCAGATCGAGCAGATGATTCCGCTCGCAGCCCGCAAGCATGGGCTGAAGATGTTTTTCGCCGGCAACAACTACGAGTGGCCGCGGGGCTCGATCGATGCCGCCAAGCGCGCCTTGATCGCGCTGGAAGGCGACGTGGTGGGCGAAGCCTATCTGCCGCTTGGCGCCACTGCGGATGAGATCGATGCCTTGCTGACGCAGGTCGGGCGCTCGGGGGCGGATGTTTTCGTGCCGTATTTCGCTGGCGCCGACCAACTGGCCTTGCTCAACGGCTTTGCCGAGCGTGGCCTGAAGAAGCGCATGGCGGTGGTGATGGGGCATTACGACGAGATGATGGCCAGCCGGCTGTCACCCGAGGTACGCGAAGGGCTGTACTCCAGCAATACCTACTTCATGTCCCTGGAGACACCTGCCAACCGCGACTATTTGCGGCGTCTGCGCGGGCAGCCCGGCATCACGGGCATCTGGCCCGATGGCAATGGCGTCCTGACCAATTTTGGCGAGGCCGCCTATCTGTGCGTGCATGCGTTTGCCAATGCCGCCCGGGCCGCGGGCACGGTCGAGCCCGAGGCCCTGGTGGGCGCCCTGGAGCGGGTGCAGGTCAGCGGTCCGCAGGGCGTCGTGGTGATGGACCCGGTCACCCATCACGCCAGCGTCAATGTCTGTCTGGCGCGCTGCCTGCGTGCTGGCACCTTCGAGATCATTGAGCACTTTGGCTGCATTGCGCCGCGCATTCCGGAGCGCTATCGCTTGCACGCCGACGCCCGGGGCGTGGAGCCTTCACCGTCCAGTCCGGCCCTGACCGCTCGACTCGCGGCCGAGATCGGCGGCGGCCAGCGCCCGCTGGAAAGTGCGCAGCAAATCCTGTCGGTGGCGGACATGGCGATTCTGGCCACCGATGCTGAAGGCGTCATCGCTCAGGCCAACGACAGCGCGCTGGCGATGTTCGGCTATGACCAAGGCGAGTTGATCGGCTCGCCTGTGCATGTGCTGCTGCCCCCGCACTTTCGCCAGCGCCACGCCGAACTGGTCAAGGCCTTTGTGGAGGGCGAGACCACCGAGCGCAGGATGGGGCGGCGCAACGAGATCACCGGCTATCGCAAGGACGGGAGCTTTTTCCCACTCGAGGCCTCGATCGCGAAATTCCACAACGGAGATGGCTGGCTGCTGGTGGTCACGATGCGTGACATCACCGAGCGCAAGCGTGCCGAGGAGGAACTGACGCGGCAGGCGACGCATGATCCGCTGACCGGACTGCCGAATCGGGCACTGATCCGTGACCGTCTGAACAATGCCTTGCACCGTTCCCGCCGCACGGGCCTGAGCGTTGCCTTGCTGTTCGTCGATCTGGATGGCTTCAAGCTGATCAACGGCACCCACGGCCACGAGGCGGGCGACGAATTGCTCAAGTCGGTGGCCGCCCGCCTGATCGAACAGGTGCGGCCGGGCGACACCGTTGCGCGCCTGGCCGGTGATGAGTTCGTGGTGCTGTGCGAGCAGGTCGAACAGCCGACCAGCATGTCAGTGCTGGCCGAGCGCATCAATGACACCTTGCGCCAGCCCATCGACTTTGCCGACAGTAGCCTGTTCGTATCGGCCAGCATTGGCATCGCGATCGGCAATGGCAGCACGCACTCTGCCGACGATCTGCTGCGCCACGCCGATACGGCGATGTATGCGGTCAAGGCCGGGGGGCGCGATGGCTGGCAGTTCTTCAGCGACAGCCTCGAGGAGCAGGCGCGTCAGCGATTGGAGATCAACAACGGTTTGCGCAAGGCCTTGGAGCGAAATGAACTGTCGGTTCGCTACCAACCCATCGTCGCCGCGGAAACCGGCCGGATCATCGGTGCCGAACTACTGCTGCGCTGGCATCCGCCCAGCGGAGAAGTCTCGCCGGCCATCTTCATTCCGATTGCCGAACTGACTGGCGTCATCGGACCGATCGGGAAGTGGGTGTTTCATCAAGCCTGCCGTGCCGAAGTGGCGTGGCGCGAGCGCTGGGGCGAGCAGGCGCCTTATGTGTCGCTGAACCTTTCGGCGCGGCAGCTCAGCGATGACAGCCTCGTCGATGATTTTGCCGCCATGCTGCGTCAGACCGGCGCCAACCCCGCGCGCTTGCTGCTGGAGATTACCGAAACATCGCTGATGGCCGATGTCGAGGCCAACCTGAAGGTGCTGCGTCGTCTTGCCGAATTCGGCTTGCGGGTTGCGGTGGACGACTTTGGGACGGGCTACTCCTCGCTGGCGCAACTGACCCGCCTTCCGGTCGATGTGCTGAAGATCGACCGGGCGTTCGTGGATGGCCTGGAAAAGAGTGACGACAGCCGCACGATCATTCGTGCCGTGATCAGTCTCGGGCGTGCGCTCGGTTTGAAGCTGGTGGCTGAAGGGGGTGGAAAATGCCGAGCAGCAGCGTGAGCTGTGCGCGTATGGGTGCGACATGCTGCAGGGCTACTATTTCTATCGCCCCCTCGTCGAAACGGAGTTTGCCAACTGCCTGACCAACCAGCTCGCCGAAGCGACGCCCGCGTGTGCCGCGCCCCTGTATTTCGTGCTCTACATCAGCCGTGCCACGGTGCCCTTCAGTCGCCGGGGGCTGGACGGGCTCAGGCGCAAGATTCGCCACAACAACCGTCGCGCCGGGGTGTCGGGTTGCCTGCTTTACATGGACGGTGAGTTCATGCAGATGCTGGAAGGCAAGCGGGATGAACTGCAAAAACTCATCGAAACCATCCGCACCGACCCGCTGCACACTGATCTGCGCGTCGTCATCGAAGGCCCGGCGCACCGCCGCGTGTTCAGCGATTGGGGCATGGTGGTGCGTGACTTCGAGGCCGAATCTGAGCGTTTGACGCCAGCTGTCTTGCCAGGGGGGCCGCGTCGCGCCCGCTTTGCGGAACTCGCGGAGGACCCCCGGCTGTGCTACGCCTTCATCACGGCGCATGCGTTGGACAACGGGTTCTTTCTCTGACGGCGACCGGAGCTTGATCGAGCAGGCGTGCCGCGTGCAACGGCCGAGGCGTCGATCTGTCGCACAATTCCGCTTTCGCCTTGCTGTACGACCCACACATGAGCTCGCCTGTCGTGTCCGATCTTCGCACCCTGACCACGTCCTTTCCCCGTAGCGGCCGACTGGACGCCATCCTGCTGCGTACCGCTCGCCGTGGCGAGGTGCAATACGTCGATGAAGTGCTGGCCTTGGCCGACCACGGCTTGCAGGGCGATCACAAGACGGCGCGCAGCCGCGGTCGCCAGGGCGGAGGTCGGCGCCAGGTCACGCTGATTCAGTCCGAGCATCTGGCGGTGGTCGGTGCGCTGCTCGGTCAGGCCGATGCGGTCGATCCCGTTCTGCTGCGGCGTAACCTCGTGGTGTCAGGGCTCAATCTGCTGGCCGCGAAATCCCTGTTCCGTGATCGACCGCTGGTGCTGCACATCGGCACGGAAGTGGTGCTGGCGCTCACCGGCCCGGCCGACCCCTGCTCGCGCATGGAAGACGTGTTGGGCCCCGGCGGCTTCAACGCGATGCGCGGTCATGGCGGGATGACCGCGCGGGTGCTGCAGGGCGGACGGCTGCGTGTGGGTGATGCTGTGTGGTGCGCGCCTGAACCGGATGTGGGGGATGCCGGGGCGCACCCGCGGGTGCCCTGATCCCCTCACTACGGGGTAGCGTAGTGCGCGTTCAGGTCGCGCGGCATTCGTTGGCGAGCGGGGCTTGTGTGCGTCCGTCGAGCAGCAGACCCTTCCATGGCAGGTCGATCCAGACCAGGCCGCTGGCCGTGTCTTCGAAGCGTGGCAGGCCGGAATACGAGGGATCGCGGTCGAGTTGGTAATGACGTCCGTTCCAGTCCAGTTGCACGCGGTGATTGATCCGGTCCTGCATTTCGCGCCGCAGGGCGAGGCGGACGCCCTGTTCGCAGCGGTAATCGCCACTGGGCAGGGCGAATTCGAACTGACCGGTCTGGCTGGAGATGCCCGTGTCCGACTCGATCACGGGTGGTGAGAGGCTGCATGCGGATAGCAACAGCGCGGTGGCAAGGCTGGCAGGAATGGCGCGGGTCATGGCTGCGAGTGTTCCGGAGTGGGTGCCCGATTGTAGATCGGGCACCCTGATGCCTTTGCCGTTCCGGTGCCACTGGGCCGGTAAGTATTCGTTGCAGTGGCGGGGCAGCGGATTAGCGCAGCGTCAGCACACTGTCGTCCCACTTGTCGTGCTTCTGCAGCCCGAGCAGGTTGGCGACGGTGGCGGCGATGTTCGACAGGCCGGCGGTCTCGGTCTGCTTGAGCCCCAGTTTGCCGCCGCTGACCTTGTCGTAGAGGATCAGCGGCACTGGGTTGAGGGTGTGCGCAGTCTTGGCCTTGAAGCTGCCGTCCTGGTTCTGTGCCGGCTGCTTGGTTTTTTTGTCGAGTTCGAACATCTCGTCGGCGTTGCCGTGGTCGGCGGTGATCAGCGCCACGCCCCCCGCGGCGGCGATCGCCGGCAACAGGCGCGACAGCGCGAGGTCCACCGCCTCGATCGCCATCGTCGCGGCGCGGAAGTTGCCGGTGTGGCCGACCATGTCGCCGTTGGCGTAGTTGCAGCGCAGCACCTTGTACTGGCCGGATTGCAGCGCGGCGATCATCGCGTCGGTGATCTCGGCGGCCTTCATCCACGGGCGCTGCTCGAAGGGCACGACGTCGCTGGGGACCTCCTGCCAGGTTTCGCCCTCGAACTTGTTCGAGCGGTTGCCGTTCCAGAAGTAGGTGACGTGGCCGAACTTCTGCGTTTCGGAGCAGGCGAACTGGGCCAGGCCCGACTTGCTGAACCACTCGCTGGACGTGTCCTGAATCGCCGGCGGCGCGACCAGGAAGCGCTTGGGCAGCTGAAGGTCGCCGTCGTACTGCAGCATGCCGGCGTAGGTCACGCGCGGGTGACGGATGCGGTCGAATTCGGTGAAGTGCTCCTCGACGAAGGCGCGCGTGATCTCGATCGCGCGGTCGCCGCGGAAGTTGTAGAACACCACCGAATCGCCGTCCTCGATGGTGCCGATCGGCTGGCCATGCTCGGCAATGACGAACTCGGGCAGGTCCTGGTCGATGGTGCCGGGGTGCTTGGCGCGCAGGCCGTGCACCGCGTCGGTGGCGTTGGCGAACTGCGGCCCTTCGCCGAGCACGTGGGTGCGCCAGCCGCGCGCCACCATCGGCCAGTTGGCGTCGTAGCGGTCCATGGTGATGGTCTGGCGGCCGCCGCCGGAGGCGATGCGGGCGTCGAAGCTGGCGGTGCTGACGTCCTGCAGGAAGGCCTCGAAGGGCACCACGTAATCGAGTGCGCTGGTCTCTGGCACGTCGCGGCCATCCAGCAGGGCGTGGATGCGCACGATGGGCACGCCCTCTTCTTTCGCCCGCAACACCATCGCCTTGAGGTGGTCGATGTGGCTGTGTACGTTGCCATCCGAGAACAGGCCGATGAAGTGGAGAACGCCTGCTTTTCCGTTCGCGCCCGCCTTGGCGCCCGCAACGATCTGCTGCCAGGCCTCGCCTTGCCAGATCGCGCCGTCGGCGATGGCGTTGGCGACCAGGGCTGCACCCTGCGAATACACCTGGCCGGCACCGATGGCGTTGTGGCCGACCTCGGAGTTGCCCATGTCGTCGTCGGACGGCATGCCGACCGCGGTGCCGTGCGCACGCAGGCGGATGTTGGGGCACTCGGCGAACAGGCGGTCGAGCGTCGGCTTGCGCGCAGCGTCGATGGCGCTGCCGACGTCGTGCCGGGGAATGCCGTAGCCGTCCATGACGATGACGACGACGGGACCGTTCACGCCCTCGAAGGCGGGGAATTTTTGCAGCATGGTTGCTTCCTGAAGGAGAAATCCGGGGCCGGCGTGGGCACGCAGTGCCCTGCCTCCGGCGAAGCCCTTATTTTCCTTCAAATCCGCGCTGCATTTGCATGGGCGTTTTCAATCGCTGCGATCGATTTCCCCTTGGCGGGGCCGCCGCTTACTTCTTGAAGTCGTTGTGGCAGGACTTGCAGCCGGCGTGGACCTTGTCGTACGCGGTTTGCACCTGGGCTTTGTCGCGGGTCTGCGCGGCCTCGGCCAGGGTGTCCGTCAGGGCGAAGAACTTCTGCCGTTCGGCTTCGAAGTCCTGCGGCCGTTCCCATACGGCGGCCTTGGCCTTGGTCGGCGGATAGTTCGTGTCGGGGGCGAAGTGTTGCCACGGTGCTTCGCGCAGGCTGAGCAGTTCGTTGGCCAGGCGGGCGAATTCGTCGGCCTGGTAACGGTCGCTGCGCAGCATGGTGCCCATCGGTTCGAAACTGCGCAGCATGGCCTTGAAGGCGTCCTGGCGCTGCTTGACCGGTTGGCCGGGGCGGGTGTCTTCCACCGGGCCGCTACAGGCGGTGAGGCTCAGCAAGACAAGCAGGGCGGGAAGGGTGAAGGGTCGTGTGGCAACTCGGGGCATGGGATCGGGGAGGTGTGCGAAATTTAGGGGATGCGCCGGCGCGTAAAACACCGACGGATCCGACCGTGCAGGTTTGAAGTCGTTCCGAGGCAGGGCTTACACGCGCAGCAGCAAGATCTTCAGCGGCGGGTTGTCGTCGCGGCTGGGGAAGTCCGCTTCCGGGTTGATCCATTCTGCTTCGCGCAGGGGACGGCCAGCCTTGCGTGCGCTGCGGTCGAGCTGGTCCAGCCACGCGTCACGCCCAACACGGGCGACGTTATTGCAGCAGATCAGTGTGCCCCCTTCTTCGGTGGCGAGCAGCGCGGGCTTGAACAGGGCGGCATAGTCATGCACCAGATCGACCACGCCGAACGGGCTCTTGGCGTAGCGCGGCGGGTCGAGAAACACCATGTCGAAGCGGTGCGGCGCCAGCTCGGGAAAAGGCGGCAGGTGCTTGCCGCGGACCATCTTGGGCTGGCCGATGCCGGCGTACTGGCGCAGCGCGGCGAAGGCGTCGGATTTGACGAAGCGCAGCCGGATCGGGAGGTCGTTGAGGCGCGCGTTGTCCTTGCCGACAGCGAGGCTGGATTCGGCGAAGTCCACATTGACCACATGGCGCGCGCCGGCCTTGGCCGCGGCGACACCGACGCCACAGGTGTAGGCGAACATATTGAGCAGCGATTTGCCCTCGGCTTCCTGCATCACGCGGCGGCGGGCTGCGCGCAGGTCGAGAAAAAGCCAGGGGTCCTGGCCGGCGTGGCGGGCCTGGAAGCGGTAGCGCACGCCCAGTTCGCTGAACTCCGAGGCGTGCTCGGCCAGCGCTTGCTGATCAGGCGGCAAGCTGTTGGCGATGCGCGAGTTCTTGCCGCTGCGGTCGTTCCACACCAGGGGCAGGCCGGGCAGCGCCTCGGCATAGAAGGCCTGCAGGGCGTTGAGCTGTTCGGCGTTCAGCGGCTTATGAAAGGTTTGTGCCAGCAGCACGCTGCCGTAGCGGTCTACGGTGAGGCCCGGCGCACCTTCGACCGTGCCGTGAAACAGGCGATAGGCATCGGTGTGTTCGGCGCTCAGCTGGGCAATCAGGGGGGCTCGGGCCGTCAAGGCGGCCGAAAGCAGGTCGGTCAGGGATGAAGACATGGTCGCTCCGACGCAGGGCGCGCCAGTATGCCCGATGATGCGCGTCAAAGGTCTCAGGGCTGCAGGCGCGAGGGCGTCAGTTTGCGCAGCTGGCGTCCGAGTGTGTCGCGGAAACGTGCGTTGTGCAGGCAGATACCGCCGATCAGCCCCATCAGGCAGCCGAGCACGGTGTCGATGAAGCGCGACTGCAGCAGTTCTGCAGCCGGCAGATGTCCGAGCGTCGGCGCCTCGGCCAGCAGGATGGTGAGCGGGGTGATGAAGATGACGGCAAAGCCGTAGTGCCGCACCACGGTGGTTTCGATGATGAAGGCGAGCACGATCACCATCACCGCGATGCCCCACGGCGACAGCGGCAGCGCGATGATGCCCCACGCCAGCAGCATGCCGACCGCCGTGCCCAGCACGCGATGGATCTGGCGATTCCACACCGCGCGCACGGAAACCCCCTGGATGACCGCCAGGCAACTGATCGGTACCCAGTAGGGGCGATCCAGCTGCAATGCCTGGGCGACGGCCAGCGACAGGCCGACGAAGGCGCCGATCACGATCGAATCGAACACGACGAAATCGAAGCTGGCCGGCGGCAGCGGGGCGACGGCGTCGGGTGCCTGAAGGCGCAGGATGTAAAGGCTGTAGAAGAAAGCGATCAGGCTGGCGAGCAGTGCGCCCATGGTCAGCAGTCCGACCCGCAGCGGGATGTCGTCGACCGTGCCGGGGGTATAGGCGGCGATTGCTGCTGCCATGACGAAGAACAGGCTACCGGGTGGCCCGATGCGATAGAAGCGGCACACCATCGTGACCAGCACGGCGATGAAGCCAAGCATGCCGGCCTTGGTCAGCGGCAGGAAATGGGCGATCGCCCTCAGCGTGTAGCATGCCGACATGCCGAAGCCGCACACCATCAGCCAGGTCATGCGGTGCGACAGTGGCGTGTGCGGCTGATAGAGGAACACCAGCCCACCGAGTGAAGAGATCAGGCCGTAATCCAGGTGGCCGAAATAGGCCCCCACCATCAGCGGCAGGCCCGATGCCAGCGCTGCAGCGAAAGGCATTTGCCAGCGGCGGTTGCTGGGGGTGATGGCGGTAAGCTGGTGCCATTCGTTGCGGATCAGTTCGATGAGCCGGTGCAGTGCGGAAGGGCGATTCATGGTCTGTAGCCGGTGGGACGCGATGGAGGTGTAACACACCCCTGGCAGTGCTTGCGATAGCATCTTGCCGTATTACCTTTTCCGGACAAGACATGAGCGCACCCACCTTGATTGCCCTGATCTCGCAAAAAGGCGGATCGGGCAAGACCACGGTGTCGATGCAGCTGGCCGCAGGGCTGGCGCTGGCCGGCTATCGCGTCGCGCTGGCCGACCTCGACCCTCAGGAAAGCGCCTTGCGCTGGGCTGAATCTGCATCGCCCGACGCCCCTTTCCCGGCGCAGACCGTACGCCTGCAAGGCACACCGAAGGACATGGCACGCACCCTGAAGCCGGTCGCCAACAGCGTCGACATGGTGGTGATGGATTGCCCGCCGTCGATCGAACATCCGCACACAATGAGCGCGCTGGAGTTGTGCGATCTCGCCCTGGTGCCGGTGGTGCCCAGCCCCACCGACTTGTGGGCGACGCGTGGCATCGAGCGTTTGATCCTCGACCGTCAGCGGCAGCGCCCGACCTTGCGTGGCGCACTGTTGCCCAATCGCGTCATGCGCACTGCGTTGGCGGGTGATGTGCTCGACGTGCTGCAGGATTTCGAACTGCCGGTGCTCGATGTCGCCTTGTCGCAGCGTAGCGCCTATGCGCTCAGTGCGGTGCGCGGCACCTCGGTGTACGGGCTCGGTCGTGCGGCGGTGGCGGCTCAGGAAGAGGTCGAGCAGCTGGTCTCGGCCGTTCTTAAACTGATTGGGGAGTGAAATCGATGGTGGGTACGCAAAACACGCGTTCCAGGTTGCGTGAAACCCTGAAACAGGAAGACAGCTCACTGGCTGAGCGCCTGCCCACGGTGGCCACACCGGTGCCCAAGGAGAAAGTAACGCCAGCCCCGGTGACGGCGGGCAGCGCTGCGGCGGCCAGGCCTGCCACCAGGCCTGCACGCAAACCCGCTGTGAAGGCGGGGGACAAGACGGTGGTCGTGACGGTGGCGGAATCTGCGACGCCTCCGCCCGAGCCTGCTGCGGTCAAGCCGTCGAAACGTGCCGAGACCGAAAAGCGCAAGGCCGGGAAGGAAAAGTTCGAGAAGGTCGCGCGCGATTCGTTCTCGATGCCGATGGGGGAGCACAAGCGCATCAAGGCGCTGCGCGATGCGCTGGTCAAAGCGGGCTGCGAGGCGAGCAAGTCCGAAGTGCTGCGTGCCGGCGTGGCCTTGCTGGCGGGCCGCGGCCTGGGTGAAATTATCCAGCTGATCAGTCAGCTGCCCAAGGTGCCCAAAGGCAAACGGAGCAAGAAGCGTTGAATGTCGGATCGTGCCCGGCGGCAACGCCGAGTGGTCTTATTGCTGAAAGGTTTGCGTAGGTCGTAACCTTGCGTTCGCGGAAGTGGACAACAGGCGCTCGACCTCCACCACCGCCCTGCTGTCGGTGTGCTTGGACGTGAAGCCCAGATGATGGGCCAGTGCGATCATGGGACGATTGGTTGCGAGAATGCGGCCGTAAAGTCGCGCCAGTCCGTTGCGGGTCGCGCTGTCTATCAATGTTTGCATCAATCTGCGGGCGATACCCTGTCCCTGCCAAGCATCGGCAACCACCAGAGCGAACTCTGCACTCAGTCCGTCGCTGTCCAGGCAGTAGCGTCCGGATGCGATCTCGCGCGTGTGCCCGTGGACTTCGGCGAGCACGAGGAAGTCGGCGCATTGGGCAAGGTTGGGTGAGCACAGGCAGCGTGCTTCCGACTCGTCGAGACGAAAGTCACCGCGTCCAAAGCGGAAATAACGCGCGCTGTAGGACAAGGAATCGATGAAGTGCAGGGTGTGTGCGACATCGTCCGGGCATACAGGACGCAGTATCAGCGGGGTGCCGTCGGCGGTGCTCCAGGTGCTGCTGTATGGGCGGTTTGGCAGAGGTGCCGGCGCTGGAGTGTGGGGCACTACCATGGTGTTTGACTCGAACGCTAAACCGTGCAATTTTTGCTTACATTTATTGCAGGAGAATGACAGGCTCCGCGTGCTTCCCAGGCGATGATCGCCTGCTTGCGTTCGCTTCCCCAGCGATATTCGCCGACATCGCCGCCTTCACGAATGACCCGGTGGCAGGGAATGAGGAAGCCGATGGTGTTCGCTGCAAGCGCGCTGCCGACCGCGCGTGCGGCGCCCGGGCTGGCGACCTGGCGAGCGAGTTGCCCGTAGGACATCAGCTGACCTGGCTCGATTCGGATCAGCGCCTCCCATACCTTGATCTGGAAGTTCGTGCCGCGCAGTACCAGATGGACGCTGCCGCGCGTGGGTGTCCGGGGGAAGATCCGTTGCAGTAGCGCGCTGGCTTCGGCGTCGTTGCGATGCAAGGTTGCGGCTGGCCAGTGTGCGGCAAGTTGATCGAGCATCGCGCCGTCGTCCGCGATCCTGAAAGCGAAATGACAGACTCCGCGTGCCGTCCATGCCACCAATGCCTCGCCAAAGGGCGAGGAGGCGAAGCCGAAGCCGATATCGATGCCATGCGCTGCGGCACGGATCTCGCCCGGCGTCATCGCTTCGCAACTCACCATCAGATCGTTAAGCCGGCTGGGGCTGCTCAGGCCTGCGGCATCGGTAACCGAGGCGATGTCGGTGGATGCCGCGAGTTGCTGGAGAGCGTATTCCTTTGTCAGGTATTGCAGGAAGCGTTTTGGCGAGATGCCCGCCCAGTCGGCAAATACGCGTTGCAGATGATGCGGACTCATGTGCACGGCAGCGGCAATTTCCTCCAGTGAAGGTTGGGTCCTGGCGCAGTCCCGGATGTAGGTGATCGCTTTCGTGACAATGATGAAATGTCGCGCTGCAGCAGCATCGGCAGACATGTTCGAAACTCCGGTGTGATGCGAGACGGGCAGAAGTGGCACGGCGGCTGGTTGGCCTGGAGATCAGTATGCCTCTGCTGTGCTGAGCATCAATCCGATTCTTGCGGACCTGCAGCGGGCTTGCCGGGGAGCCTCACCCTGTAGGTGATGGCGGGGTGAGTGTGGCGGAGCCTTGTATATGCGACGGCTGTTTAATAAATTTTATTGTGCACTGCGGCGCAGAAATATAGCTTCCATCAATCATGTCGATTGCTTCAAAAATAAGGAGCCTTTGCTAGGCTACGTTTGTGAGCAGGTGGCGGGTGTCGCGGCAGATTGAAGCGACCGCACTTTTTCCGCCGTTTGCAATCGTCAGCCAACGCAGCCCAAAAGGAGATGGACATGAGTGGAAGCAGCACGAATACCGCCGGAAAATGCCCTGTGATGCACGGCGGCAACACCGCTGCGGGCAATTCTGTCATGGCATGGTGGCCGAGCGCACTGAACCTCGACATCCTGCACCAGCACGACACCAAGACCAACCCGATGGGACAGGGATTCGACTATCGCGAAGAACTGAAGAAACTTGACGTCGACGCACTCAAGAACGACCTCAAGGCTCTGATGACCGACAGCCAGTCGTGGTGGCCGGCTGACTGGGGTCACTACGGCGGCCTGATGATCCGCATGGCCTGGCACGCTGCAGGCACCTACCGCATCGCCGACGGACGTGGCGGCGCGGGGACTGGCAACCAGCGTTTTGCACCGCTGAACTCCTGGCCGGATAACGGCAACCTCGACAAGGCCCGTCGCCTGCTTTGGCCGATCAAGAAGAAGTACGGCAACAAGGTCAGCTGGGCTGACCTCATCATCCTCGCCGGTAACATGGCCTATGAGTCGATGGGCTTCAAGACTTTCGGCTTCGCCTTCGGCCGCGAAGACATCTGGCATCCCGAGAAGGACATCTACTGGGGTTCGGAGAAGGCGTGGCTCGCCCCCAGCGGTAGCGAGGGCAGTCGCTACTCCGGTGAGCGCGACCTGGAGAACCCGCTCGCTGCGGTGATGATGGGTCTGATCTACGTGAATCCCGAGGGTGTTGACGGCAAGCCCGATCCGTTCAAGACGGCGCACGACATGCGCGTGACCTTTGCCCGCATGGCGATGAACGACGAGGAAACCGTGGCGTTGACCGCCGGTGGCCACACGGTGGGCAAGGCACACGGCAACGGCAGCGCGGCAAACCTCGGCCCCGCACCGGAAGGTGCGGACATCGAGGAGCAGGGTTTCGGCTGGATGAACCACAAGACCCGCGGCATCGGTCGTGACACCGTGACCAGCGGTATCGAAGGCGCTTGGACGTCCAATCCGACCCAATGGGACAACGGCTACTTTGACATGCTGTTCAAGCACGACTGGTGGCTGCAGAAGTCGCCGGCCGGCGCGTGGCAGTGGGAGCCAGTCAACATCAAGGAAGAGGATATGCCGGTGGATGTGGAGGACCCGTCGATCCGTCGTATGCCGATGATGACCGACGCCGACATGGCGCTGAAGTTCGACCCCGAGTACCGCAAGATCGCCGAGCGCTTCCGCAACGACCAAGCCTATTTCGAGGATGTCTTTGCCCGCGCCTGGTTCAAGCTCACGCACCGTGACATGGGGCCGAAGGCGCGCTACTTCGGCCCTGACGTGCCCGCCGAGGATCTGATCTGGCAGGACCCCGTGCCTGCTGGCCGCAAGGACTACGATATTGCTGCAGTGAAGGCGAAGATTGCTGCAGCCGGGCTTTCGGTTGGCGAGATGGTGGCCACCGCTTGGGATAGCGCGCGTACGTTTCGTGGATCTGACAAGAGGGGGGGCGCAAACGGCGCACGCATCCGTTTGACGCCGCAGAAGGATTGGGAGGGCAATGAGCCGGCGCGTCTGGCCAAGGTCCTCGCTGTATACGAGAGGATTGCGGCCGAGACCGGCGCCAGTGTGGCGGATGTGATCGTGCTGGGGGGTAACGTCGGGCTCGAGCAGGCAATCAAAGCGGCAGGTTTCACTGTGGATGTCCCGTTCGTCCCGGGCCGCGGTGATGCAACGTCGGAGATGACCGACGTCGAGTCATTCGAGGTGCTCGAGCCGTTGCACGATGGTTTCCGCAATTGGCAAAAGAGGGATTACGTTGTTCAGCCCGAGGAAATGCTGCTTGACCGCGCCCAGTTGCTCGGCTTGACCGCGCACGAAATGACGGTACTGATTGGCGGCATGCGCGTGCTCGGTACCAACTATGGTGGCAGTCAGCACGGCGTCTTCACTGATCACGTGGGGGCGCTGACAAATGACTTCTTTGTCAATCTCACTGATATGGCATACAGCTGGAAGCCGACTGGCCGCAACAGCTACGACATCGTCGATCGCAAGAGCGGTACAAGCAAATGGACTGCGACTCGAGTTGATCTTGTGTTCGGTTCCAACTCGATTCTGCGTGCCTATGCGGAGGTCTATGCCCAAGACGACAGCAAGGAGAAGTTTGTGCGTGATTTCGTTGCGGCCTGGACGAAAGTAATGAATGCCGACCGTTTCGATCTGAATTAAAGCTTCGCCAAGGGACTCGTCTGGCGGATAAATGCCGGATGAGCCCCGAAGCGCTAGCTGCTTATATGTGCATAGATTTTTCGTATTCATTTTTTCTTGACGAATTGTGTGGTGTGTTTATACTGCGCCCCTCTTCAGCGCTGCGGCGGTTTCTTCGGAATCGGTGGTGGGGCTGGAGGCGAGAAGCGGCGGGTGTTTTGGGGGTCTTTAGCTGG
>Ga0209066_10001097_pt1 | contig 36797 bp, 32 predicted proteins | sample All_14_2_FD_187198 | JGI IMG/M metagenome (GOLD analysis project Ga0209066, IMG submission 187198) | Freshwater microbial communities in response to fracking from Pennsylvania, USA - Allegheny Zone_MetaG_DW_15 (SPAdes) (version 2) ... | reverse complement strand
ATTAAGTTGACATTAGGAGGATATTCGCCTATCCAATATAAACTCATGAATCAATAAATGATACAAGAACTACAAAGAACATAAAGTACAAGAAAATGGTATCAATTCAGTTTTACTCTACTTTTTTTTACTTAAGACACAGCGCCTTGGGTATGACAAGACACAACAACGATAACGGCTTAACTAAGCCGTTTTTTGTTTGTTTATCGAGCATTTGCCCTTAATTTGTTCGTGTTTTAAATGAAGTTATATCATTTTTGATTTTGAATATTGAAATCATTTCAAGTAGGAGATATAATGAAGTCAGGAAAGGTACTACGGCCTCAGACAATTATTGACTGACTGCTGAGTAGTACCTTTCTCCGATTATAAGTTCATAACGAATCCATTGATGAACATGATGATCTTATAGAGTATATAAATTTCATAAAAACTTATTCTATGAAAACTGATCTGGTCATAAAAAATGTCGTTTAATTTTTCTTGATTCACCAAATGTCTATATAGATTTAATCATGAGCTATCCATCCTATATGTTCAACAATGTTTCGGTTGTTGATCTTAAATAAGATACCAGCGATAACTCTGCAATCTAAAACTCGTAAATACGTTCAAAATCTAGCCATAAAACTATTCATGATTGACACATCACTAATATATTGGGTACTTATCAAATGTCAACAATCAGGGGGATGATGTTATGTGGAGTTCTTTTATTAAAAATGACAAAAATGTTAATGCGATCATCCTCATTATAGGCATACTCATATACCCATTAGGATATTGGGGAAACAGTATTCTAGGTAACATGTTAGACCAACTTAGAATAGATGACATCTTACTTTTCCTTTTTGCTTGGATTGCATCATTATCTGCAGTTCTAATCAGTTTCATACGCATCAAGAATAATTTTAGGAGCATAATTTATTGGATTGGTTTCGTGTTAAATTATATTTTTTTGATTGCACCTGGGATCATCCTCATTTGGGCGTTTTTGAGACTTCTTATCTTTGGAGTTGGACATTAATTTTTTTTCTAACGTAATCGTATATTTCATTAAACATTGATAAATGGCTTGTTTAAGCCGTTTTTTTAGATATATATAAAAGATCATGCGGTGTTTTTAGCATGTCTTCGCGTACATTGTGACCAAAACTTGAAAAAATCAACAAGAATTTAGAGAATCGATAACATCCATTTCGTGCTTAGGTATAATAGAATTATATTGATCGTGGAGGTTTTTTGATATGGGTGTAAGAAAGATTCAAAAGAAAGACATATCGCACATCTTTACTATATGGCATCAAGCTATTCATCATGGAGAACTCCTGTATAAACCAATGAATCAAGACGTCTTTATTTCAAAATTCATCGAAAATACGTTATCTTTTCCTATACTATCATACGCCTATGAAGTCGATCATCAACCTGTAGGATTCATCAGTGGCGTTATTGATACTTCAAAAGCAAAAGCTTATCTCACAATGATTTTTATTGAACCTTCTTTTAGACATCGCGGATATGGAACAGCTTTATTAAATCAATTTGAAAATGAAATCCATAAAACATATCCAAAGTTAATTTCAATTGATATCATTTTCTTTAATCCTATGACATTAGAATGGATCATTCCACTAACCAATCAGCACGATCATCCTAATGCACCAGGTGTTGATTATGATTCTATTGCTCACCTATTCTTTAAGAAAAATGGATATGTGGAGTTTGCTAAACAAAATAGCTACTATCGTAACATTCAATGCTTTACCTACTCGAATAAAATTGAAGAACTGAGCAAATCTCTTTTCGAAAAGAACATTCAAGTCAACTTATATGATTCTAAAATACACCACGGTCTTCAACAATTATTCGATGATCTTAAAAACCCTTATTGGCAACAAGAAATAACCCAAGCTGTTGAAGACAATAAACCCGTATTGGTCGCTTCTCATGACAGTCATATCATCGGGTTTACAGGTCCACTTCGCGTCCAGCAGAGTCTCAGAGGATATTTTGCAGGGATAGGTGTTCATTCAGCTTATCGGGGACTAGGTGTTGGAAAAGTACTATTTGCTGCTTTATGTAAGGAATTATCATTACTCGGTGCACATTATATGTCACTATTTACCGGAGAAAATAATCAAGCAAGAAAAATATATGAACGAGAACATTTCGTCATTGTTCGTTCATGGGCAAACATGAGAAAGGAGTTCAAACATGCCTAAAACAATCATGGCTATCGGTGCACATATTGGAGATATGGAACTCACTGCTGGTGGAGTCCTCGCATCGATGTCATTAGAAGGTCATCACATCATCACAGTTGCTCTGACAAGTGGTGAAAAAGGACATCCAAAGCATCAGTCTTTAGAGGAGTATCGCATACAAAAACAACAGGAAGCAAAAGCATTTACCGACCTGTTACATGGTATAAGTATTGTTCTACCCTTTGATGATGGAACACTTCAAGTGAATGATGAGATGAAGTTCATGGTTGCAGATTTGATTAGAAAACATAAACCCGATGTCTTAATTACCCATTGGAAACATTCGATGCACAAAGATCATGAAGCAACACACCATATTGTCCAAGATGCACAATTTTATGCAGCATTACCGGGATTTATCCGCCAAGATGCACCTCATTTTGCATCAGGTCCATATTATGCAGAAAACTGGGAAGATCCCACGGATTTTCATCCTTATGTTTTTGTTGAAGTTAGTGAAAAAGGATACCGTTTGTGGCAAGAAGCCATTTCCAAACATTGGTTTGCGTTAAATAGTTCTTCTTTTAAATACAAGGAATACTATGATGCCTTGATGATTGTCAGAGGTAAAGAAGCACGCTTAACTTATGCTCAAGCGTTTGATATTTCACCCATCTCAAAAAAAGTTATTAAATCATCCTTTTAAAAATCAAATGGATTTCTCAAGAGATCCATTTTTTTTATATCTGATTGACCATTCTTGTTTTCCATGCAATGAAATAAGAAATAACGATCAAGACTAATATGAGAATATACAGGTATGTCGTTCCTCGAAGTATATCCATAATCGATCCAGAAACGAGCGTTCCAATGATAGACCCTACACCATAAGCTGTAAACATTAATCCATATTTTTTAGAATATTGTTTAACACCATAAAATTGTTTAATCGTTGCAGGAACAATCGCTAACCAAGCCCCTAGATTAAACCAAAACATGCCAAATGAAATCATATAAAAAACAAGATGTTCACCTTGGTTGACAAGACCAATCAAGGCAGCAAGAGCCATGAGACCTAAACTGATTTTTGTTGCAACATGAAATCCTTTTTTGTCCATAATCTTGCCAAAAATAGGTCGCGCTATTCCATTACCTAGTGCGAAAAGGGATAAGGATAGCGTCACTTCTTTAACTTGAAAACCATAGTAAACAACCCCAATTTGATAGGATAGTCCAATCATCATTAATCCAATCGTTGTCGCGATGACAAACATCGCATATATACGCTTAAAGGGCTTTAATTTTAAATGTTCGTATCGTTCAATAGGTTCCTTTTTGAATTCTTGATACTCGTTTAAGATAAATACAAAAGACAAAGGGAGTTGAATGATTAATGTCAACAATCCAAAAATCAAGAATGCGGAATTGAGACTGGTAGATGCAATCAGCATATTCGCTAAAGGTGCAGTTATGAGAGGAGACATCCCAAAACCCAATAAAATGAGACCCGCCATCATACCACTTTTTTGAGGAAATAATTTTTGGGCCATATAAATCGGTACACCATAAACCATACCTACACCTGTGCCAAGGAGCACACCATAGGTAAGGATTAATATCCAATAACGTGTCGAAAGACCTGATAACAGCCAACCACATGCAATGAGGAGAGTCCCCATAACAACCATAGATCGTAAGGATGTTGGTTTAAGAAAACGTCCACTGATCATCATCGAACATGCATAAAAAAATAACGAGGTCATATAGGGTAAGCCACTGAGCAGTGTTCCAATTTGAAACTTCTCTTCAATGGGTAATCGAAACACGCTATATGAGTAAACGGTTCCCATCAAAAGCATCATCACGATACTTGAAATCATCATTAAGATATGTCGTTGTTGTTTCATCCTAAACTCCTTACCTTTTCAACATCTTTTTAATTATAACATATCCATCAAACCATGTTTAAATAATTACTTTGAACTTCAATCTTATTTTATCAATGCATCTTGATATTTATTTCGAATTCGAAATGTTATACTAAAATGGGTGATGAACATGAAACGATTTGAACTCGGAATTACAACATTTGCTGAAGTGATGCCAGATCCAAAAACTGGTCATACAGTCTCATATGATGAACGGATTCGACAGGTTGTTGATGAAATTCGATTAGCTGACCACGTGGGTCTTGACTTCTTTGGGGTTGGTGAACATCATAGGAAAGATTTCGCTGCATCTGCACCTCATATGATCTTAGCAGCGGCTGCACCACTGACCAAACACATCAAACTTGGTAGTGCTGTGACCGTATTATCAAGTGATGACCCTGTACGGGTTTACCAAAACTTTGCGACACTGAACGCTTTATCATCTGGTCGTGCTGAACTCATGGTGGGTCGCGGATCGTTTATCGAGTCATTTCCTCTTTTCGGTTATGATTTACACGATTATCATACTCTTTTTGAAGAAAAACTCGATCTGCTTCTCAACATTCGTGATCATGAGAATGTATTTTATAAAGGAAAACATCGTGCAATGATCAATCATTTAGGTGTTTATCCGCGAACACATGATTTGCATATCAGCGTTGCAGTCGGAGGTACTCCTGAATCCGTCATACGTGCAGCAGAAAAAGGATTACCACTCTTTTTAGCCATCATCGGTGGTATGCCACGCATGTTTAAGGGATTGGTCGATCTTTATAAAAAAACATATCTCGCATCAGGTCATCCACTTGAAAAAATGTTTATCTCCGTCCATTCGCATGGTTTTGTCATGGAAGACTTCCAAGAAGCTTATGATACTTATTATCCTTCCATGGAACAAGCGATGAATATTATCGGGAAAGAAAGAGGTTGGCAAACATACACCAAACAATCATATGCAGCAGCCAATTCTCTTGAAGGTGCGCTCTTTGTAGGTGATCCTTTATATGTTTCAAAAAAGATACTTTATTTAAAACAAACTCTTGGTATTGATCGGTTCACTCTCCATGTTCCTGTTGGATATCTCAATCATGATTTAGTGATGAAATCGATTGAACTCTTGGGAACTGCTGTTAAACCCATCATTGATCAAAAACTTCATCCGTAATATCTCCTCTTATTCTATGCTACAATAGAAATAAGGAGGTTATCAGATGGATTATAAAACATTGACTAAGCAAGCACTCATTGCACGACTTGAATCTCTTGAGAGACTCAATCAGCACTTGCTCGATGAAAAAAACAAAGAAACAAATCTCCAGTTTGGGTGGAGTGGGAATCTCGGGCATTGGTATTGGGATATTCCAACGAATACCGTGACATTTAATCCGTTGAAAGTTGAAGCTCTCGGTTACAAGATGGAAGAAATTGAACAACCTGTAACCTATCAATTTTTTACGTCAAAACTACATCCTGATGATTACAATCGTGTCATGAATAACATGTTAAACCACCTCAAAGGGATCACCCACGTCTACGAAGTTGAGTATCGTATTTTAGCAAAAGATGGACAGTACAAATGGTATTATGATCGTGGCTCAATCACGAAAAAAGATGAACAAGGTAACCCTCTATTCCTATCAGGAATTGTCTTTGATATCTCAGAAAGTAAACAAAACGAAGCGAAACTTAACGAAGAAAAAGAATTGCTCTATCAAAAATCAATCACAGATGAACTCACAGGGATATTGAATCGGCGTGGTATTCTTGATTACTTGAAGCAAGCATTATCATCCAATCAAAACATTCCACTTCGCCTATCCGTCTTACTCCTTGACATTGATTGGTTCAAAAACATCAATGATTCATACGGTCATCTTATCGGTGATCAAGTGTTGAAAGAATTCGCTTATCTGCTACAAAGCGAATTGCGCGACACCGATGTGATTGGACGATATGGAGGAGAGGAATTTCTGATTGTCTTTCCTTCAACAACCAAAGATGATGCCCATGGTATCGCTGAACGGTTACGCCAAACCGTTGCACATCACACATTCTCCCATCAGATTCGTCTCACTTTTAGTGGAGGGATCTATCATCTACAAGGTGCATCACTCTACGATTTAATCAATCAAGCTGATATCAATCTTTATGAAGCTAAACGACAAGGTAAAAATCGAATCTTATAAGATTAAGTGATAAGAACAGGTGAAATATCCTGTTTTTTTAATCCTTAAATCACATTTAAATAGATGCATGATAAGATAAGATTAAAATAACGTTTATAATGGAGGAATAATCATGTCCGTATCATTTCGATTAACGACGCTTCCAATGACCCATCTTGCACAAGCTATGGGTGCTTCTTTAGAGGAAGCTAAGACAAAAATTGATGCTTATTTGTCTGCATCAGGATTACAATCGACACACCGATTTATATTTAGCGTTTCAATCAAACAAGCTAATCTGATCAAGTATTTTCACCTTGCATATGCATCCGTTCCTGAAACAGCAAGAAAAATGGGGGAAGTTCAAATCAATGCATTAAAAAGAAATACATTTATTGCATTTGACTTAAACCAGGAAGGGTATCAAAAACTCTTAGAAGGTGAATATGAAGAATCGATCAAGGAGTATATCAAAGATAAAGATATTAAAATCGACGCTTCTTCTGTGATTGGATTAATTGAAGATCATGGAGGTTCATATACTGTTTATCTTGCATACAAGTAGATCGATAAACTCAACAAGCACGTCAAACGTGCTTTTTTCTTGCTTTTTTTAAAAATATCGTTATACTTAAATTAGATTTATGGTTTACCTTAATTTGCCTGTAAAGGTTTATACACAAGGAGGACAACATGGCAACCTATTTACTTCCCTTTTTACTGACACTTTTCGCAGGATTATCGACGGGTGTCGGAGGTGTGATCGCTTTTCACAAGAAAGCATCCTCAACGAAATTTTTAGCATTTGCACTTGGATTAAGTGCAGGTGTCATGATTTACGTTTCATTTGTCGAAATATTCCCCAAGGCGTTTCGCTCACTTTCATTAGTTTATGGAACCTTTCAAGGTTATCTATGGACAACGCTTGCTTTCTTTGGTGGCGTTTTGTTGATTGCATTGATCGACCGTCTTGTTCCACATGCTGAAAATCCTCATGAACAAGATGAGTTAAATATCTTTGAAAACAAGGAACATCAGTTATTACGCATGGGATTATTCTCGGCACTGGCCATTGCTATCCATAACTTTCCTGAAGGTCTTGCAACGTTTATCGCTGCACTTGAATCTCCAGCACTTGGTATATCCATTGCGGCAGCGATTGCCATTCATAACATCCCTGAAGGTATCGCTGTTTCAGTACCGATATATCATGCAACAAAGTCTAAGAAAAAAGCATTTTTCTATGCGTTCTTCTCTGGTTTAGCTGAACCTATTGGTGCTGTGATTGGCTTTTTCCTTCTTTATACATTCTTAAGTGAATCCCTTTTTGGCATCGTATTCGCCATGGTTGCAGGTATCATGGTCTATATTTCACTTGATGAGCTTCTTCCCACCGCTGAAAAACATGGTGAACATCATATTGCGATCTATGGTTTAATGACAGGTATGGTCATGATGGCTACGTCACTTATCCTCTTTTTTCAACCATGAGAAAGAGATACATTTCTGATCATATAGGTGTATGATAAGGGTGTAAGGAGATGATTGTATGCTCAATCGTTTATGGGTTAGACAAACCCTATGGGCTATTGGAACAGGCTTGATGTTACTACCTTATGCGTTTTTAATCGTGATTTCTGTTGTCTTTTCGATTCAACAGCAACAGCTTCTATTTGATTATTTACTTCCACTTGAAGTTGGCTTCCTCATCTTTGGTGGCATTCTTTTGATTGGCTTATTATGTTTCAGAGATCACCAAAAAATGGTGATGTTAGTCATATTCTTGATTATTCTTGCTATCAGTTTTCTTGCTGTCGTCATCATACCACAACTCGCAGGTTTTGCACATAGCAGTGAAGAACCCGAGGGATTATGGTTTATTGTAACGATCATTTTTGTTGGTTTATTTGATCTAACCGGATTAGCAAGCGGACTCTATTCACTTATCAGCATCCATCCTAAAACTGTACAGGTAACAAAAAAAGTGATCGACTGACCACTTTTTTTATGTCGATTTATCATATAACTGATTATCTTTTGTACTGATCATTTTGTCGTATAAACGTTTCGTTGTTTCGTAAAACCATGGGGTTTGATGTTGATGAAGAACATGGCTGATTTCATCGATATAACTTACATTCTGCTGTTTAGAGAGTAACATGACCGCATTTCTCATCAAAATGGTTTTACCCTTCCAAAGATATGCCATGTTTTCATATTTTTTCCGAAACACTTTTTCAGAATCTAAGAAAAGATCAACAATCGAGACCATTTCTTTTCCTGATAGTTCAAATTCGGGATGAAGGATGGTCCCTTTTTTGATATTTTTAGGACAAACCATCTGACAGATATCACACCCAAATAAGCTATAGTTAGCATGAACCTCTTCATCGTTGAGTGGTTTTTTCGCTTGATTAAAATAACTCATGCATTTTTCTAGATGATACGTTCCTTCTTCTAATGCATGTGTTGGGCATGCATCGATACAGATCCTACAACTTCCACAATCATCAGTCACACTTAACGTATAGGTGTTTTCTAGCACAACATCAATGAAGACGATACCTAAAAACATATAAGAACCCAGTTCCCGATTGATGATCAGTTGATTTTTACCAAAAAAGCCTAATCCACCGAGTACGGCCGCTAACCTCTCATCATGGGGATGATTGTCAACCCCCATATGGTAGTTAAAGGGGAGTCCTTGCATCACGTCTTCCATGCGTTTTTTTAAAACAAGATGATAGTCTGACCCAAAGGTATAAAACGAAGGAACAAGATGGGTTTTTGTATGTTTAAGCATACGAAATGGATAAGCTAAACCCAAAACAACCATCGTAGGATAGGTTTCTTGTGGTACCTTCTTGTTCATGATTAATGCTTCATCAAGATAATCTTTCGTCCTGATGATGCCCACAGCATCAAACTTTGTCTTAAAATGATCATAAAGGCGTTTCGCGTTCATCATGCATCGATCCTTTCTATGATGATTATATCATGTTTTAGATCATCAAAACGAACAAAAAAGCACCTTGTTGAAGGTGCTTTCAATCACTATTTTATCGTTTTCCTTGATCGTAAATTTGACCAAGAGCTTTTGGAGCTTGAGAATTCTTCGAGAAGAATGCAAGAATAATAAGGGTTGCAATATAAGGAATAAGTTCATAATATTCTCGTTGGAAACCAAGGTCATATAAGACGGGTAATGCTGTGTATGATGATGCTAAAGTCTTTGTAAAACCAAAGAAAATCGCTGCCATCAGAATACCACGAGGACGCCAGTTACCAAAAATCAAGACGGCAATCGCTAAGAAACCAAATCCAGCAACGGTAACATTAAATTCGGTTGAGGTTGAAATGACAAAGATGACACCACCCATACCTGCAAAAAGCCCTGATAAAACGACAGCTTTGAAACGAAGTTTATAAATGTTAATGCCTAATGAATCTGCAGCATGTGGATTTTCACCACAAGCTCTTAAACGAAGGCCAAACTTCGATTTATAGACGATAATCCATAGGATAACAAGAAGAGCAAGGGCGATATAGAAGCTAATGAATACGCGACTAAAGAATAAATCGCCAATCACAGGGATATCACCTAATAGGGGTACTTTTTGAATCATAAAGCTTGAACTAAAGGGGATTTGTTGACCACGTTGAATAAAACGAGCCGTAAAGATTGCAAAGGCGGGTGCAAACAAGTTGAGAGCGGTTGCAGAGATGACCTGATCAGCCTTCATATGAATTGATGCGTAAGCATGAATCATCGCATAAAGTGCACCAACCATACCACCAATCATAATACCCATGATGAGAATGAGCTGTTTTGGTATACCAAAGACAAAGAATGATAGGACAATCAAACCTGTGAAAATGATGACGAAGATGATGTTGATTGCGATGTATCCTTTGTTTTCGGGATTCTTAAAGTTTAGTCTTTTTAAACTAAATTCTTTTAAACCAAGTTTTGATAAACCAAAGTGAATGAGTAGAGCAATCGAGATAACCCATACAAGGGAAACAAGAATCATGACGATGATGGTCATGACGGTAAAAGGATAAATTTCTAAACCATGAATCGCCCAAACGCCTAAGAAAGCTCCAAAAATCATAATACCTTCGAGTGCAATATTGGTCACACCACTTCGTTCAGTCAGTAGTCCACCTAATGCAACGATTAACAAGACCGTCATCGTTGGATATGCATTTTGAATGAGTAGATAGAGGATATCCATACTTATTGACCCTCCTTCTTCTTGAAGATACGCTTGCTCCACGACTTAATTTGTTCGCGATAACGTTTGAAAACGATCTGCAATGCAGATGAGATCGCTGTGACATACACAATCACGGCAATAATCATATCGATGATTTGGGGAACAAAGCTGTAGCGTTGCATGTAGAATGCACCCATACGTATGTTCGCTAAAAAGAGACCTGCAAATAGTGCACCAATGGGTTCACCAAGTCCGAGGAGAGCAACGGAGATACCATCAAAACCTTGTGGAAAGATTTCAAAGGCCGTTCCGATATTTTTACCAACAACAAGGAATGCAATTGCACCAGCCATCCCTGCAAATGAACCTGATAAAGTCATGGCAGTAATGATATTTGCTTTTGTATTCATCCCTGCGTATTTTGACCCTGGCATCGAAAAACCTGATGCTCTTAGTCCAAACCCTAAGGTCGTTTTATGCAAGATGATATGTGCGATGACAACCACAATAATGGCAATAAAGATACCAATATTAGCCGTTGATCCAGGAAAAACGGATGTTAATAAGGGTAATTCTGCGGTTCTTAAAATATTGAGTGAACGTGAATATGAAGAATTAAACACGTATCGCATGATCAAAATAATGAGTAAATTACCTGCAATATAGTTCATCATAATCGACGATACAACTTCATTCACATTGGACAAAGCCTTGAGAAGACCTGGAATTAAACCCCAAATCGCACCTGCAAGCATACCCGCTAAAAAGGCAACAATCCAATGAAGTGTACCCGGAAGACTGTAGCGAACCCCAATATGAATCGCAACATAAGCTCCCATCATCATCTGTCCAGATGCTCCAATGTTAAATAAACCCGTGCGGAATGCAAAAGCAACTGCAAGACCCGTTAAAATGATCGGAGCTGCTTGATATAAGGTGTTACCAATACCACGTAGACCACCGTTAAAACCACCGATTAAAAGCGTTCCTAATGCAGGAAATGCATCACCTGCATCAAAGATGATCATGATCATAAGTCCGATCAGTAAGCCTAAACCAATCGCGACTAAACTGGGCTTCATGACAATAAATGCTCGTTTCAACCCGCGATAGATAACTTTACCCACGTTTTTAATGACATCTTTCATGTTGATCTTCTTTTCATGCATGGACGTCACCTCGCTTTGCTCCAGACATATAGAGTCCAAGTTCGTTCACAGTTGTCTTCTTGGGATCAAGCTCACCAACGATTTCACCTTCATACATGACAAGGATACGATCGGATAAATTCATGATTTCTTCAAGTTCTAGTGAGATCAATAGAACAGCTTTCTGTTGATTACGTTCAGCAATCAGTTGTGAATGGATGTATTCAATCGCACCAACATCAAGACCACGTGTCGGCTGAACAGCGATGAGAAGTTCATGATTTCGACTGATTTCACGACCTAATATCGCTTTTTGTTGGTTCCCACCACTCATTTGACGAACAATAGTCTTTGCACCACGTTCGCTTCTGATATCAAAACGATTGATCAGTTCATTGGCATGATCTTGGATGATATCAAATTTTAGGAATGAATGTTTTTGAAACTGGGGTTGATAATAATTTTGTAAAATGAGATTGCTTTGCAAATCAAAATCCATCACGACACCATGCTTTTGACGGTCTTCAGGAATATGTGACATGCCTATTTCATATTTTTTTCTAATGGGTAGATGAGTAATGTCACTACCCATTAAGCTGACCTGACCTGATAAGATCGGTTTAAGTCCCGTGAGTGCATGGATTAATTCGGTTTGTCCATTACCATCAATACCAGCAATACCTAGTATTTCGCCACGGTGCACTTCAAAACTAACATCTTTAACCGAATGTCTTCCCTGTCCACTCACATTGAGATGTTCAACTTTAAAGATCGTTTCTCCTTGATTGATCTCTGGTTTATCGACAGAAAAGGATACCTCACGCCCAACCATCATTTCAGCTAATGTTTCAATGGATGTATCTTTAACACTGACAGTGCCTATTTTCTTACCACGTCTTAAAACGGTACATATGTCCGCAACCGCTTTGATTTCATTAAGCTTGTGCGTAATTAAAAGAATGGTTTTACCTTCTTTGGCAAATCCGCGCATGATATTCATCAATTCATGAATTTCTTGAGGTGTTAAAACAGCTGTTGGTTCATCAAAAATCAAAATATCAGCATCGCGATAAAGCATTTTTAAGATTTCAACACGTTGTTGCTGACCCACTGTAATATCTTTGATGTATGCTTTAAGATCAACATGTAATTTGTAAGTTTGAATCAAGTGTTCAAGTTTTTTGATCGCTTGATCATATTGGATGATACCATTTTTCGTATCTTCTACACCTAAAATGATATTATCCAATACGGTGAACGTATCGACTAATTTAAAGTGTTGATGCACCATACCAATACCTAAACGGTTTGCATCATTTGGATTTTTAATGACAACAGGCTGACCATCGATCAAAATATCACCTTGTTCGGGATGATATAAACCAAACAAAACCGACATCAGTGTCGATTTGCCTGCACCATTTTCGCCTAACAAAGCATGGATTTCTCCTTGTTTGACCTGTAGGGTTACATCGTCGTTGGCATAGAGGGTACCAAAGATCTTGGTAATATGCCGCATTTCTACTTTATATGCCATGTGCTCACTCCTTTGCTGAAAAACAAGGGGAAAGTTATTCGCTTTCCCCTTGGATCATCAACGTTGTTTTTCTAATCAATTAGGTTGTCTTTGGCCAAATTGTATTGAGTAAATCTGTGCTTGCTGTATATCCGAGTGTTGTTAAGAATGCTACGAATTCAGCTTCTGTCTTAGGCACAACGATTGTTCCATTACCAACTGCTGTACGAATGGTATTGTATTGTGCTGTGGTGAATGTGGTAAAACGCCAAGAAGCGGTTTCAGTTGGGAGACCAACTGCGTCATCAGCAACACCAAGGGTAATGCTTTGACCACCATCAAATTCATCATTATAGAAATCTGTTAATGCAGTTTGAACAGAGACTGCTAAGCCCTTCATTGCAGATGTGATCACACGTGCAGAAAGGTTAGATTGGTCAACGTCAACACCAACAACCCACTTACCAGTTGTTTCTTGAGCGGCTGCCATGACTGAGTTACCAGCACCACCAGCTGCTGCGTGAATCGCTTGTACACCACCAGCATACCAAGCTGCTGCTGTGGTCTTTGCACTGTCAGATGGAGCAAATGTGTTTAAGTATAAGTAACGGTTTGCAGCGAATGAGAATGTTGTAAGGTTTGCTTCTTCAGCGGCATAATATGCACCAGCAACGAAACCAACACCGAAACGTACAACGGCAGGAACTGCCATACCACCCATGAAACCAAGGTTTGTTAAACCATCTTTAACAGCTGCATAACCAGCTAAGAATCCAGATTGTTCTTCTTGGAAGAAAATGGAAAGTGTATTTTCGCCAATGGTGAAATCAGGATCTTCATCATCGTATGTATCCATGGTGTCCCAGTTTGTAACGTTATGGGGTGCGCCATCGATTAAGATGAACTTAACATCTGGATAGGTTGATTGTGCCTTATGAACACTATTTTCAAACAAGAATCCAGGAGTAACAACGACTTTTGCACCACTTTCGACTGCTAAGTCGATGGCTGCAACGTATGCATCAAAGCTGACTTCTGTTGGCTTGTAATACTTGATTGACTTATCGTTTTCTTCAGCAAATTCTTGGATACCTTCCCAAGTACCTTGGTTGAATGAACGGTCATCAATGTCACCAGAGTCTGTGATCATTGCGATTTCAAATTGTTCTGCACCGCAAGCAAATAAAACGGCAGCAAAAACAACTAGAACTAAAGCAACTAATACTTTCTTCATTCTAATTCTCCTCTACTTTTTGAAAGCGTGATAGGGCTTCCATTTTTTTATTACTATCTTTAGTTTACTCACTTTTACATTCATTTGCAAGAGTTAAATATAAATATTTATCCTTTGAACATATAATTAAATCAACTTTCATTTCATTCATGAATCATTCAAAATAGAGGTTGTGTCATTGATTATACTCTCCTTATTATGGATTCAGCGTTGCATGATCTTCTTTTTGAATTTGCTCATAGTGATGTGCAAATCGTAAAAGCATCTCATCATCATCTATTTTTCCAACGAAGACCATCGCTTTGGGTTGTCCTTGATACACACCTTCAGGAATACAGATCGATGGATTTCCATATATAGGTGCAAATCCTAACCAAACTGGTGCAGCAAGTGCGAGAAGTCCTTGTTCTTTCATGATGGACTCTAAAAGTTGAGCTTCATGTAGTAAAGATTGTCTTGTCTTGAGATATTCAGGATCATTTAAATCGCCTGATGTGTTTTCTGATGCAATCAAAATACTTTGTCCATAGGTTAAGCATCGTCTTTCATGTTTTTGATTAAATTGGATGACATCTTGAAGTGATTTCACTTGTGTAGAACCTTGAACTTGTTGGAAGAATGCGTTGAGTGCATATTTGAACTCAACCAATAAAGTTGGATCATTATGAAGCTGAGCTTTTTCAAGTTCAATATCAATCGTCATATGTCCTAATGCATGACATCGTCTTTTTGCTGACATCATGATCGACTGTTCATCTTCTGAATACGTATGTCCTTTGATCATCATGAAACCAATTGTTGAAGGATGGATAGGTTTTTTCATCTGATCAAGATCGAATAAGCGATGTTCATGTTTCAATGTTGTCGAATCGTGTGGATCGATATGATTGATCACATTCATGAGTAATGCACAGTCTAAGACTGTGTTTGCCATCGGTCCAGCTGTATCTTGGGTCGGCGATATGGGAATTATCCCATGTTTACTTACCAAACCAAAGGTTGGCTTATACGAGATGATTTGACACTGATAAGCGGGAGCCATCAATGAACCATTGGTCTCTGTGCCTATCGCTGCAGAAACGATGCCAAGTTTGACTGCAACTGCACTTCCTGTTGATGAACCATAGGGATCGACTTTTTCATCAAAGGGATGTTTGACTTGCCCATACATCGATCCAAATCCTGATGGCATGTTATCATAGCTCATAAAATATGCCCATTCTGAAAGATTGGCTTTTCCTAAAATAATTGCTCCTGCATCGATTAAATCGTTGACAATGGTGGCATTAAATGGAGGAATAAAATCGTGAAGTGCATAACTGTTTGCTGTGGTCGGTGTTCCATCACGATACATGATATTGTCTTTGATCACAATGGGAATTCCATGCAGAGGACCACGAATGATCCCTTTTTTCCGTTCTTCATCACGTTCTTTTGCTACAAGTAATGCATAGGGGCTAATCACACCCATCGCGTTCTTATCCAACTCTTTTTCGTGGACATGAAGTGCTTCTTCAACGAGTTGAACACTCGTTTTTTTACCTTGTTCTAATTGTTGTTTCAATAAGGTGATTGTCATTGTTTATCCCTCTTTTCTGATGGAGTCATCATGTCAATTTGTTCTTCATCTAAATTGGGTGTGTATCCCATAGATATATAGAGATGAATGGCACTATGATTGAGATCATCTGCAGCAAGAAAACTGCGTCTTGCACCTTTTTGATTGCCATAACATAATGCATGTTTCATGAGTTTTCGACCAATGCCTTGACCTTGATAATCTCTCTTAACTGCAATTTCCCTTACCCATAAAACGGGTCCACGTGGTGATGAATCACCATAGATACTCACGAAGATAACACCGACAAGATGATCGTTGACACGGTAACCAAAGATTGCTGTATCGCGCGCTTTGACCTCCTGAAGGTAGTAATCTTGATGGGTAATCCATGCGATAACGTCGTGATAGGATTCACCGTGGAATTCACGCGATAACATCAAACAATCTTTTGTGATATCGCTGATTTCTTGAGCATCTATTATGGTCAATTGTTGAAGAAAAGGAGATTCATGAAACGATGATAAATCATTCAACCAATAGTCACGAATCACCCCGTACTCATGATAACCATGTTTGATTAACTCATCTTTCCAATCTCTTGGAATAAAAGAAATAAGTGCATTTGGATAGTGTTTTGAATAGTGAATCAATGTATTTAGATGATTGACTGCCCATATGAGTTCATGGATGTGATGATCCTTTCGAAATCCATAGACGAAAAGACCTTCGTGATCGATATGAACAAGTTCGAAATGCATGATTTCATCCCAGTCCACATAGTGAAACGCATGATAGGTATACATTTGAACTTTCTTTCGAATGTTTTCGCGTGTGATTAGATCCATAGGTTCAACTCTTTTTAGTTTTATTTTAGCATATGGATATCGTCATAGGGATAAAAAAAAGACCATGGGTCTTTATTTTCCAAACCAAAGCATCATTTCTTGTTTTGCATTATCCATGGAATCTGAAGCGTGAATCAGATTGCGCAGTGTTCTTTTTTCAGCCATCGCAACACTGAGTTCATCATCTTTAAAGCGACCGCGGATGCTTTTTGGATCAGCTTTGGCGGGATCGGTTGCACCAACGAGTGTTCGAACTTCTCCTACCACATCTAAACTATCTTTTGAAAGTTCAACAGCAACAACTTTTTTTCCAACAAACGTCTTTTGGATCGCTAAAGGAAAATAAGCTTGATTGACTTTTTGAATCACCTCTTCATAATGTTTTAAGATAAGTTCTTTGGAAACAATCACGTCTTTCTTTCGTACAACTTGAAATCCCTCTTGTCTAAAGATATCAAGAATCGTATCCACGAGGTGTCTTTCGACAGCATCAGGTTTAAACATAATAAATGTTGATGGTTGCATAAGTTTCTCCTTTGTATCAATACATTCATTATACCTTAAACGCCCTTATTCTTCAAAGGATGCATGAGACATCTTTTTATGATATGATTGAAACGGAGGTCTTAAAATGATCTATATTCTTACTGGTGTTGCAAAATCAGGGAAATCCTTGGTGACCAAACATATCATTAAACATCAGCACATCCCCGTGATACAAACAGACCATATCATGATGATGCTTCATAAAGCTAATCCATCACTGGGTCTAAATATTGATGCATCTGATTCTTCAGTTGCACGTTTTTTAGAACCTTATCTCGATGCACTCATTGAGACGATGATCGAAAATAAACGTGATTATGTCATTGAAGGCGTTCATTTTTTAACTTCTTTTAGTCATCGTTTATTGAAACGATATCCCAAAGATGTCAAAGTTCTTTATCTTCTTTATGCCAAGATGGATCCGATAAAAAAAGCGCATGAACTTTTAGAACATGCGCATGAGATGGAAAATCCATGGTTTTTATCGATGAAAGGTGATGCCTATCATCATCTTGTTCGCTACTTAGTCGATGAAAGTAAGCGTCTAGAACAAGAATGTATCACATTAGACCTTCCTTATATCGAAATTGAAAACATCAAACAGCAAATGGTTGAGATTATTCAAAAGCTTTTTGATTAAAACGGTTCTGGAACAACCCATGTCATGAGTTGATGGCTCGATGGATGAATGAATGCAAGTTCACGAGCATGTAACATGAGTCTTGATGCTGGTTTTCCAAGATAAAGTTTATCACCAATAATCGGATATCCTAAACTCTTGAGATGAACTCTAATCTGATGCTTTCTTCCGGTTTCAATCGTGATCCGAAGGCGAGATATACGATCCTGAACCTGTAAGACTTCATAGTGGGTCACTGCATGATCACCATGAGCATCAATACACATCGTGTTTTTATGTTTTTCACGACCAATGGGACGAGCAATCGTCCCTTTTTGTTGATCCACAATTCCGTTAATCAGTGCATGATAAACCTTGTGCATCGTCTTTTCTTCAAAAAGAGAGGATATATAACTTAATGCAAGTGGATGTTTTGCAAAAACAACGATTCCGCTTGTTTCTTCATCGATGCGATGAGCAGGTAAAACAGGATAAGGATAATCGTTTTTTAGCATATAAGCAGAAACGCGAGCTGTGAGTGAGTCATTCTTTTTTCCATCGTCATATACCAAAAGATTGATGGGCTTATTGACGATGAGTAGATCATCATCTTCATGAATCACTTCGAGTAACCCTCCATAAGGTTTTGGTATGGCAGGAAGCTGATCATCAAAATCAACACTCATCACATCGCCTTCATGAACGATTTCATCACCACGTGCAATCACTTGATTGATTTTGATTTTTTTGATTTGAAGGGTGTGATTCACCCATTTTTTCGCAACATGATAACTGAAAAGTGCATCACGTAGCATCCATCCTTCAAAGCATGCATGAATCTTTAATGTTAAAGGGGGTCTCATGATTTCAGTCCTTCATAGATAGCATCAAGGAGTTGACCTGTCGCATCCAAACCATGTTCCCAATACATAATCCCTGCAAGTTCATGCTCAATCACGTAAGCACTCTTTTCTAAGATTGATCGTCTGTTATCATACGAAATAAATTCTAAGCCATCTTTTCTAACTAAATAAGGTACTCCTGCTCGCTCGTCATAGGCTCTGATATAGTTATCATTATTCACATACGTATTTACAATATCAGTATAATGAACCGATCCTGCATTAACAAATGCGGTTGTTAGGCTCGTTCTTGTCTGACGAATACCATAAAATGCAACACCAACAATAATTTTGTTATAGGGAATTTGATAGATATCATGGAAAATATCAATACTTTCATCAATCGAACATGATGTGAGTGTTTTCCCCACATTGAAGGTTGTGTTGTGATACGTTGATGCACGATATAGTGCATTTTGATATTGAGCGCTTGTAGAGACCATACCATATGTCATCATGTTAATGTAATCAATATAAGACGCTGAGTTGAGTAAATCGTATTTTTCGGGTTGCCACTGACCACCAGTGATTGCTGTTGTCACGAGATGATTGGGATTGTTTGCTTTAACTTTTGTGTACACAATACGCATCAGTTCTGTATATCGTGTTGATTCAGATGTTGTAGGTGTTTCCCAGTCAATATCGATACCATCAAAACCATAGGTATTGATCAGTGTGACAATGTTATCAGCAAACCTGTTCATGAGAACACTTGATGATGCAATCGTCGACCATGCTGAGTCTGGAGCAACCGATGGAATCACCCAATTGCCATAAAGTCTTGCTTGAGGCATGATATAGGTGGTCATGTTGCTTAAGAACGCAGACCCAGTTAATGATCCATCACTTTGAGCCGTGATAAACGCTCCATTAATAATATCTAGAGATTGGAAAAATGTATCATTAACCAAATGGAAGTTGCGATAAATATACGATGAAGCAATCGGACCTTCAAGTGATTTATAACCCTCAACAATCACATCAAATGTGATCACTTCACTGCCATCAGGTGAGGTCACCGTCGCAGAGAGTGTGACAATCGTTGTTTGATAGGGTTTTCGATAAACGCCTTCTGATGAAATGACTTCTGGGGCTGAACTTTCCCATGACAGTTGAAAAGCACTATATGATGTGGGTAAAACGAGATCGACCATGGTTGTTTCTGGAATAAAGGGTGTGAGATATGTGAATAAGTCGTTCATACTTTTGGACCCCCAGACAGCTTCATATCGAACATTCTTAATCCCTTCTTTTGCTTTATAACGTGGGAAAGTGTGATAGATCGATGTGCCATCACTCCATCCAAGAAAACTAAACTCATCTTTGTAAACCGATGGTAACATATCGATATTGCGATAGGTCTTTTCAACCTCACCCATCAATTGATCGTGTGTCCACATATCAAGATGGAGTTCACCAGAAGTATAGGTGGTTGGATCTTGGTCCATCCGAATATATAAGGGAAACTGTGGCGTTGATGTGAGTGCAATCATCACATCTTTTGCAACTGTATCTTCGGTATGAAGATGAGCACCGATGACCCAATCATAGTCAGGGAGATCTAAATATAAAATAGATGCCGTTGAAGCGTCAAAATAAACAACCTTATACGCTTCAATATCTTCATCGTAAGCTAAAAAGATTTTATAGAACCAACGAAGTTGGGTTTGAGCCTTATCGAATAAAGAGAGTGTTGTTCCAGTCAAATCATTGAGGGCTGTTATGGTTAGCTCATGTGCAGGTGTCATGGTCTCAAAGATATCAGGTCCCCATACCCCTCCATGGGGATCGAAAGTCACATCTACGTCAACATAGCTTTCAGGATCAACAGGTCTTGGATGTGGAATCAAGATGATGATATGATTGTCTTCTACTGTTACTTTTGTTTGATCAAGTTTAACATCATTGATCAAAACGTTGACTCTTTGATCCACATAAAAAGGATCAGTCACATCCACTGTGACTTCAATATGATCACCAATATCCTTTGTGTGTAAAATAATACCTTCTGTATCCGTCGTTACATCGAGTGTTTCTTCATCAAAGGTTAAATCGATGGTTTTAATATGATTGGGATCAACATCTTCTTGACAAGCAACCATTCCAATCGATAAGATCAAAGCCATCATCAGTAGCCATGTTTTCATCATTTCAGCTCTTTCTTTTCATCTATCTTTGATTATACCTAAATTATTCTTTCCACAAAATCGTTTATCATGATATGTGCCGCTTTTCGTATACTAAGGCTAGGAGTTATTCTCTTAGTCTTTTATTTTTATATAATTGGTAGTAAAATGAGGGCGAAGGCGTAGTTAAACAATTTGAACTTCGAGTTCGTAAAAACTAGTATACCTTTGAGTATTTATGATAGTCTACGCCTTCCTATGATTTACTACGAGCTAAGAGAGATGACTCTTGGCTTTTCTTTTTTATAGGCATATAGAAAAGAAAGTTTGAAAGGAAGGACGTGGGCTTTTTTGAACCTCGAGTTCGTACAAAAAAATGTCCTCAATTTCAGTTCATACACAAAACTAGTTTAGATCTAATGGTGTCAAAGAACACGTATGAACAACGAAAAAAAGTAAGTGTATAACAACTGAAACAAACCGTATTTCATCCAACAAAGAAAGGTGGGAATGAAGTGAAGAGTCCATGTGTAGCAGTGGACGTATCAAAGGGAAAGAGTTATTATCAAGGGTTTATTGAAATAGATAAACCAGCTAACAAAGCGACACCTATTCAAAACGATTTAGAGGGGTTTAAGTCTGTGCATGAATTAGGTCAAACACTAAAGGAAACGTATAGCGATGTCGTATACGTATTTGAATCAACTGGAATCTATCATAAAGCGTTAGAAACATTTCTTATGAATCATGATGAAAAGTGTATTATTCTAAATCCTTTAGAAGCTTCAAAAATCCGTAAAACAGACTTAAGATCGACTAAAACAGACTTAAGAGACTGTAAGAGTATCGCTAAGGCATACTTCATGAAAGACTTTAGATTACACAATCAAAAGGATGAACTCTATGAGAAACTTCAAAGTATGAATGGCCATTATAATTTTCTTATTCAACAGTTTAGGGAGATGAAAGTACACTTTAGGAATGCCTTAGACATCGTGTATCCAAGATTCGATGAGGTTTATCCAGATCCTTATTTGGATATACCTATGTCAATTTTAAAGCGATATGCTCATCCAGATGAACTGAAGAGTAGACGTGTTGAAACAATTGTGAAGTACATCATGAAAGATACCAAACATAGAGAATCTAAAGCGATGACTGAAGCGAAGAAATTAAAAGATTATATTGATAAGGTATCTTCAGGATGTCGTAGTAGTTCGTTTGAAGTCACTATTCTAAAGACTATGCTTAATAAGATTAGTGAACAAGAGGTTGAAATCGAGTTATGTTTGGATGAAATGAGGGAATTAGTTAGTGATGTACCGCTTTATCATCAATTGATGAGTATTCCAGGCATTGGTGATAATATCGCAATCAGACTGATAGGAGAATTAGGAAACTTAGACCGGTTTGAACGTAGTGAACAACTAGTCGCCTATGCAGGTATCGATCCTAGAGTTTATCAATCTGGTCAAATGACAGGGGAACACTTGCACATCACTAAAAAGGGAAATAAACACCTAAGGACGTTACTATTTTTGGCTATATCTAGTAATATAAGGGTTTGTAAAACAAATATTATTCTAAATTTTTACAACAAAAAAAGGCAACAAACGAACCCTCTCGTTTACAAAGCTGCCTTAATTGCCTGTGCCAATAAATTACTCAGAATAATCTTTGGCATGTATAAGAGTGGAAAGAACTTCCACAATTAAATTTCAATTTCATTATACTACTTAAAAGACTAGATTTCAAATCTGGTTTTTTAAGTGTGTTCATAAATAGAGATAAATAGAAATCAAATTAGTATTGACTTCCTTTATCTAATTTTTTATGTGAAAAAATGGAAGAAATGCAAAAATGTTGATTAATCAACAAAAAGGGGTATGATGGTAAGTGATACAACTTCAGGAGGTTTTTATGCTCAAATTATTTAAATATTTTCAATGGTATCACTGGTTACTGATCTTACTCATTGGCTTTTTAGTTTACGGTCAAGTTCAAATGGATTTGCTGTTACCTGAATACATGGGAAAGATTATTCTTTTAATCAATCAAGGAACCATCACAGGTGTTTCTCAAACATCAGCCATTCTTGAAGAAGGTGGCATGATGTTGCTGATCACCTTGGGTTCGATCACATCAACCGTGATCGCCAGTTTGATCGCTGCACGCATCGGTACACGTTTAGCTGTCACAGTTAGACATAAACTCTTTGGACACATTCAAACATTCTCGGCTGCAGAAATGAACAAATTCTCAACACCATCTTTGATTACACGAAGTACAAACGATATCCAACAAGTTCAAATGGCTGTGATTATGATGCTTCGTATGTTGATTACTGCACCGATTATGGCATTTTCAGGTATTCGAAAAGTAACGTCGATCAATCTCACCATGAGTTTAGTTGTTGTTGGTGGTGTCGTCGCCATCTTAGTTTTGATCACAACGATCTTTATCTTGGTTGGACCTAAATTTGCGAGAATCCAGAAACAAACCGACGATGTCAACCAAGTCACTCGCGAAACACTCACGGGTATTCGTGTTGTTCGCGCACATCATGCAGAAAAAACACAAGAAGTGAAGTTTGAAAAGGTCAATACGGAATTAACCAAGACTCAACTTTTTGTGAATACAGCATTTGCAGTCATGAATCCAGGAATGAATTTCATCATGAACGGTCTCAATCTTGCACTCATTACAGTTGGTGCTGTTTTGATTGGTGACAATCTATTAGGAAGTAATCCAGTCGAAGGTTTGTCACTTCAAATCCAATTTACATCGTATGCGATGATAATTTTGATTGCTTTCATGATTTTAATCATGCTTTTCATCTTTTTACCTCGTGCATGGGTATCTGCACGTCGCATCAACGAAGTATTAAACACATCACCATCGATTCAAGAAGGAACCATCCATGATCTCGAAGGTGAGCTTAATATTGCGTTTAAAAACGTTAGTTTCCGCTATCCGAATGCAGATGAAGATGTGCTTAAAAACGTCAGTTTTAAGGCGAAAAAAGGTGATATCTTAGCATTTATAGGGTCTACAGGTTCTGGGAAATCAACGATTATTTCACTTCTTTTACGTTTCTATGATGTCACACAAGGTGAGATCCTCATCAACGGTAGAAATATCAAAGAATATTCCTTTGATGCGCTCTATCACATGATGGGTTATGTCCCACAAAAAGGAACATTGTTCCGTGGAGATATTGAAACCAATCTTTCTTTAGGACAACAAAAAGTAAGTGAAGACGAGATGGTTAAAGCTTTATCAATCGCACAAATTAAGTCGCTTGTTGATGAATCGGAAGAAGGATTACATCGAACCATTGATCAAGGTGGAGCTAACGTCTCCGGTGGACAAAAACAACGCCTATCGATTGCGCGTGCTTTAGTCAAGAAGCCAAGCATTCTCATCTTTGATGATTCATTTTCAGCACTCGATTATCGGACGGATCGTGAACTCAGAAAAGCACTCAAACCAACAATGAAAGAAGCCTTAACGGTCATCATTGGTCAACGTATTGGTACCATCATGGATGCTGATCATATCATCGTTCTTGATCAAGGTGAAGTCGTCGGTCAAGGTACACACCATGAGCTTGTTTCATCATGCAAACCCTATCAAGATATTGCATTTGCACAACTTTCAAAGGAGGAACTCGGGTATGTCTAATCAAAAAGATCAACAACAAACATTAAAACCTGCTGTTCGTCCAATGCATGGCCCGATGGGTCGTATGGGAATGGGTGAAAAGCCTAAATCCATGAAAAAAGCATTAAAACAACTTTTAAGCTACATTAAACCTTATCGCACCATGTTTTTCTTGATGATTGGATTTGCGATGCTCTCTGCTGCATTAGCGATTATTGGGCCAAAATTATTAGGAAATATTACAACAGAAATTCAAAAAGGGATCACCTATAATCCTCTTGCAGGAACTTTTGAACTCGCGATTAATTTTACTGTAATTTTTCAAATCGTTTATCTACTCATCGCTCTTTACACATTGAGTTTGATCTTTAATGTCACGCAAGGTGTCTTAGTGAGCAATATGACGCAAAAAATTTCAAAACAACTGAGAACCGATCTCTTCTCTAAGATGGAACGTTTACCTCTTAAATACTTTGACCAGCATCCTCATGGGGATACATTGTCACGGATGACAAACGATATTGATACGATTGGTCAAGCACTAAACTCATCGGTTTCAACGCTATTCTCATCGATCACCTTAGTCATTGGTGTACTCATCATGATGTTTACCATTTCAGGATGGTTAACACTGGTAGCTTTAGTCACCCTTCCTATCACCTCAGTGATGATGGGAGTCATCATGAAAAAAGCACGTGGTTTCTTCCGTAAGCAGCAACAAACACTTGGACAATTAAATGGACATATCGAAGAAAACTACACACATCAACAAGTGATCAAGACCTATCGTGCAGAACAAGAAATGATGGTTACATTTGATAAGCACAACAAAGAACTTTATCAGTCATCCTGGAAATCACAATTTATTTCGGGTCTCATGATGCCTTTAACAACGTTTGTGGGTAACCTATCCTATGTTGCAATCTCCGTGGTTGGAGGGATTCTCGCAGCGGGTGGATCACTCATGCTTGGTGATATTCAATCGATGCTCATGTATGTTCGTACCTTCTCACAACCCCTTGGAAATATTGCACAAAGTTTAACGATGACACAAACAGCACTTGCAGCATCTGAACGTGTTTTTGAATTCTTAAATGAGAAAGAAATGGACATTGAAGAAGAAACGAAGAAGATTGATCAGATTAAAGGCCGTATCGAGTTCAACCATGTGCGCTTTGGATATGAAGAAAACAAAGAAATCATCCATGATTTTAATGCAAGCATTCAAGCTGGACAGAAGGTTGCGATTGTAGGACCAACTGGTGCAGGTAAAACAACACTGGTGAACTTGTTGATGCGTTTCTATGAACTCAATAGTGGATCGATTAAAATTGATGGTATACCTACAACGTTACTCACCAGACATCAAGTTCATGAATTATTTGGTATGGTTCTTCAGGATACATGGTTATTCCAAGGGACCATCCGTGAAAACTTGAAATATGGTAATCCTGATGCATCCGATGAAGCGATGATTGAAGCTGCGAAAGCTGCGAATATCCATCACTTTATCAAGAGTTTGCCCTATGGATATGATATGGTACTGGATGAAAATGCAAGCTTATCACAAGGTCAAAAACAACTTCTAACCATTGCACGTGCGATGGTTGCAAATGCTCCCATGTTGATCTTAGATGAAGCAACGTCATCGGTGGATGTGAGAACAGAGTTACTCATACAAGAAGCGATGGATAACCTCATGAAGGGACGCACAACATTTGTCATTGCACACCGCTTATCCACGATTAAGAATGCAGATATCATCTTTGTTTTGAAAGATGGAAATATTGTTGAAACAGGTAATCATCAAACTCTTCTTGACAAAAATGGCTTCTATGCGGATCTCTACAACAGTCAATTTGAATCTGCGGAGGTCTAACCATGAATCCCGATCTCAACAGTTTACCCATGCTCTTTTCAGCACTACACAAAAAGATGATGGAACAACACCATAAACTTCTCATTGAAGCAGGGTTATCGAGAATTCACATCCCCTATCTGATGGTTTTATCGGAACATAAAGAGGGGTTAACCCAAAAAGAGATGATTGACCTTCTCTTTCTTGATAAAGCACATGCATCGCGTGCACTTCGTGATTTAATCGATAAACACATGATTCGAAAAGATGAAGAAACCATCTACAAAAACAAGTATTATCTCGAAGAAGATGGCATGCACATCATCAAAAAGATGAATGAAACCACGCAAGCATGGCGTATGAGAATATTTTCTGAACTTGATGATGATGAAATGGCTTTATTCAAGCGACTGACTGAAAAATTACTTAAACTCTTAGAATAACATGAAAGGGTGTACAAGATGATTATCTTGACACCTTTTTTTTCATCTTCTTTTCAAAGAAAAAACGTTTTCAATCTAGCCCTCTCTTTTTGGTTTATTATATTATGATATAATACACTCGGGAAAAGTCGACATGTGACATCCCGAGGAGTTTATGCATGCGCAAAACAAAAATTGTGGGAACCTGTGGACCCGCATCTGAAGATAAAGCTATCCTTCGTCAACTCATCCTTTCGGGGGTCAATGTTGTACGTAACAATTATTCTCATGGCGATCATGAGGAACATATCAAACGATTTCATCTCGTTCATGAGTTAAACAAAGAACTTGGAACCTATGTCGGTACACTCATGGATACCAAAGGTCCAGAAATCAGAACCCATCATTTTAAAGATGGAAAAGCATACATTCGTCAAGGTCAAACCGTGACCATTCATATGACAGAAATCCTGGGTGATGATACACAGTTTTCAATTACCTACGATAAACTCTTTGATGATGTATCCATTGGGACAACAATGCTGATTGATGATGGCTATTTAGCACTTCTCGTCATCGAAAAAGATCATGAATCAAAAACATTGATTACGGTTGCTAAAAACAGCCATATGGTGAAAAATCGTCGTGGAGTGAACGTCCCGAATACGATTCTTAACATGCCTTTCTTATCCAAACAAGACATCGATGACATCATCTTTGCATGTCATCATGACTATGATTATATCGCAGCATCCTTTACGAGAAGAAAAGAGGATGTCTTTGCCATCCGTGATCTACTTAAACAAGAAGGTAAAGAATATATTCAAATCATCGCAAAGATTGAAAACCAAGAAGGTATCGATCACGTCGATGAAATCATTGATGCCGCGGATGGTGTGATGGTTGCTCGTGGTGATTTAGGTGTCGAAGTTTTCGCTGAAGATCTCCCTCAAATGCAAAAAGCGATTGTTCATAAGTGCCAACAAAAAGGAAAACTTGTGATCGTCGCGACACAGATGCTTGAATCGATGCAAAACAACCCTCGCCCAACACGTGCCGAGGTTTCAGATGTCGCTAATGCTGTCTATGATGGTACGGATGCGACCATGTTATCGGGCGAAATGGCACAAGGGAAATATCCGATTGAATCGGTAGAATACATGGCAAAAATTGCTGAAAAAGCAGAAAAGCATGTCGATCATCGCAAGTTCACGGAACGTGCTCTTTTTGAAGGCGACAACCTTCTTGATGCGATTTCATTCTCAGCTGTTCAAGCAGCCATTCATTACAATGTAAAAGCTATAATTAGCTACGGTTATAAAGCAACAGACAACTTATCTAAATATCGTTCGATTGCACCGATTGTCGGTGTGGTGGATTCCTATCATAAAGCAACATCATTATCCCTCTATTACGGGGTCTTTCCTGTCATCGGTCAGGAAGAACTCGAAAGACGGTTAAAGACCTTAGGCGTAGTGAAAGGCGATACCATCCTTGTGGTTCGTAAATATCAGATTGAATTTATTAACTACTGACGAATGATACGACATGATCAAGCATCATTCGTGATGCTTTTTTCATGAATACATAGCATTATGGTGCATGATAAAGTAAAATAAACTTGAAGGTTTTAGGAGGATCATTATGATAATCGGACTTGCAGGAATCGCAGAGAACATTATGTTTGTCTTCGGTGGGCTTGCGTTGTTTCTCTTTGGAATCAACTTGATGAGTGACTCGCTCAAACAAGCAGCGGGTAACAAATTGAAAGCAATCATTGAAAAATCCACGAATACACCTATGAAAGGCATACTGGTCGGACTCGTTTTAACAGTCATTATACAATCATCTTCAGGAACAACAGCGTTAATGATTGGGTTATTGCGTGCAGGACTGATGACACTTCCTCAATCTGTAGGCATTATCATGGGTGCCAACATTGGGACAACGATTACCGCATTTATTATCGGTTTACCCATCGCTAAATTTGGTTATATCTTCTTAGCAGTTGGTGTCATCATGAGTTTTATTGGAAAGAAAAAAATTCATCACTTTGGTGGTGTTTTTGCAGGACTTGGAATGCTTTTCGTAGGTCTTGAAGTCATGGGTTCAGGATTGAAACCTTTAGCAGCTACCCCTGAAGCGGAACAAATGTTTGCTGTATTCTCACAAAACTGGTTCTTAGGAACAATCTTTGGTACAGTTTTTACTGCAATTGTTCAATCCTCATCAGCAGCGATTGGGGTTTTAGAAAAACTTTATGCCCTCAATGCTGAAGGTATCGATACCATCACCCTATCAGGAGCAATCCCCATTCTCCTTGGTGCGAATATTGGGACGACCATCACCGCATTTCTTGCATCACTTGGAGGAAACACAGAATCCAAACGCGCTGCATTCATTCACGTTTTATTTAACGTTTTAATGACGGTTGTCTTCCTGATCGTTTTAATTCCTTATCGCCAGTTCATTATTTGGTTTGAAGTTACATTCCTTGAACGATTCTCCATGTTATCCATCGCGTTTGCCCACGCTTTCCAAAATACAGTCATGACGATCATTTTATATTTCTTCATCAAACAGATGATTGCTGCATCGAAATTTGTCGTCAAAGATCGCGAGAAAAAGCATATTCCTGATGACATGTTCGATGAAAAACTGATTGGTGAATCACCATCTTTAGCACTTGAAGTAGCAAAAAGAGGGATTCTTTCCATGGGAGCTGTCATTAAAGAGTATTTTGATATCGTTCGCAGCTATAGTTTTAAAGAAGATGAAAAACTGATCGAAGAAGGCTATATGCACGAAGCCATCACGGATACGTATGATATGAAATTACATGACTACTTGATCAAAATCTCGATGGCGGGTTTAGAAAAAGCAGATTCTGCGAAACTTTCGAGAGACTTAGATACGATTAAAGACTTTGAACGTATTGGTGATCATCTCACTAACGTCTTAGAGTTTTTCAAAGAACGTTATAGTGAAAATCAACTTTTATCCGATGAAGGGACAAAAGATTTAATTCAGATGTATACCGTCCTCGGTGAAATGCTTAATGACACACTCGAAAGCTTTAAAAATCAAGATGTTGAACTCGCAAAGAAAGTCGTTCAAACCGAAGATTTGATCGATGAAATGGAAGAACGTTTCCGCTATCGCTATATCGAACGGTTAAAGAACTTAGAAGTTACCTTCGTCAGAGCAGCGAACTTCCCCGATATTTTAGCGAACCTTGAGCGTATTGGTGATCATTTAATGAACGTGGTCAGTTCAGTCATTGAACCGATGTATGTACCACAGAGTGTGATTGTTCCTAAACCTCACGAAATCGATACCGATATTTAAAGAAAGAAGGGATGGCATGTTTGAACTTAAAGCCCCCTATACACCTAAAGGTGATCAGATTAAAGCGATTGAAGAACTGAAACATAACTTCCATCGTGGAATCAAAGAGCAAGTCCTCTTAGGTGCAACCGGTACAGGAAAAACATATACCATTGCCAACATCATTCAATCCTTACAAAAGAAAACGCTAATCCTCGCTCCCAATAAGACCTTAGCCGGTCAACTCTACGGCGAGTTAAAGGCGTTTTTTCCCCATAATCGTGTCGAATACTTCATTTCGTATTATGACTATTATCAACCTGAAGCTTATGTCGTATCGACAGATACCTATATTGAAAAAGATTCATCGATCAACGATGAAATCGATGAAATGCGTCATGCTGCAACATCCTCACTCTTAGAACGTGATGATGTCATTGTTGTTGCATCTGTCTCCTGTATTTATGGGATTGGTGATCCTGAAGACTACAAGAATTCGATGCTTGTTGTTCGTGTCGGAGATGACTATGGACGTGATCGTTTAATCAATAAATTAGTCGAATTAACCTATCAACGAAACGATATTGATTTTCATCGTGGAACATTCCGCGTCAGAGGTGACTCGGTTGAAGTCATTCCTGCTTATGAGCGTGCACAAGGTATTCGCATCTCATTTTTTGGTGATGAAGTTGAATCGATCAAACAATTTGATGTGTTAACAGGACAACCCATCGAAGCATTAAATACGATTACAATCTTTCCTGCAACACACTTTATGACGAATAAAGATAAACTTCAAGAATCAATTAGACGCATCAAAAATGAACTTCAAGAACAAATCGCACATTTCAAAGGTCAAAATCTCCTCTTAGAAGCTCAACGAATTGAACAACGGACAAAATACGACATGGAAATGCTTGAAGAGATTGGTATGTGTAGTGGCATTGAAAACTATTCCAGACATCTTTCACTTCGTGAAGCAGGCGAAACACCAGCGACACTCATCGATTTTTTTGGTGATGATTTCTTGATGATTATCGATGAATCACACGTCACAATTCCACAAGTGAGAGGTATGTACAATGGAGACCGTTCACGGAAGATGACACTTGTCAATTATGGCTTTAGACTTCCTTCAGCTTTAGATAATCGTCCATTACAGTTTAGTGAATTTGAACAAAAGATTGATAAGATGATCTACCTTTCAGCAACCCCAGGTGCTTATGAACTCGATAAGGGGATTCCCGTTGTTGAACAAATCATTCGTCCAACATACCTGTTGGATCCTGAAATTGAAGTCCGACCAACCAAAGGACAGATGGATGATCTCTATTTTGAGATCAAAAAGCGAGTACAAGCTGGTGAACGTGTGCTTGTTACAACACTCACCATTCGTATGTCTGAAGACTTAACGGCTTATTTCAAGCAACTGGGTCTTAAGGTCGCCTATCTCCACTCTGAAATTAAATCACTTGAACGTATTACCATTTTAAGAGACCTACGTTTAGGAAAATATGACTGTTTGATCGGCATTAATTTATTAAGAGAAGGACTCGATTTACCCGAAGTATCGTTGGTTGCCATCTTAGATGCTGATAAACAAGGCTTCTTGAGAAGTGAACGAAGTTTAATCCAAACGATTGGTCGAGCAGCACGTAATATCCATGGTCAAGTCATCATGTATGCAGATGCGATGTCAGATGCGATGGACTACGCGATCAAAGAAACCAACCGTAGAAGGGCAATGCAACTTGCATTCAATGAACAGAATGATGTCATGCCTGTGACGATTCAAAAAGATATTCGAGAAAACATCAGCATTCGTGAAGAACTCATCGATGAACCCAAAGACTATACAAAGATGACGAAGAAAGATCGTGAAAAGATGATTAAAGACTTCGAATCTCAAATGAAACAAGCTGCCAAGAACCTAGACTTTGAAAAGGCAGCTGAACTGAGAGATCTTATCTTTGAACTTAAGGCGGAAGAATAAGATGACATCACGCTTAACGATACAAGAACTCATTCAAAAAGATTATGAGCGGAAGGTGAAAACCTTCCTCTCTTTACCTCTAGAAGGTAAGGATGTCATGGTTGGTGACTCGATGATTGCTTATCTCAATCTCCATCACTATCAGATGGATGATTGGATCAATCAAGGGATTGCTGGTGATACGACTACAGGTGTATTGAAACGACTAGGTGCCATCACGCGGTTAAAACCTAAACGCGTCATTGTGAGTATTGGATCCAACGATCTCGTCTTGACACAACATACACCCGAAATGATCATCTCAAATATGAAGACGATTCTAGAAATACTGGGTCAGTCATCGTTAGTTTATCTATGTCTCATTACTCCTGTTAATCCCATCATGAAAGATGCAAATCATGCATACATAGCTGGTCGAACCAACAAAGAGATTAACGTGCTCAATCAATATCTAAAAGAGAGATTCATGGATCGCATCATCGATGTTCATACACCGCTTGTTGATGAGCAGGGTTTACTCAATGAAAGACTTTCGAAAGATGGCATTCATCTCAATCATGAAGGTTACCATCTTTTTCTTAAAAGTATAAAAAACAGGTTGAGATAAATGCTTAACTATGGTATCATAGAGCCATCGTCAATCGGTGGAGGGTAATATGAAACTTGATGTTTTAGCACAACGTTTTAACATGTCTATGGAACAAGGAGTCCCTGTTTCAACAGTGAATGGATACCGTGTTCAGGTAATCAATTTTTATGTCGACGCATTCGTCAAAGTACCCATGATGTGTTTTGTTTTCGAACATACCTTGAGTAAAGATCAAATCAAATCGATTCAAAAAGCGGTGGGGATGACCGCGATTCGTATCGAATCTGTTGTATTGAATAACAATGCAGTGATCATTCCATTCAGAAGAGGGACAAAACCTTCTGAGAAGCATGATGAATACATGCGTAAAGTGACTCAAGCTTTTCATGATCTTGGATTAAGAGACTTATCTCATTGTCCATTTTGTGGCAAAGAAGATACAGACTCAACACGCGTGATCAAAGGTGTGATTGTTCCAGTTCATGATGCATGCGCCAAAGAACTATATCAACAAATCACATCTCACGTTGAAGAACTAGAGAAGTCCAACAAAGGTATGGGGAAGAGCATTGTTTTCGCAATAGGTGGTGCAGTCGTTGGTGCGATTCCGACACTGATTTCCATTATTTTCTTTCAATATATGCTCGCCATTTTATACGCACTCATTCCATTAGCATCCTTTTACGGCTATAAGTATGGTGGTGCTCCGAAGAAATCCTATGTTCCAATTTTGATTTCTGTCATCTCTTTATTGATTGTTGTTGTCATGATGGCTTGGCTCTATGGATCAATTGCTGCTTCAGAAGGATTTACATTCAGCGAAGCGATGGAAATCCAAGAATTTAGTGCAAGTTTCTTCTCGGATTTATTCACAAGCGTGCTCTTCTTAGCGATTGGTGTTTTCATTTCATGGAAACAAATGTATAAACAAACAACCGCTGCGATTAAAAAAGACTATCAAGGATTGAAGTAAGCGGAGACCACACTGTGGTCTTTCTTTTTAGCCTTTTTCCTTCTGTTAAGTATCGTTTATGGTAAGATAGTTTATGGAGTTGATGTCAATGAATGCACAAACCCATTATCTTGCGGGTTTATCCAATTATATTCTCAATACAAAACGTAAAAATATCATGGTTGCGATTGAGCATTTCACACAAGCAGTTGCTTTTGGTCATGCAGATGCACACTATTTTTTAGGCCGCTTTTATGGACTAGGTGATGGGATATCAATCGATTTCAATCAAGCGATGGATCATTATCACAAAGGATTAGCCTTAGGTTCAGCCAAATGTGGATATGCATTAGGATTGATGTATCACAGTGGAATGGGTGTTGATAAAGATGATGATATTGCCAACGACTATTTTCAAACCCATTATCAAATGCTACTCGCAGAAGCTGAAAAACAAGATATTGTCAGTATGCATATTTTAGGAACCTATTATTACTACGGCTTTCATGTCCAACGCTATATTTTTCAAGCGATGTCTTGGTTTATCCAAGCAGCAGATCGCGGATACAGTGATTCACAATATATGCTAGGGATGATTTATGAAACGATCGGTCATGAAGAAAATGAAAAAGAGAAATCTGATCATTATTACAAGTTAGCAGCCGATCAAGATCACCCATATGCACTTTATGCATTAGGTATCAATGCTCTCGAAGAAGAACGATATCATGATGCTGTGTTTTATCTTGAACGTGCCGCTAATCAACAATATGGGTTAGCAGCATTTACGCTTGCGATGTACTACCACGAAAAAGAACCTAAATATCCAACAAAAGCATTTGAATGGTTTATGGTTGCTGCAAAACAACAACACACAGAAGCTGAATATTATGTAGGACTCTATTATCAAAATGGTAAGGGAATTCCTCAGAATCTTGATCAAGCAGTCTATTGGTATGAAAAAGCTGCAATCAAAAATAATAAGAATGCACTCTATCACTTAGCGATGATATTAATCAAACAGGAACAAAAAGACTATGTGATGATTGCCAAACTCCTTGAACGTGCGGCTAAACTCGACCATCCCAATGCACAATATAATCTAGCTGTGATGTATCAAAAAGGTGATGGTGTTGAAAAAGATATGCAAAAAGCACTCTTTTGGTATGAAAAAGCTGCAGAAGCCAATTTAGCCATTGCACAGTACAATTTAGGCATGCTCTATTTTGAAGGTGCAGTTGTGCCAAAAGATGAGAAAAAAGCTAAAGAACTATGGCAGAAAGCAGCCAATCAAGGTTTAGAAGCTGCAGTGAAGTTGATGTATTCCATCAACAATTACGAGAAATTACAGAAATCATCATGGCAATCTTAAAATATAGTTATTTAGTCAGTGGACTTATGTTGTATATCGGTATCAATATCATCAGTTATACATCACCTGCATTTGAAGGCGATCTGATGTTGAAAATCATGTATTCAACCATCTCATTGATCTTACTTATCTTGGATTATCTCGTGATCCTTAAAACAGAGATGATCATGAAAAAGCCGTTTAAACAATTTTCAACATATACTAAGATCATGCTTTATGTGGGGATTATCGTGATACCCCTCATCAGTTTATATTATGGTTCATAAATCAAAAGGCGAATCCTTGATAGGATCCGCCTTTATTTGACTATTTCTTTGCTGCAAGTTTGATAATTTCAATAAAGATTTTAACCGCTTTCTCCATTTGATTGATGGATGCAAATTCCATTCTTCCGTGGAATTGGTAACCACCGGTTCCTATATTGGGACATAATAACCCTTCATACGTTAATCTTGCACCATCGGTACCACCACGAATCGCTTTATAAAAAGGAACGACACCAACATTTTCAGTAGCCTTTTTCGCAAGTTCAATGATGTGCATGTGATTCTTAATAATTTCATACATGTTGAAGTATGAATCTTTGATGACTAAGTGAACAGCATCATAACCATATTTTTGGTTCATATAAGATGCAATCGTTTCAAATTCTTTTTTCTGTTCGCTAAATTTCGCCATATCGTGATTGCGGATGATGTAATGCGCATGCGCATGCTCGACTTCGCCTTTTAATCCAGTCAAGTGATTGAATCCTTCATATCCTTCTGTATACGCGGGATTCTTGAAGGTTGGAAGCATCTGATGAAATTCCATCGCCAGATGCAGCGCATTGATCATCTTGTTTTTAGCTGAACCTGGGTGAATCGATTTTCCAATGAAATCGAGATCGGCAGAAGCAGCATTGAAGTTTTCAAACTCAATACCACCCACTTCATCACCATCAGCAGTATAAGCAAAGTCTGCTTTAAACCAGTCGTAATTGAAATGATCTGCACCTTCACCAATTTCTTCATCAGGAGTAAAGCAGATATAGATATCTCCGTGTGGAACTTCAGGATGTGCAACAAAATACTCACAAACTTCCATGATTTCAGCAACACCACACTTATCATCAGCACCTAGTAGCGTATGTCCATCTGTGACGATGATATCATCACCGATGACGCGTGCTAAACTGGGATATTTATCGGGTGCCATCGAAAGTGATTCATTCAGTTTGATTGTTTTTCCATCATATGATTTGATGATTCTGGGGTTAACGTTATGACCTGGAGCATCGGGTGATGTGTCGACATGTGCGACTAAACCTATAGCAGGAGCTCCCTCGATATTTTTATTGATTTTCGCGTAGGTGTAGCCATAATCATCTAAAAAAGTTTCAAGACCTAAATCCTTTAATTCTTTTAATAAAATACGGGAAAGATTTTTTTGTTTTTCTGTCGATGGATGGGTATGTGTCTCATGTGAGGATTGGGTATCCACCTTGACATAACGTAAAAAACGTTCGATGAGTCTTTGCATCAGCTTACCTTCTTTCATATGTTAACCCTATTATAACCTAAAAAATGCAAAAAATGAAGTCAAATATTAATAAAATGAAA
>Ga0209066_10001096_pt1 | contig 36801 bp, 33 predicted proteins | sample All_14_2_FD_187198 | JGI IMG/M metagenome (GOLD analysis project Ga0209066, IMG submission 187198) | Freshwater microbial communities in response to fracking from Pennsylvania, USA - Allegheny Zone_MetaG_DW_15 (SPAdes) (version 2) ... | reverse complement strand
CACCCACAGGAGCGACAGGGCCCAGCCCAGCAGCAGGGCGACGACGCGTTTCGCGGCAAGGGTGAAAGACCTGTCGTCCGACATGGGGTGCCTCCTCGCGACCACGAGGAAATACGGACCGACTTCGACTTCGATATCAGGAAGCGTAACCCTTACGTACCAGTTTGCGCCCTCTTCCGCCAGTGCCCCGGAAGGTTTGCCCACGCCCTTTCGGAGGCATCGTGGACGTGGACGAAGGCGGTCACAAGTCCGCTTCAGGGATGGGACGGACGAAAACCGGAAACGCCGCTTGCTTGAAAGACATCACGGCCGGCGTCGAACGTCCGGGCTCAAAAACGGCATGGCCAGCATCCTGTGCAGGGAGCGGTATTTTTGCTCCCTGAATATGTTCAGGCCAATCGCCATATGCTCATGCCCCCCGGCGGGCTGTTCCTGATAGGTCGCGAAGAGGCGGTCCCACCAGGGGAAGCAGAAGCCGAAGTTGCGGTTCATCTCCCTGCCGTCGGTGGAGTGGTGGATGCGGTGCATGTCCGGGGTGACCAGGAAACGCCGCACGACCCTGTCCGCAGTCAGGGGCAGGAAGAGGTTGGCGTGGTTGAACATGGCCGCGCCGTTCAGGATGACCTCGAAGGCCAGGACGGCCGCGGGCGGCGGGGCCAGCAGGGCCGCCAGGGCGAGCTTGAAGGCCATGGAGGCGATGATTTCCACGGGGTGGAAACGCACACCCGTCGAGAAGTCGATGAAGGTGTCGGCGTGGTGCATGCGGTGAACCCGCCACAGGGGCCGCCAGGCGTGGAAGGCCCGGTGCTGGGCGTACATGGCCAGGTCGAGGATGAGGATGGACAGGGCGATCTCCATGGCCAAGTTCAGCCCGAGGGCGGGGAAGAGGCCCAGGCCCGCCTCACGCATCGTCGCCGCCAGGGCCATGGGCGCCACGGGGAAGAGAAGCCGGACAAGGACAGACGACACGGCCACCACGCCCAGGTTGCCCACCCACCTGAACGATCTTCCCGCCTCGGGCGCTCTGCGAGGGCGCACCGCCTCCAGGGCGGCCAGCAGCGCGCCGGTCAACACGAAGGCGCCGAGTCTGATGATGCTTTCCACGTCCATGCTTTCCCTTTGCGCCACGACATGGCGCCGTTCCATTATTGCTCCGCTCCCGCAATTTCCTATTGGATACGGCCGGAGTTTTCCAGCATTGGAAAGGGGAGTCCGCACCGAGCGCGCCCCATGTTTCTTGACATGAGGGGACGGCGGGCTACAGAGGTCGGTACACTCGAGGGGCGCGGGTCCGTGAAGGGCCGGAGATATTCACGCAACACACTGGAGACGTCATGACCGATCAATGCGGGCTTATGGACCTGACCGAGGAGGATGTCCTGGACGCCATGCGTTCCATGCAGGGCTACGTGGACATCACGCCCGGGACCTTCCGGGAGATATACGAACTGGCCTACGACCTGGCCCTGAAGCGCGTCAGGTCCCTGGGCAGGGCGGACGAGATCATGTCCTCGCCCGTGCACTGCCTGGAGAAGGGCATGAAGGCCTCGGACGCGGCCGCGCGCATGGCGGCCCTCGGAGTCAGCGGCGCGCCCGTGCTCGACGGCGAGGGGCGGGTCTGCGGCGTGGTTTCGGAAAAGGATTTTCTGCGCAGGATGGGGTTGCCCGGGACGACCTCCTTCATGGCCGTGATCTCCACCTGCCTGAACACGCCGGGCTGCATGGTCGCCGACCTGCGCGGGCTTCTCGTGGACGACCTCATGACCAGCCCGCCCGTGGTCGCTTCCCGCGAGACGGCGGTGTCCGAGGTTTCGGAGCTCTTTTCCAGGCATTCCATCAACCGTCTGCCCATCTGCGACGGCGACGGCCGCCCCGTGGGCATCGTGACCCGGACCGACCTCGTCGGCGCCATGTGCGGGAGGTAGGCCGTGGAATACTTCAGGAAAATGCGCGGCACGACCCAAAGCCCGCCACGGGTCGGGGTCACGGAAGTCGTCTGGTCCTGGGTCGGGGCGTTTGTGGGCATCGCCCTGGTGGGGCTCATCGGCGCGGCCTTCGTGGACCGGCTGGGGCAGGGCCTCCTGATCGGCTCCTTCGGCGCCACGGCCGTCCTCGTCTACGGCGCCGTGCGCAGCCCCCTGGCCCAGCCGAGAAATGTGCTCGGGGGGCATGTCATTTCCGCCGTGATCGGTGTATGCGCATATCAGGTCTTCGGGGACGCAGTCTGGCTGTCGGCCGCCGTGGCGGTCTCCACGGCCATCGCGGCCATGCACGTGACGAAAACCCTGCACCCGCCCGGAGGGGCCACGGCGCTCATCGCCGTCATCGGCGGCGACTCGGTGCACAGTCTCGGCTACATGTACGCCCTCCTGCCCGTGGGCTTCGGGGCCGCGGTGCTTCTGGCCGTGGCCGTGCTGGTCAACAACATCCCCAAAAGCCGACGCTATCCCGAGTTCTGGTTCTAGTTTCAGAGCGGGAACGTTGTGACAAAAACGTCTGGAAAATTCCTTTCGGTCATGGTAAGAAGAGGGGCATTTTCAACAACGTCACCTGCAACCTGAAAAAGGGAGGAAAACCATGTTTTGTTTTCAATGTCAGGAAACGGCCAAGAACACCGGCTGCACCATCAAGGGCGTGTGCGGAAAGCCGGAGGAGACGGCCAACCTGCAGGATCTGCTGATCTTCGTCCTGCGCGGCATCGCCGTGTACGGAGAGCGTCTGAAGGAACTGGGACAGCCGGACCGCTCCAATGACGACTTCGTGCTGCATTCCCTTTTTGCCACCATCACCAACGCCAACTGGGATGACGCCCGCTTCGTGGCCCTCATCCAGGAAGCCCTGACCCGCCGCGACAAACTCAGAAGCTCCTTCCTGGCCGCCTACAAGGCCAAAAACGGCAAGGACTTCAGCGAACCCCTGCCCGAGGCGGCCACCTGGAGCGCACCCTCGTCGGCCTTTGCCGAGAAGGCGAAAACCGTCGGCATCCTGGCCACGGAGAACGAGGACGTGCGCTCCCTGCGCGAGTTCCTCATCATCGGCCTGAAGGGCATCGCCGCCTACGCCGAGCACGCCGCGGTGCTGGGCTTCCGCAAGGCCGAGATCGACGACTTCATGCTGGAGGCCCTGGCGTCGACCACCAAGAACCTGTCCGTGGACGAGATGGTCGGGCTGGTCATGAAGGCCGGACAGACGTCGGTCGCGACCATGGCCCTCCTGGACGAGGCCAACACCTCCACCTACGGCCACCCGGAAATCACCCAGGTCAACATCGGCGTGGGCACGAACCCCGGCATCCTCATCAGCGGTCACGACCTGAAGGACATGGAGGAACTCCTCAGGCAGACCGAGGGCACCGGCGTGGACGTCTACACCCACAGCGAGATGCTCCCGGCCAACTACTACCCGTCCTTCAAGAAGTACAAGCACTTCGTCGGCAACTACGGCGGCTCCTGGTGGCAGCAGAACCCCGAGTTCGAGGCCTTCAACGGCCCCATCCTGCTGACCACCAACTGTCTCGTGCCGCTGAAGAAGGAAAACACCTACCTCGACCGCCTCTACACCACCGGCGCGGCAGGCTACCCCGGAGCCAAGCACATCTCCGACCGCCCGGCCGGCGGGGCCAAGGACTTCTCGGCCCTGGTCGCCCAGGCCAAGAAATGCGCGCCGCCCACGGAACTGGAAAAGGGAACCATCGTCGGCGGATTCGCCCACCATCAGGTCATGGCCCTGGCCGACAAGGTGGTGGACGCCGTCAAGTCCGGCGCCATCAAGCGCTTCGTGGTCATGGCCGGCTGCGACGGCCGCCAGAAGGCCCGCGAGTACTTCACCCAGGTGGCCGAGGCCCTGCCCAAGGATACGGTCATCCTCACGGCCGGGTGCGCCAAGTACCGCTACAACAAGCTGAACCTCGGCGACATCGGCGGCATCCCGCGCGTGCTGGACGCCGGCCAGTGCAACGACTCCTACTCCCTGGCCGTCATCGCCCTGAAACTGAAGGAGGTCTTCGGCCTGGACGACATCAACAAGCTGCCCGTGTCCTACGACATCGCCTGGTACGAGCAGAAGGCCGTGGCCGTGCTCCTGGCCCTGCTGTCCATCGGCGTGAAGGGCCTCCGCCTCGGGCCCACGCTACCGGGATTCCTGTCCCCGAACGTGGCCAAGGTCGTCATCGACACGTTCGACCTCAAACCCACCGGCACCGTGCAGGAAGACATCGCGGCCATGATGGCCGGGAAATAGACAGGGGGGCTTCGGCCCCCCTTTTTCGTGCCGCGCCGGAGGATATTGTCTTGGCGCGCGGAAGGCTCTGGGGTATGGAAGGCCGTCGCTGCCATGGCATCCGCCATGGTTTGCCCGGGACCGTCATGGACACCCTCAAGATCCTCATCGTCGACGACGAAACCAACATCCGCAAGACCCTGGCCTACTGCCTGGCCGCCGAGGGGCATACGGTCGTGGCCGTGAGCAACCCGGCAGACGCCATGGAGGAGAGCCGCAGGCTCGTCTTCGACATGGCCTTCCTCGACCTCAAGCTCGGGGAGGAGAGCGGCATGGACCTCATCCCCGCCCTGCTGGCCGACTCGCCCTGGATCAAGATCGTGGTCATCACGGCCTTCGCCTCCATCGAGAGCGTGGTCGAGGCCATGCGCCGCGGCGCTACGGACTATCTCTCCAAGCCCTTCTCTCCCGACCAGGTCAAGCTCGCGGCCGGGCGCATCGCCCGCATCCGGGAGCTGGAGACCCAGATCGCCGCCCTCAAGGAGAACATGCAGCGCCTGGGGCCCGAGGACAGGCTGCAGAGCGCCAATGTCGGCATGCAGCGGGTCATGGAGATGGCCAGGAAGGCGGCTCCCTCCGACGCCATTGTTCTGCTGCAGGGCGAGAGCGGCACGGGCAAGACCGTCTTCGCCCGTGCCATCCACGCCTGGAGCTCAAGGGCGGCGAGACCCCTGGCCGTGGTCGCCTGCCCGGCCATCCCTTCGGAACTGCTGGAGAGCGAGCTCTTCGGCCACGCCAAGGGCGCCTTCACCGGGGCCGTGCGCGACAACCCCGGGCGCATCGCGGCCTGCGAGGGCGGCACCCTGTTCCTGGACGAGGTCGGCGATCTGGCCCCCGGCGTGCAGGCCAAGCTGCTGCGCTTCATCCAGGACAAGGAGTACGAGCGCCTGGGCGAGTCCGCATCGCGCAAGGCCGACGTGCGCATCATCGCCGCGACCAACGTCGACCTGCAGAAGCGCGTGGCCGAGGGCCGCTTCCGCGAGGACCTCTTCTATCGCCTGAACGTCATCAGCCTGACCGTTCCGCCCCTGCGCAGCCGGCCCGAGGATATTCTGCCCCTGGCCATGGATTTTCTGGCCTACTTCGGCCGCGCCAACCGCAAGCGGATGCTGGGCTTCACGGACGAGGCGCAGCTCGCCCTGACCAGCCACCCCTGGCCCGGCAACGTCCGCGAACTGCGCAATGCCGTGGAGCGGGCCGTGATCCTGAGCTGCGGGGACATGATCGGGAGGGCCGACCTGCCCGAGAGCGTCGTCCCCGCCGACACCGCCCTGAAGATCGGCGACCCCGTTTCCCTGGCGGCCATCGAGGAACTGCACATCCGCAGGGTCCTGGCCGCCTCGGCCTCCCTGCAGGCGGCCGCCGACGTGCTGGGGATCGACCAGGCCACCCTGTGGCGCAGGCGCAAGGCCTACGGCATCTGATTTCCCCTCCTCGACCTTGCACAATGCAAGGTTTCAAATTCCCGTATCGCGCAAACTGCAATCCCTATTCCTGGCTCTTTCATTCAACTATCCGAAATATATAAGTATATTTTTGGCCTGGCCCTTGCTTTCATCGGGTCGGGTGCGGAGGACGACTAATGACGCTCAAACAGAAGATTCTTCTCGGCTACGGCCTTTCCTTCGCCTTCATGGGCCTCGTCGTGACCCTGGCCGTAGTCAACCTGGTCTCCCTGGGCCGGGCCACCGAGGCCATCCTGAGCGAGAACTACCGCAGCATCCTGGCTGCGGAAAACATGGTGGACACCATCGAGCGCCAGGACAGCGCCATCCTCCTCATGCTTCTGGGGCAGGGGGAGGGGGCGGAGCTCTTTCGCAGCAACGAGGCCGCCTTCCTCGAATGGCTGGCCAAGGCCAGGGACAATGTCACCATCAGCGGTGAGGGCGAACTGCTGCAGGGCATCGAGCGCGACTACGAGGCCTACCGGAGGGCCTTCAAGGCCCTGGCCGCCGCGCTCCCCGTGTCCGGCGCTCCGGACGCGTCGGGCTACATGCATGACGTCTCGCCGCTGTTCACGCGGGTCCGGGACGCCTGCGTCAGGCTGCGCCTCCTCAACGAGGAGGCCATGTACGCGGCCAGCCTCAGGGCGGGTGAGGTCGCGCGCGGCGCCATCTGGTCCACCTCCCTCACGGCCGCGGCGTCCCTGGCCGTGGCCCTGGTGTTCAGCATGGTCCTGGCGGACCGCATCGTGCGGCCCATCAGGCGGTTCATGGAGGCTTCGCGGCATATTTCGGACGGGGACTACGCGGTGCAGGTCCCGGTCGGCGGGTCCGACGAGCTGAGCCGTCTGGCCGGCGAGTTCAACCGCATGGCGACCCAGGTGGGCCGTTACCATGCCATGAACATCGAGCAGATCATCGCCGAGAAGGACAAGGGTGAGGCCGTGCTGGCCAGCATCGAGGACTCCCTCGTGATTTTCGACACGCAGCTGCGGGTCACGGGCATCAACCCGGCGGCGAGGCGCCTCTTCGGTGCGGTATCCGTCGAATCCGGCGACGTGCATTGCGCCGACATCGTCCCGGACGCCAGGGTCTGCGACCTGATCCTTGAGACTGTCCGCGCGGGCTCGCCACCGAGCCTGCCCGACGAGGAGCGCATCCTGAGTCTGAAGGGGGAGGTGCGCACGGCGCACTACCTCTTCTCCGTGACGGGCATCGGCAGCGGGCGGAACCTGTCGGGAGCGGTCCTGCTGCTGCGGGACATCACCCGGCTGAAGCAGGCCGAACAGCTCAAGAACGACTTCATCTTGGCCGCGTCCCACGAGCTGCGCACGCCCCTGACGAGCCTCGGCATGAGCGTGGACCTGCTCCTTGAACACGCCTCCGGCAGCCTGGCCGAGAAGGATAGGGAGCTGCTCCTGGCCGCCCACGAGGAGGTGGGACGCATGAAGTCGCTGGTCAGCGACCTGCTGGACCTCTCCAGGATCGAGGCCGGCCGGATCGAGATGGAGTTCGAGCCGGTGACGGTGGGGACGCTCTTTTCGCACGTGCAGGCGGTCTTCAGGAGCCAGGCGGACATGAAGGACGTGGCGCTGCGCCGGGAGATGGACGGGGACGGGCCGTCGGTCCGGGCCGACGCCAACAAGATCGCCTGGGTGCTCAGCAATCTCGTCTCCAACGCCCTGCGCTACGTCGGCCGCGGCGGGCACATCGCGTTGAGGGCGCACGACGACGGGGCCTGGGTCCGCTTGGCCGTGGCCGACGACGGGCCGGGCATCCCGCAGGGGTATCAGGCCAGGATATTTCAGAAGTTCGTGCAGGTCGGGGACAGGGAGAGCGAGGGCTCGGGCCTCGGGCTTGCGATCTGCAAGGAGATCGTGCGCGCCCACGGCGGCACGATCTGGGTCGAATCGGAACCGGGGCGGGGCAGCACGTTCATCTTCACTCTGCCCAAGGTGTTCAGGGAGTCGTAAATGAATCACGCGGAAACATGCGGGTGTCCGGTGGCCCGGGGCGGGAAGCTGCTTCTCGTGGACCCGGCCGGCGTCGTCGGGGACGCGTCCCCGGAGGATTGCGCCTTCAGCACCATGCAGTGCCTGGAGCGGACGGCCGGCGGCTGCGTGTCCACTGTCGCCGTCGTGGCCGGCAGCAACGAGCAGGCCCAGAGGTTCGCGCTGCCGGATCTCGTCGGCATGCTGAAACGGTTCGGCCGCGTCCGTCGCGTGGTGGCGGTCGTGCCCCATCGCCATCGCATGCTGCTGGAGAGCTTTCGCCGCAACGGGGCCGATTTCGTTGCCGTGATGAATTTCGGAAGGCTGGACGCCGCCGGGATCGAGGAGGCGGTCATGCGCCTTGGCGCCGAAGACAGCCTCGAACGACAGCTGGCGCTGGTCTGTCCCTTCCTGAACTACAGCGCCATCGACGCGCGGACCGAACTGACCGTGTGCGGGGCGTACAGGAACCGGATGGTCCTCGGGCCGCAACGTCTGCGGTCGTGCTGCGAGACGGCGGCCCATGCGCAGTGCGGGCAGTTTCTGACCCCCAGGTGCGACGCATGACCTTCCGTTCCCGCATGCTGAAGATGCACCCCGCGGCGCTGGTCCTGACCAGCTTCCTGCTCGTCATTCTCGTCGGCACCCTGGTGCTCATGCTGCCCGCGGCGACCCGCGAGGGCCGCATCGCCGCCGTGGACGCCCTCTTCACCGCGACTTCGGCCGTATGCGTCACCGGGCTGACCGTGGTCGACACCGCGGGCACCTTCACGCTCTTCGGCCAGATCGTCATCATGGGCCTCATCCAGGTCGGGGGGCTGGGGCTCATGACCATTTCCGTGGCCCTCTTCAACTGGCTCGGCCGCAGCGTCTCCATCCGCCAGCGGATGGCCATGCAGGACGTCTTCACGCACACGCCGCGGGAGGACATCGCCAAGCTCGTCCGCAGCGTCATCCTTTTCACCCTCGGCGTGGAAGCGGTGGGCGCGCTCCTGCTCACGACGCACTGGCTGGCCGAGTTCCCTGCGGCGAAGGCGGCGTACTACGGCGTGTTTCATTCCGTCTCGGCATTCTGCAACGCCGGTTTCGCGCTGTTCCCAGACAACCTGATGCGCTACAGCGGAAGCCTGCTGCTCAACTTCGCCGTCTGCGCCCTCATCGTCGTCGGCGGCATCGGGTTTCCCGTGCTCTACGACCTCCAGGCCTGGGCGACCGGCCGCAAGGGAGCCAGGGGGCGGCTGGCCCTGCAGACCAAGGTCGTGCTCTGGACGACGCTCATCCTCATCACGGGCGGCTCCGTGATGTTCTACCTGCTCGAAATGCACGGCTCGCTGCCGGACGGCCCGCCGACGCAGAAGTTCCTGGCATCGGTCTTCCAGTCCATCACCTGCCGGACGGCCGGCTTCAACACCGTGGATATCGGCGCCCTGCAGGACGCCACCCTGACCTTCATGCTTTTCCTCATGTTCTTCGGCGCGTCCCCGGGATCGTGCGGCGGCGGCGTCAAGACGACGACGCTGGCGCTGCTGGCCGCCTTCACCGTTTGCCGTGTCCGCAAAAGCCCACGCGTCAACATGTTCCGCAAGAGCGTTCCGAACGAGACCGTGACCCGCAGCGTATCCCTCGTCCTGGTTTCCCTGAGCATCATCGGACTGGCCGTGTTCCTGCTCCTGGCCGGGGACGCGGTGGCCGAGAACGCCTTGGCCACGCCGCACGGGTCTTTCCTGTCCTACATGTTCGAAACCGTGTCGGCCTTCGGCACCGTGGGGCTGTCCATGGGAATCACGCCGTCCCTGACGACCTGGGGCAAGCTGGTCATCACCTGCATGATGTTCGTCGGGCGGGTCGGCGTGCTGACCTTCACCTACATCGTCGTCGGCGCAGGCCCGGCCAGGGGCGTCGAGTATTCCGAAGAAAACCTGATGATCGGATAGAAAAGAGGACCGGACATATGAAACGTTTTGCTGTGATCGGCCTTGGCAACTTCGGGTTTCACGCCGCCAAGGCCCTCTACGAGGACGGCAACGAGGTGCTGGCCATCGACTCGGACCGGGCCAGGGTCCAATCCATCGATCCCCACTGTTCCGAGGCCATGGTCCTCGACGCGACGGAAAAGGACGCGGTGAGATCGCTGGGACTGGAGGAGATGGACGGCGTCATCGTTTCCACGGGAACGAGGATCAGCAACAGCATTCTCATCTGCCTGTATCTGCAGGAGGCGGGAGTGAAGAAGATCCTGGCCAAGGCCATCGACGAGGACCACGCCAAGATTCTGCGCCGCATGGGCGCGACGGAGATCATCCACCCCGAACGGGACATGGCCATCCGCGTGTCCCGCAACCTCTCCCGGCCCAACGTGCTCGATTTCATACCCCTGGCCGAGGAGTTCGACATGATCCAGGTCGGCGCCCCCAGGGAGTTTATAGGCAAGTCCCTCATCCAGCTGAACCTTCGCGCGCGGTACAACGTACACGTCATCGCCATCAAGGAACTCGTGCCCGAGAATTTCGTCCTCGTCCCGCCCGCGGACTACGTCATCAAGGACAGCGACATCCTCCTCATGCTCGGCAAGTCCGCGGACATCCGCCGGATCAAGGAACTCAAGTAGCCCGGTGGCGCAAGCTCATCCGGCTAGTCCCTGGTGAAGAAGAGCGGGTTGTCCGGAACCCTGCGCGGGCGGCGGTTCTCGTCCACGGCCACGTAGCGGAAGACGCCTTCGGTCACGAGCTGGCGCTCGGCCTCGTAGGCGTCCACGAGCTGCCGGGCCCAGACTTCGAGCTTGATATCCATGGACGAAGAGCCCACGCGCAGAAGTTCGGCGTGCACGCAGATGGTGTCGCCGACGCGCACTGGCTTGTCGAAGGACATCTTCTCCACGCTGACGGTGACCGTCCTGCCTTTGGAAACCTCCGAGGCCATGAGCCCCCCGGCCACGTCCATCTGGGCCAGGATCCAGCCGCCGAAGATGTCGCCGCTGGGGTTGGTGTCCCTGGGCATGGCCAGGGTGCGCAGGACCAGATGGCCCTTGGGCTGTCGCCCCGTTCTGTCGAGCTCTGACATGGACTCTCCTCGCGGTGCGGCCGCGGCCCGGGCGGGCGCGGCCGGGTAGGGGTTGCGATCCGGCATTTTCCCTCCCTATCAGCAACCCCTTCCCGTTGTCGAATCGTGGGTGGCTCCCCCATGGGCGGGCGAACTCAGTTCGCGTCGTCCGCCTTCACCGCCGCGTCGGCGGCGGCCGTCTCCTTGGCCGGGGTGCCGGGTATCCACCAGCGCACGGCCTTGCGGGCTTCCTCGGTCGAGGGCCGTCTGGTGCGGTAGACGGAGTAGAGCATGGACGCGCCGATGAGGGCCGCGGTCATGCCCAGGGCTATCTCCGTGGAGATGACCTTGCCGCCGAACCAGGTGTTGACGAGCATCTTGGCGCCCACCAGGACCAGGACCAGGGACAGGCCGTACTTCAGGTAGTGGAAGCGGTGCACGATGTCCGAAAGGGCGAAGAACAGCGCGCGCAGGCCCAGGATGGCGAAGACGTTGGACGAGTAGACGATGAACGTGTCGTGGCTGATGGCCAGGATGGCCGGGATGGAGTCCAGGGCGAAGATGACGTCGGACGTCTCGACGATGACCAGGACGATGAACATGGGCGTCATGTACCACAGTCCGTCGCGGCGGACCCAGAACTTCTCGCCCTCGTACTCGTCCGTGACGCGGAAGCGGCTGCGCATGAAGCGCACGATGCGGTTGCGGGACATGTCGGGCTCCTGGTCGATGGCGATGAGCATCTTGATGCCCGAGGCGATGAGGAAGATCCCGAAGACGTAGAGCAGCCAGTGGAAGGAGGCGATGGCCGCGGCTCCGGCGAAGATGAGCACGGCGCGCATGACCAGGGCGCCGATGACGCCGTAGACGAGGACCTTGCGCTGGGCGTGCCGGGGCACGGAGAAGTGCATGAAGATGAGCAGGAAGACGAAGATGTTGTCGATGCTCAGGCTCTTCTCGATGAAGTAGCCCGTCAGGAACTCGTAGCCGGCATCAATGCCCTTGAAGTGGAAGACCCCCGCGCCGAAGGCCAGGGCCAGGACGATGTACCCCAGACTGAGCCACAGCGCCGTGCGGACGCTCATCTCCCGGTCCCTGCGTTGGACAACGCCGAGATCGAAGACCAGCAGAGCGATGATGAAGACGTGGAAGACGACCCAGAGCAGAAGCGTGTTCATGAAACCTCCAGTGGTTGAGAATGCGCTGGAGGCGCAAAAAAACCTCCAGCATGTGCGATGCTGAAGGTCTTGCTCATCGGCGGGTCACCGACGGCCGGGCCAAGCGCGTGCGCGCCAGTGATGTTGACCGGGCCTGGAGGAGCTACTCCCCTTCGTCGTAAAGAGCGTCAACTATCCAAGACGGCCGGTCCCGTCAAGGGCCGCCTCCTTTTCCTCTGTTGCCGGCGGTCGGCTTCAGGCCCCGGCCTCTGCCGATTTCTGCATTCCGCGCAGGAACGCGCCGAGTGCCTTGTCGTGCTCCAGGATGTGCTCCAGGAGCCATGTCGTGAAAAAGTCGCGCAGAAACTGGGCGTCCTTGTCGCCCAGTTCCGGGCCGAAGCGTCGCAGTTCCATCACCAGCCGTTCGTGTTCCGCGTCATGCGCCTTGCGGTCCGGGTAGCCGTGCTGGAGCATGAGCTTGAGTTCGGTGGCGAAATGGTATTCGGTGTACGCCAGCAGCACCTTGAAAAGGCTCTCGCCCACCAGGTCGTCCCCGTCCCGCAGGGTCGCGCACAATCTGTTGGCCAGCGCGAACATCTCCGTGTGTTGCTCGTCGATCTCCGCCACGCCCACGACGTGGGTTTCGCTCAACCCGACTCCGGTTTCGGGCTGCCGGTCCTCCCCGGCGAAGGCGAAGCCGCTTTGGCCCTTCTTCTTGCTCAGATACATGGCCATGTCCGCGGCCATGAGCAGGCTGTCCATGTCGGCGCCGTGCTCGGGGTAGAGGCTTATGCCGATGCTGGCCCCCACGGAGCACGCCAGCGTGTCGGACAGTGGGATTTCCGGGGTCACCGCGGCCAGGATCTTCCGCGTCACGAGAACGGCTCCGTCCCGGCTTTCGAGTTCGTGGAGGATGACCACGAATTCGTCCCCGCCCATCCTGGCGACGGTGTCGGTGGCACGCACGGTTTCCACGAGCCTGCCGGCCACGGTCTTCAGGACTGTGTCGCCCGCGTCGTGTCCGTGTTCGTCGTTGACCTTCTTGAAGCCGTCCAGGTCCATGAAGAGGATGCCGAGACGCTTCTGGCTGCGTTTGGCGCCGGACAGGGACTGGGACAGGCGGTCGAAGAAGAGCGTCCGGTTGGGGAGTCCCGTCAGGCGGTCATGGTATGCCAGCTCGTGCAGATGCCGCTCGGCCTCCCTGCGCGCGGTGATGTCGTGGGCCGCGGCGTAGACGAGGCCGTCGTGGCCTGCCGCGGACCATTCCAGAAAACGGTAGGACCCGTCCCTGTGCCGGAACCTGGCAACGAAGTCGGAAACGGTCTTGCCTGCGGCGATGTCGGCCAGGGCATCGGAAGCCGCTTGCCTGTCGTCGGGATGGAAGTATTCGATGCATTGTCTCCCTTCCAGTTCCCCTGCCGGGTACCCCATGGCCCTTTCCCAGGCGGGGTTGAGTTTCTGGCAGACTCCATGGAGGTCGGCTATGCCGAGGAGGTTCGGCGAGATGGAAAAGAAACTTTCGAGTTCCGTCCGGACCGACCGCAGCTCATACCCCATGCGCTCGGAATGGAGCCGCGTCTTGCGGCGCCAGCGCTGCGAACCTGAGAGGGCGGCGGCCCCGGCCAGGAAGACGAGGCTGAAGAGGGCGATGGAGACGCGAACGTTTTGGTGCCAGTACTGGAAGATGGCGCGCGTGTCCCGGCCGACGCCGAGGATAAGCGGCGGGCTCAGCTTCAGGTTCGGTGATTGCACCGTCTGCAGGATGAGCAGGGATTCCTCGTTCGCCGCATAGCTTTTTCCCTCGAACAGGGCGGAGGGGAGCCCGCTCTCGATGTGACGCGTGAAGAATGTGCCCGGGATTGCCAGATTCTTGCCGACGAGGCCCGGCCTTTCGGGCACCCAGAGAAGGACCGTGCCCGAGCCGTGGACCAGCCTGGCCCATGAATTGGGCGCGTACAGCACCGCGGTCATGATGGCCCGGAAGAACTCCGGGTCGATGGAAGCCGTGACCAGGCCGGCGAAGGAGCCGTCGGGCGCGGTCAGGCATTTCGTGATGTTGACGTTCAGGTCGCCGAAAGTGCTGTTGAAGGGTCTGCTGATATAGAGGGCCCCGTCGTCCGGCCGGTCGCGGGGAGTCGTGAAATACTCCTGTTCCGCCGCGTTCTGGCCCATATGCTCATCGAAGTTGGACGCGAGGACGGAGCCCGATGCGTCGATGATGTCCAGGGAACGGACGCTGGTCATGGCGGTGGCCAGAATCTTGAGCCTGGATACAGTCGAAAGCGCGGCCGAGCGGTCATGGAGGCGTCGCGTGAGCGCGGGAGGGGGGAATGCGTCCCGGAGGTTGCCGATGGTGGCATCGATCTTTTCGAGCTGGGTGACGATCATGTACTCGCTGACCGAGGCCACGGCGGTCAGGCGCTCCTGCTCCCGCATCTTGATGGCGCCGTATTCGCGCTGATTCTCGTAGATCAGGACGGCCGCCAGGATGAAGGCGCAGACTGCGAAGGTCGCCCATTCAGTGCGGAATGTATCGGGCTTGCCGGGCATGGCTGGCCTCCCGTCGCATCGTCCCCAGTTACACGTTCCTGCCGTAACGGGTACCAGACTCCCTGGGGCGTGTCATCCCGGAACAGTCGGCCGGGCAGCTTCAGGACCGGCGGCAGGCCCTGGCGATGACTGTCTCCAGCGCGTCGAGTCCTGCCGGCTTGCCGACATAGTCGGTCATGCCCTGGGCCATGAATCTCTCGCGGTCTCCGGTCATGGCGTAGGCCGTCAGCGCGATGATGGGGACCGGGGTTCTGCCGGTTCGGGCTTCCTCCGCCCTGACCAGTCTGACGGCGTCGGTTCCGCCCATGACCGGCATCTGGATGTCCATGAGGATCAGGTCGAAGTCCGCCACCTTCCAGAGATCGAAGGCCTGGCGGCCGTTGGTCGCCAGAACGACGGAGTGCCCGGCCTTTTCCAGGATTCGCCGCATGTAGAGCTGGTTGGACGGCTCGTCCTCGGCCACCAGGATGCGCAGCCCCGGCCGCGCTTCCCCGGTCCGGGAGCGGGCCGGCATGTGGTCCTGCGTGGCTGTGCGCAGCCCGAAAGGCAGGACCACGTGCATCGATGTGCCCCTGCCGGACTCGCTCTCGACGAAAATGCTCCCGCCCATGAGTTCCACCAGGCGCTTGACGATGGCCAGGCCCAGCCCGGCCCCCTGGTATCGGCGCGTGTAGGAGCCCTCGACCTGGACAAAGGGCTTGAACAGTTCCCCGAACCTGTCGGGAGGGATGCCGATGCCCGTGTCGTGCACGGAGAAGAGAACGCGCAGGGTGCCGGCCTGCGGTGAGCCCAGGGGCGTCATCTCCAGGGTGATGGAGCCGGACTCCGTGAACTTGAGGGAATTGCCCACCAGGTTGAAGAGGACCTGTCGCACGCGGGCGGCGTCGCCCAGGAGGCGCTGCGGCAGGTCAGTGTGCAGGGAGCAGGTCAGGGGCAGGCTCTTTTCCCGGGCTGCGAGGCTGAAGAGGTCGGACACGGACTCGGCCAGTTCCGCCGGGCTGAACGCCTCGCGCACGATTTCGACCTTGCCCGCCTCGATCTTCGAGATGTCGAGGATGTCCGAGAGCAGCCGGGTCAGCCGGTCCGAGGAGCGCAGGGCCATGGACACGAACTCGTCCTGTTCCTCGTCGAGCTGCGTGGACTGCAGGAGCTGCATCATGCCCATGACGCCGTTGAGGGGCGTGCGCAGCTCGTGGCTCATGTTGGCCAGGAATTCCGATTTGGCGCGATTGGCGGCCTCGGCTTCCTCCTTGGCGCGCAGCAGGCTCGCTTCGACGGCCTTCTGCCGGGTGATATCCAGGGCGCAGACCAGGACCCGAGGTTCGTTCTGCACCTCCAGGTAGTCCGCGCTGAGGAGCAGGCAGCGGTCCCCGCCCCCGGGCTCGTCGCGCGGTAGCCAGAACTCCACGTTCTGCCTGCTTTGCCTGTCGGCGAAGGTGTCCCGGATGACGCCGCTCATGGAGCACATCGGGCAGGCCTGGCCGAACCCGCATCCCTCCTGGGTTGCGACGTGGTTCGGGCAGCCGAGGACCTCTCCGCAGCGCCGGCCCAGGGTGTCCTCCTCGCTGCGGCCGATGAACTCCAGGGCCGCTCGGTTGAGCTTGCGGACCCGCGTCTCTTCGTCGAACAGCATCATGACGACCGGGGCGCTCTTGTGCACGGCCGAGAGCTCGGTCAGGGTCGCCTGCAGTTCGGTTTCGGCCTGTTTCCGGGCCGTGATGTCGCGGTTGCAGCCGCGCCTGCCGAGGTATTTGCCGTCGGCGTCGTAGATCGCCTTGCAGATGTGGCTGACCCAGACGACGTCGCCGGAGGGCCTGACGATGCGGAACTCCATCTCCCTGTGGGCCGGGCGCGTGGCGTCGGCCTCGTCGAGGTGGGACAGCCAGCTCTGCCGGTCGTCGGGGTGGATGACGGAACGGATGTGCAGGCCGAAGTCGCCCAGGAAGACATCGGGGGCCAGGCCCGTGATCTCGCGCGAGGCGGGGGAAACCCAGACGTATTTGCCGTCCGGGCCCCTCCAGTACTCCCAGTCGTGGGTGTTGTCGGCGATGATGCGCAGGCGCTGCTCGCTTTCCCTGAGCGCGCTCTCGGCCAGTTTGCGCCCGGTGACGTCCTCGCGGATGAGGATGCCGCCGCAGACCCTGCCCGCCTCATGCAGGGGTATGCCCCTGATGCTCTGCCAGGCCGAACCTCCGGCGGAAAGGCGCGGGATGAAGACGCTCTCCAGGGCCAGGGGCCGGCCCAGGATCAACCCTTCGAGCTCGTCCCGCAAACCGGCGGAAACCAGCCCGGGGAGTCCCGTCAGATGTCGGGCGAGAAAGAATTCCGGGCCAAGCCGCCCCCTGGCGAAGGTTTCAAGGTGGAAGCGGTTGACGAAGGTGACGCGCCCGTCGCGGTCGAAGGTCATGATGGACAGGGGGAGGTTGTCCACCAGGGACTGGAAGACGGCCGCGCTCGCCCCGGACCCGTCCGGGGCGAGCATGGCGGGGCGCGCCCCGGAACTGCGGAGCCGGTTTTCCAGTTCCGCGATGCGCGCGCGTGCGGCGATGAGGTCCTGCTCAAGGCGGGAAGAGGGAGGCGGCGCGGATGAATCGTTCATGGTTCCGGTCTGCGGTTGTTTCGGGGCCGGAAGTCGCCGGCCCTGTCCGGGAGTCTGCCGGGACGGTTTCCAGCATGGTCAATGTGTCAGATGGCGGGGGTTGCGGTCACGGGCGGGGAGAAGCTGATGATGGGGTGGACGAAATGGACTTGATGGACCACACATGAACCGTCCATATTGTCCATCTCGTCCATTTCGTCCACACGGTCCATCCATCTCCTCCCGGCTTCCGTTTTTCCCTATCATCGGGTATGGTTTGTCCCAAGCGGCATGCGCGCCGTCCGGCGGCGCAGGGTTTCGGCTTTCAACCTTTCAGGAGGGAACGAGAATGCAGGCAAACAGGAACGACGGCGGCTGGAGCCCGTATCTGGCCGGGGCCCTGGTGGGCGTGCTGGCCATTCTTTCGGCCTATGCCACCACGGTCTGGCTGGGCAAGACGACCTATCTCGGCGCCTCGACGACCTTCGTGCGCGGGGCGGGCATCATCGAGAAGCAGGTCGCGCCGGAGCGCGTGGAGGCCAACGAGTATTTCACCAAGGAGAAGGTCAGGGTCGACTGGCAGTTCATGCTGGTGCTGGGCATCTTCGCCGGCGCGTTCATCGCGTCGTCCACGGACAAAAGCTTCAAGCTCGAAGGCGTGCCCCCGGTGTGGAGGGAGCGCTTCGGCCCGTCGGTGGGCAAGCGGGCCGCGGCCGCCTTTCTCGGGGGCGTCGTGGCCATGTTCGGGGCGCGCATGGCCGACGGCTGCCCGAGCGGGCACGGCTTGAGCGGCATGATGCAACTCTCGGTCAGCGCCTTCGCGGCCCTGGCCATGTTCTTCGGGGTCGGCATCGTCGTGGCGGCGATGGTCTACGGGAGGAGGAAGTGATGGACACTGCGCAGATCATGGGACTGGTGACCGGCATCCTTTTCGGGTTCCTGCTGCAGAAGGGGCGCGTGCTGCGCTTCGAGAAGCAGGTCGGGGCCATGCTCCTCAAGGACATGACCATCCTCAAGTTCATGCTCTCGGCCATCATGGTCGGCATGGTCGGGGTGGCACTGCTGGCGGACGCGGGCGTCATCGCCCTCGGCCACAAGCCCATGAACGTGGGCGCCATCGTGGTCGGCGGCGCGCTGTTCGGCGCGGGCTGGGCGGTCATGGGCTTCTGTCCGGGAACGTCCGTGGGCGCCCTGGGCGAGGGGCGCTGGCACGCCGCCTTCGGCGTCGCCGGCATGCTCGCGGGCGCGGCCCTCTACGCGGAACTCTACCCGCTGATGAAGGCCACTGTCCTGTCCTGGGCCGACTTCGGCAAGATCGGCCTGCCCGAAACCCTGGGCGTCTCGCCCTGGGTGGTCATCATCGTCTTCATCGCCGTGGCCCTGGGGCTTTTCCGCTGGTTCGAGAGCAGGGGGCTGTGAGACTGGGCCACCTGAGAACATAACGCTTCGAAAGTGCGAAGAAAAAAAGAAAGGCCGGGTCGATCCCGGCCTTTCGCGCTCTCCAAGTTCGTCGCTATTTCGCGCCGCGTTCCTTGTACCAGTCGCTGGAGTCCTCCAGGAGGCGGTTCAGTCGCTGGACCATCTTGTGCGGGTCGGCCAGGTAGCCGTCCATGAGCAGGGCGGATTCGTAGAGCTGCTCGACCACGGTGGCCACGAAGTCGTCCCGCTCGTTTTTGGCGAAGACCGAGAGGAGGTTTCGAACCAGCTTGTGGTCCTGGTTGATCTCGAAGATCTTCTTGGGGATGGAGGTGTCCTTGGTCACCATCTGCATGATCTTGTGCATCTGGGAGGTGGACCCGTCGGGGCTGACCAGGCAGGACGGGCTCTGGCTCAGGCGCTTGGAGATGCGGGCCTCGGTGATGCGGTCGCCCAGGATTTCCTGCACGCGCTTCAGGAAGCGGTCCATGTCCTTGGACTCCTCCGTGGTCAGTTCCTCGGGCTTGTCCTTCTTTTCCGCGCTGTCGGCGAACTTCTCGATGTTCGTGATGTCGGCGTTCTCGGTGGCCTTGAGCTCGAACTCCTTGAACTTGCGCAGGCTGTCCATGACGAACTCGTCCACGGGTTCGTAGAGGTAGATGACTTCGAGCCCCTTGGTGCGGAAGATCTCCAGGTGCGGGTTCTGCTCGATGGCCTCGCGGCTGGGGCCGGAGATGTAGTAGATCTCCTTCTGCCCGTCCTTGGCCGCCTCGATGTACTCGTCCAGGGAGATGAGGCCGTCCTTGTCCTCGTGGCGGGAGGAGTTGAAGCGCAGGAGCTCGCCGAAGGCCTCCTGGTTGGCGAAGTCGGCGTAGCCGAGCTTGAAGCGCTTGGCGTGCTCCTTCCAGAACGTGGCGTAGCGGTCCTTGTCCTGGCCGAGTTTCTTGAGGTGCGAGAGGATCTGCTTGGTCAGGGTCTGGGCGATCTTGCGGATGAGCAGGTTCTCCTGCAGCGTCTCGCGCGAGATGTTCAAAGGCAGGTCCTCGGTGTCGACCACGCCGCGCACGAAGCCCAGGTACTCGGGGATGAGGTCCTTGTTCTTGCTCTGGATGAGGACCCGGCGCACGTAGAGGTCCAGGCCGTAGTTGTCGCGGTCGAAGCCGAAGGCGTCCTGGCTGCGGGGGGGCACGAAGGCCAGGGCCGAGAACTGCACGGGAGCGTCGACGCTCAGGTGCAGGGTATCCAGGGGCTCCTCGTGGTCGTATGTCAGGAACTTGTAGAATTCCGTGTACTGCTCGGGCGTGACCGAGAACTTGTTCTCGCGCCACAGGGCCGGCACGGTGTTGGCCTTTTCGCCCTGCACGAGGATGGGGAAGGAGATGAAATTGGAGTGCTTCTTGATGATGGACGTGATGCGGTGCTTCTCGGCGAACTCCTTGCCTTCCTCCTTCAGGTGCACGGTGATGGACGTGCCGCGCGGCAGGTCCTCGTCCAATTCGGCCACGGTGTAGGTGCCCAGGCCGTCGGAGGTCCATTCCACGGCCTTTGCGCCGGGTTTGAAGGAACGGGTGCGGATGGTGACCTTGTCGGCGACCATGAAGACCGAGTAGAAGCCCACGCCGAAGCGGCCGATGATGTTGGACGAATTGCCCTGGTCGGCCATGGCCTGGCGGATGAACTCGGCCGAGCCCGAGCGGGCGATGGTGCCGATGTTGTCCACCAGCTCGTCCTGGGTCATGCCGATGCCCGTGTCGGCGATGACGAGCTCGCGCTTCTCCTCGTCGGCGGTGATGCTGATCTGCAGGTCGAGCTCGGGGCTGACGATCTCGGCCGAGCGGCTCTGCTCGAAGCGCAGCTTGTCCAGGGCGTCGGAGGCGTTGGAGACCAGCTCACGCAGGAATATTTCCCGGCTCGTGTAGAGAGAATGGGTAATGATGTCGAGGAGTTGTTTAATTTCGGTCTTGAATTCGAATTGTTGTGCGGCAGACATGTCCACTCCTTGGTTTGGAAATTTCGATGGCACCAAATAAATGGCCTTGGCCGGTTGTCAAGGGCGGCGGCCGCAAGGTGATTTTTCCCGCGATTTTTGCTTGACCGGCGCAGGGGGCTTGGGTAGAGAGTTTTTCCTCTCACGTGGTGGGTGTAGCTCAGTAGGCAGAGCACCTGGTTGTGGCCCAGGATGTCGCGCGTTCAAGCCGCGTCACTCACCCCATTAGCACATACGGGACAGCTCGCTGTCCCTTTTTTTCTCCCTCGTGGTGGGTGTAGCTCAGTAGGCAGAGCACCTGGTTGTGGCCCAGGATGTCGCGCGTTCAAGCCGCGTCACTCACCCCATTTGACACTCAGGCAGAACCGGATAAGAACTGGTTCTGCTTTTTTTTGGAGGTTTGCGTGGCATTCACCGGCATCAACCATCTCGCCATGGTCACGGCGGACATGGACAAGACCGTCCATTTCTGGCGCGACCTGCTGGGCATGCGCCTGGTGGTGGGCATGGGGCATCCGGGGTACCGCCACTACTTCTTCGAGATCACGAAGACGGACTGCATCGCCTTCTTCGAATGGCCGGGCGTCGAACCCGTAGCCGAGAAGGACCACGGCGCGCCGGTCAAGGGCCCTGCGGCCTTCGACCACCTGTCCTTCGGGGTGGACAGCGTCGACGAATTGAGCCGCCTGAAGGACCTCCTCGAAACCAACGGCTTCTGGGCCTCGGAACTCATCGACCACGGGTTCATCATCTCCCTCTACTCCTTCGACCCGAACAACATCCCCATCGAGTTCAGCTGGCCCGTTCCCGACTGCGACGTGCACGAAAGCCCCATCATGATCGATTCCCGCCCGACGCCTGCGGCCCGCGAAGGCAGCGAGCCGAGGCCGAATCGCTGGAAGACGCCGGGCCCGCGGACAGAAGAATTCGACATCTATCCCGGCGAAGCGGAATCCGTGCGCGCCGCGTTCAGCACGAAGAAACCGTGAGCGACGGGAACCCCCGCCTCACCTGCAAGGATTTATAATGGACAAACTCGTCATCGAAGGCGGTATCCCCCTCAAGGGCTCCGTGACCATCAGCGGCTCCAAGAACGCCGCCCTGCCCATCCTGCTGGCCTCCATCCTCGTCGAGGGGGAGGTGCGCCTGTCCAACGTGCCGGATCTGCGCGACATCGGCACGACCCTGAAGCTTCTGGAACTGCTGGGCTGCACGGCCGAGTACGACGGCGGCGAGGTGCTGCTCAAATCCTGCGATCTGAAGCCCGAGGCCCCCTACGACCTGGTCCGCACCATGCGCGCCTCGGTCCTGTGCCTGGGCCCGCTGCTGGCCCGCCTGGGCCGCGCCCGCGTGGCCCTGCCCGGCGGCTGCGCCATCGGCGCCCGGCCCGTGGACATGCACCTGAAGGGCCTGGAGCAGATGGGCGCGGTCTTCGAGCTGGAGAGCGGCGACATCATCGGCAACTGCGACCGCCTGCACGGCGCGCACATCCAGCTCGACTTCCCGACCGTGGGCGGCACCGAGCACCTCATCATGGCCGCCACCCTGGCCGAGGGCGAGACGGTGCTGGAGAACGCGGCCCGCGAGCCCGAGATCCAGGACCTGGCCGAGTTCCTGAACAGCTGCGGGGCGAAGATCACCGGACACGGCACGAGCGTGGTGCGCATCCAGGGCGTGGAGAGCCTGCACGGCACTTCCTACCGCGTCATGCCGGACCGCATCGAGGCCGGGACGTATCTGGTGGCCGCGGGCATCACCAAGGGCGACCTGACCCTCAATGACTGCCCGGTGGACGCCCTCGACGCCGTCATCTTCAAGCTCAAGGAAATGGGCATGGTCATCGAGGGCGACCGCGGCACCCTGCGGGCCACCGTGGACGGCCCCCTGAATTGCGTGGACCTCTCCACCCGGCCCTACCCCGGCTTCCCCACGGACATGCAGGCCCAGATCATGGCGCTGATGTGCGTCAGCCGCGGCGCGGGCGTCATCACCGAGGGCATCTTCGAGAACCGTTTCATGCACGTGCAGGAACTCGCCCGCCTGGGCGCGCACATCTCCCTCTCGGGCCAGAGCGCCATGGTGCGCGGGGTGGACTCCCTGAAGGGCGCCACGGTCATGGCCTCGGACCTGCGGGCCAGCGCCTGCCTGGTCCTGGCCGGCCTGGCCGCCACGGGCCGCACCGACGTGCGCCGCATCTACCACCTGGACCGCGGCTACGAGCAGATGGAAGTGAAGCTCGGCGCCGTGGGCGCGAGGATCATCCGCGAGAAGGAATAAGGCCTGTCCGTCTGAGGCCGCACAGTTTGCCGCACGTAAAGAAAAAAACCTCGCCGGGATGCTGTTTCGGCGAGGTTTTTTGTGGCTGGGGCCGGCGGGCTGTTAGCCTTTGGTCGCGTTGCCGTCGGTCTTGGCCGGCGGGTCGGGGAAATGGAGCTCGCGTTTGAGGAAACCTCGGATGCGAAGGTATTCGGTGATGTTGTTCTCCCCGCGCAGGACCATCTCCCAGCCCGGGCGCTCCATGACCACCAGGACCGGGATGCCCTGGAAGCCCTTCATCTTGAAGTAGGCCCGAGCCGTGCGCACGGTCTGGCGCAGGTCGTCGCTCACGGGCACGGGGTCCGGCTTGTCCAGGCTTTCGACGCGCAGGACTTCCAGGAAGGGGTTCTGTTTCCCTTCCTCGGAGTTCAGGACCGTGGCCAGGCGGTAGAAATCCTCCTCCTTGTTGTCCGTGCAGGCCAGGTGCCACTTGCCGGGCAGGGTCTGGGCGTTGATGGACAGGTTGGCCAGGATCTTGGAGCAGTGGTCGCAGTGCAGGCTGAAGAAGAGCACGTGCTGGGGCGCGTTGTCGGGCGCGTTCTCCCAGGTCGTGAAGGCCGTGTCGACGATGGCCGGCGGCGTGACGTTGAGGTCCAGCACGGCGTTGGCCGCGAACCCGCCCGTCCATACGGCGATACCCAGGAGTACGGTCAACAGGGTCCGCCGCACCCAGGAGAAGAGGCACAGTGTGACGAAGAGCATGGCCCCCACCGCGATGCACAGCAGGCATTTTTCCTTGAGGCCCATGAACTGGAAGCCCAGGATGGCGCCGTCGAAGGCCAGGGCGCCGAAGAGGAGCAGGGTGGCCGAGCCCCAGATCCACTTCCTGTCGTAGCGGCCGCCGAAAAAGGCCAGGGCCCACAGGAACCAGAAGAAGGCGGCGCCCATCTTGATGAGGTTGCCTTCGCCGAAGCGCACGTACTCCCCGACCACGTCGCAGGACGAGGTGGTGCAGAAGGATGTGTGGCGGATGGCCTGCATCCAGACCTCGGCCGAGAGGAACGAGGCGGCCAGGAAGAGGAAGGCGAGCAGGGCGTATCGTGAGACCTTGGTCATGACAGACTCCCGGTTGGATGAATGCATGTTTGTGTATCGCGTCGGGGCGTTGCGTCAAGCAGCGTGATGGCGTTACCGCAGGCGCACGGAATGCTTCTTCAGCAACTCGTACAGCCTGGCCCTGGAGAGTCCCGAGCGTTCGCACGCCCCCGCCACGTCGTTGCCGCACTGCTCGGCGAGCTGCTGGAGGTAGGCCTTTTCGAGCTGGTTGACCACCGTCTCGCGCGCGTCCCGGAACTGGGGCAGGTCACCGCCGGGGACGAAGGGCATCTGCAGGGGGCAGGTCAGCGCTGCCGGTTCGATGACCACGGGCTGGGTCTTCTCGGGTTTGGGGCGGAAGGCGCTGCGGGCGATGCCGATGCGTACGTCGATGGGCAGGTGGTGGCTGAAGAGGCTCGGTTCGTCCGTTGCGTTGTCCACGGCCACGGCCACGGCGTTGACGAACTCACGCACGTTGCCCGGCCACTGGAAGACGGACAGGGCCCCGAGGAATTCGGGCGTGAGCTGCTTGCGCGGGGTCTGGTTCTCGCGGCAGACTTTCTCCACGTAGTATTCCGCCAGCAGCGGGATGTCCTCCTTGCGTTCGCGCAGGGACGGGATCTGGATGTGGTGGCCGTTCAGGCGGTAGAAGAGGTCGCTGCGGAAGTTCCCTTCCTCGACCATCCTGCGCAGGTCGCGGTTGGTGGCCGCGATGACGCGGAAGTTGCTGGCGACCTCCTCCTTGGAGCCGATGGGCCGGAACTTGCGCTCCTGCAGGACGCGCAGCAGGTTCTTCTGCAGGTCGAGGCCGAGCTCCGCGATCTCGTCCAGGAAGACCGTGCCGTTGTCGGCCAGCTTGAAGAGGCCGTCGCGCGACTCGTGGGCGCTGGTGAAGGAGCCCTTGACGTGGCCGAAGAGGGTGCTCTCGGCCAGATGCGTGGACAGGTTCGTGCAATCGATGACCACGAGCTTGCCGGGCGTGTCGCCGTTCTCGTGGATGCCGCGGGCGAAGAGTTCCTTGCCCGTGCCCGTCTCGCCGGTGATGATGACGTTGGCCTTGCTGCGCGCGGCCTTGCCCATGGTCTCCAGACACGCCATGATCCTGGGGCTCTCGCCGATGATGGCGCTGCGCTTGACCTTGCGGCGTCCGCCTGCGCCCTTGGAGGCGCGGTAGGCCATGGCCCGCTGCAGGATGAGGGTGATGGCGCTGACCGAGATGGGTTTGCCCACATAGTCCCAGGCGCCGTTGGCGATGGCCAGGGCCGCGCCGTCCGAATCGCCGTCGCCCGTGAGGATGACCACCTCGGGCAGGGACGGCAGGGCCTGGAACTGCTTGATGTGGGCCAGGCCGTTGCCGTCTGGCAGGTTCACGTCGAGGAAGATGAGGTCGCAGTCCGTGCCGGCCATGAGGGCCAGGGCTTCCCTGATGGAGTGCGCCACGTTGCAGGTGTGCCCCATGCGCTCGATGATGCGCTGGAAGGAGCGTGAAAAATCCGTGTCGTCGTCGATGATGAGAATGTCGGCCACGTGTTTCTCCGGGGGATGGTCGGTCCGCTTTTGTCGGATTGTGTCCGGAAAAGCAAGATTCTTGTGCGCGTTTCCGCCCTGCGGACCTTGTGCAGAAAATCATCGCCCCTTGCGGCTGGCCTTTTTGAAGCCTTGGATGTAAAAGATAAACTTGAGTCCGATCACGTGCCGGGTCTTGCGCCGATGAGTTTCTGGGCGCATCCTCCCCGTGACCGTCAACTTCTCTCCCGCGCAGGAGTTCGCCGTGAACATGACCGAAAAAGCGATCCAGACACTTCGCCGCAGGCCCCACGTCATGCCCGCCTTCCTGACCGTCCTTGTCCTGCTGGCCTGCTTCGCCGGGGCCCAGGATACCGGCGCCCTCATCCTCGAACGCTGCCAGGACTGCCACGAGATGGACAGGTCCTGTCTTGTCCGGACGAGTGATCCCCAGTGGTGGCAGACCACCGTGCTGCGCATGGCCGAGTACAAGAGCGAACTGCTCACGGCCGACGAGGCGTTGGCAGTTTCCGCCTTCCTGGCCGATCCGCAGAAGCGCGCCTCGGTCTGCACCCCCCAATGACAACACCATAACCATCGGAGATAGCCATGAAATACGCATTTATCTGCCTTGCCGCCTGCCTGTTGTTCGCCGTTCCCGCTCTGGCCGAAGGTCCGGCCGACCTCTACGCCAAGAACTGCAAGGGCTGTCACGGCGCCGACGGCTCCAAGGTGGCCATGGGCATGACCAGGCCCCTGAACTCGCTGACCCTGGACGAGGTCAAGGCGGCCCTGGCCGGCTACAAGTCCGGAACCTACGGCGGCGAGAAGAAGGCCATGATGGAGCGCGTGGTCAAGCCCATGTCCGACGCGGATCTGGAAGCCCTGGCCGCCCACGTCGACAGTTTGTAGCCGCCTGGCCCCCGGTCCGGCCGGATCGTCCCGCAACGGGGCCCGGCACGTCCGGGGGCCGTTCTCCCGACTCCAGGGGCCCAGGGCCCGCAACACCCGCCGAGGTCAAGGTGCGTCCGATCATCCTCCTTCTCGTCTTCCTGCTGCTGCCGGCTCCACTCGCGGCCCAGACAGGCGTGCGGCAGGCCCGTGAGGCGGCCCAGGCGTTGACCGCGCAGGAACAGGCCACGGCCGGCCAGGCCGAGCAGGCCGTTCCGCCCGCGGAGCATTCCGGCCACGACGTGCCGGCCGCACAACCCGCTTCCGGGGCCGCCGCGGATCATTCCATGCATGCCGCCCCAGACGCCCCCCCACAGGCGCCGCATGTCCACCAGGAGCCCGCTCCGACGGCCGAGGGGACGCAGGACGTCGGCGTGACGGAGAAGCTCGGCGGGTACATCGCCGCCGAAGCCGCGTTCCGCGACGAAACCGGCCGGCCCGTGACCATCGGGCAGATCATCGACAAGCCGACAATCGTCGTGCCCATCTATTTCTCCTGCCCCAACGTCTGCGCCATCATCCAGAGTTCCCTGACGCAGGTTCTGCCGGACGTGGCGCTCACGCCGGGCGTGGACTTCCAGGTGGTCAGCGTCAGCTTCGACGAGACGGACACGCCGGAGCTGGCCGCCAACCAGCGCCGCAACTACCTGGCGGCCATGGACTTCAAGTACCCCGAGAGCGGTTGGCGCTTCCTGACGGGTGACGAGAAGAACATCCGCCTGCTGACGGACTCCCTGGGCTTCGGCTTCCGCCGCTCGGGCAGGGATTTCCTGCACCCCGTGGTGGTCATGGCCGTGTCGCCCAAGGGCAAGATCGTGCGCTACCTCTACGGCACCAAGCCCCTGGCCTTCGACCTGACCATGGCCGCCACCGAGGCCGGCAGGGAACAGATCGGGCTGTCGGTCAAGCGCGTCCTGGCCTACTGCTTTTCCTACGACCCGGCAGGCAAGCGCTACGCGTTCAACTTCATGAAGATCACGGCCACGGGCATCCTCTTCATCCTCGGCGTGCTCCTCGTCTCCCTGCTGCTGGCCGGCCGCAAGAAGCGCCGGCCGCGAAACTGATCCCCGGAGGTCCCCCGATGCCCAGTCCCGGCGAAACCGTCCCCTTTCTCGATCCGCTTCCGGGCAGAAGCGGCATCACGTCCTGGATCTTCTCCACGGACCACAAGCGCATCGGCATGCTCTACCTGTGGTGCATCCTGGCCATGTTCGCCGTGGGCGTGGTCATCGGCGTGCTCATGCGCCTTGAACTCATCGCCCCGGGCCGGACCATCATGGGCGCCCAGGCCTACAACGCCATGTTCACCCTGCACGGCGTGGTCATGGTCTTCCTCTTCGTCATCCCCGGCATCCCGGCGGCCTTCGGCAACATCCTGCTGCCCCTGCAGATCGGGGCCGAGGACGTGTCCTTCCCGCGGCTGAACATCTTTTCCTGGTGGCTGTACCTGACGGGCGCGGCCCTGGCCGTGACCAGCCTCTTCACGGGCGGCGGGCCGCCGGACACGGGCTGGACCTTCTACGTGCCCTTCAGCGAGCGGACCACGACCAACGTGTCCCTGGCCGTGGTGGCGGTCTTCATCCTGGGCTTCTCGTCCATCCTGACGGGGCTCAACTTCATCACCACCATCCACCGCCTGCGCGCGCCGAAGATGAGCTGGGGGAAGCTGCCGCTCTTCGTCTGGTCCCTGTATGCCACGGCCTGGATCCAGCTCCTGGCCACGCCGGTGCTGGGCGTGACCGTGGCCCTGGTCTTCATCGAGCGCCTGCTGGGCATCGGCCTCTTCGACCCGGCCAAAGGCGGCGACCCGCTCCTGTACCAGCACCTGTTCTGGATCTACTCGCACCCGGCCGTGTACATCATGATCGTGCCGGCCATGGGCGTGATCTCGGAGGTCATCCCGGCCTTCGCCCGCAAGTCCATCTTCGGGTACAAGGCCATCGCGGTGTCCAGCCTGGCCATCGCCTTCGCCGGGTCCCTGGTCTGGGCCCACCACATGTTCACCAGCGGCATGAGCGACACGGCGGTGCTCGTCTTCTCCTTCCTGACCTTCGTCGTGGCCATCCCCTCGGCCGTCAAGGTCTTCAACTGGGTGGCCACGCTGTACAAGGGCTCCATTCATCTCGAACCGCCGCTCCTCTTCGCCCTGGGCTTCATCTTCCTCTTCTCGGTCGGCGGTCTGACGGGGCTGGTGCTCGGCTCGGCCGGTACGGACATCCACGTCCACGACACGTACTTCGTGGTCGCGCATTTCCACTACGTCATCTTCGGCGGCACGGGCTTCGGGCTCTTCGCGGCCATGCACTTCTGGTTCCCCAAGATCTTCGGACGCATGTACGACCGCAAGCTGGCCAATGCCAGCTGGTACCTGCTCGTCGGCGGGTTCAACATGCTCTATTTCCCCATGTTCCTCATCGGCCTCATGGGCATGCCGCGCCGCTACTACGACTACCTGCCCATGTACCAGACCGGGCACATGATCTCGACGGCGGGCTCCTGGGTGCTCGTCGCGGGACTGGTCACCATGTTCTGGGGGCTGTCGAAGTGCCTGTACGGCCCCCGCACCGTGGGCGCCAACCCCTGGGGGGCCGCCACCCTGGAGTGGACCCTGCCGAGCCCGCCGCCGCACCTGACCTTTCTCGACCCGCCGGACGAGGTGCCGAGCCCCTACTCCTACGCGGGGGTGAAGCGCGATGCATGAGCCGCACAAGGACTACCTGGGCGACAAGTTCGGCATGTGGCTCTTCCTCTTCACGGAGATCCTGCTCTTCGGCGGACTCTTCCTCCTCTACGCGATCTACCTGCACCGCTACCCGGCCGAGTTCCACCAGGGCGGGCTGGAGTTGTCCCGCCTGTTCGGAGCGGCCAACACCGTGGTCCTCATCACGTCGAGCTTCACCGTGGCCCTGGCCATCTCGGCCCTGCAGCAGGGGAGGCGAGGGCTGTGCCAGGGCCTCCTGGCCGCGACCATCGTCCTGGCCGGCGTGTTCATGGTCAACAAGTACTTCGAGTGGTCTGCCAAGATCGCCCACGGCATCTACCCGGGCTCGCCCGAACTGGCCCAGTCGGGGGGGACGAACATCTACTTCGGGCTCTACTACCTCATGACCGGGGCTCACGGGCTGCACGTGGTCATCGGCGCGGCCGTCCTCGCCTTCTGCATGCTGCGCATCGGGCAGGGCCGGGTCACGGCCGAGGACTTCGGCCTGCTGGAAAACGGCGGCCTCTACTGGCACCTGGTGGACCTGGTCTGGATATTCCTCTTCCCACTCTTTTACCTGATCAGCTGACATGACACACAAGCACATCATGCCGTTCGGCCTCCTGGCGAAAATCTGGCTGGTCCTGCTGGCCCTGACCGGAGTCACGGTGGGCGTGGCGTCCTTCGACTTCGGCTATCTGAACGTCCTGGTGGCCATGAGCGTGGCCTCGGCCAAGGCGCTGCTGGTGGTCCTCTTCTTCATGCACCTCAAGTACGAGAACAGGGTGCTGGGCGCCTTCCTCATCCTGGTCTTCGTCATCCTGGCCATCTTCATCGGCTTCACCTTCTTCGACGTGGCCTGGCGGCCGGAGGCCGGCGCATGACCCCGACCCTCATCCAGGCCGGCACCGCCGCCGCGGCCAGGGTCGACCAGACCTTCCTCCTCATCTTCGGCGTCTCGGCGGCCATTCTGGTCTTCATCACGCTGCTCATGGTCTGGTTCGTGTTCCGCTACCACCACGCGCGCCACCCCCAGGCCGCGGACATCCGCGGCAACGTCTGGGCCGAGGTTGCCTGGACCGTCATCCCGACGGTACTGGTCATGGGCATGTTCTGGTCCGGCTGGACGAGCTTCAAGGCCCTGCGCTCGGCGCCGGCCGACGCCATGCGCGTGAAGGTCACGGCGCGCATGTGGTCGTGGGTCTTCGAGTACGAGAACGGCAGGCGCGCCAGCACCCTCTACGTGCCCGTGGACCGGCCCGTGCGCCTCGACATGACCTCGGCCGACGTGCTGCACAGCTTCTTCGTGCCGGCCTTCCGCATCAAGATGGACACCGTGCCCGGCATGGAGACCTACGCCTGGTTCCAGGCCGAGCGCGAGGGCAGCTACGACATCCTCTGCGCCGAGTACTGCGGCCTGCAGCACGCCAACATGCTCTCCACCGTGGAGGTCGTCAGCGCCGAGGAGTTCAAACGGTGGTCCGAGAGCGGGGCCGGCGGCGACGAGGAGGCGGTGGGGCTGCTGGAGTCCTACGGCTGCATGGGCTGCCACTCCCTGGACGGCTCCGAGGAGGCCGGGCCGACGCTCATGGGCATCTACGGCAAGGAGCGCCCCATCGTCGTCGACGGCGGCGGCACGCGCACCGTGGTGGCCGACGAGCAGTACCTGCGCCGCGCCATCCTGGAGCCCGACGCCGAGCTGGTGGCCGGGTACGAGGGCATGCCGTCCTACAAGGAGGAGATGCCGGCCGAGGATCTCGAGAAGATCATCCGCTTCCTGACGGGCGGAGCAGCCCGCGACCTGGACAGGGGCAGGTCGCTCATGGAGGCAGAAGGGTGCCTGAGCTGCCACTCCACGGACGGATCCGAGATCGCCGGGCCGACCTTCAAGGGCATCTACGGGCACAAGGTCGTCCTGGAGGACGGGACCGAGGTCGTGGCCGACGAGGCCTATCTGGCCGAGGCCATCCGGGACCCCGAAAAGACAATGGTCAAGGGGTACGAGCCCATCATGCCGCAGTACTCGCACCTGAGCGACGAGGATGTGAAGGCCATGATCGACTCCATGCGCTCCCTGTCGGGCGGCCATGATTAGGGCCGCCGCGTCTCTGGTCCGGCCCGGGATTTCCCTGGCCGTCGGGCTCTCGGCACTGGCGGGCTGGGCCCTGGCACCGGCGGGGCGGCATGCCTCCCCGGCCGCTGGTCTGGCCGTTCTCGCCGGGACCTTCGCCCTGAGCGCGGCCGTCTCGGTCCTGAACCAGATTCAGGAGCGTCATCTGGACGCCCTCATGGAGCGCACCCGCAGGCGCCCCCTGGCCAGCGGCCGAATGAGCGCCGGGCAGGGCATGGGCGTGTTCGGCCTGCTGCTGGCCATAGCCGCCGCCTGCCTGTGGTCCGGCCTTGGCCCCGGCTCCCTGGCGGTCATCGTCGTCGTGCTCGGCCTCTACAATGGCCTCTACACGTACCTCAAACCCGCCACTGGCTGGGCCATGATCCCCGGCGCGGCCTGCGGCGCGCTGCCGCCGTGGATCGGCTGGCTGGCCGGCGGCGGGGCGGTCCCGGCACCCGAGGCCGTCTATCTTTTCGCCCTGTATTTCGTCTGGCAGATGCCGCACTTCTGGATGCTGGCCGAGGCCAACGCCGAGGACTACGCGGCCGCCGGATTCCCCGTGCCGGCCACGAGCTTCTCGGGCTTCTCGCGCCGCGCCATCCCGCGCCTGTGGGCCCTGGCCCTGGCGACCCTCGGCGGCATGGCGCCCCTCTTCGGCCTGCTGGCCGGACCGGGCCACGCCTATGCCCTGGCCACGATCTGCCCGGCCTACGCCGCCCTGGCCGTCTTCGCCCGGGCGAGAGTCCTGCGGCTGGCCTCCGACGGCTTCCTGGCGGCGGTGGTGGCCCTGGCCGTGGCCGAGCGTCTGGCCGGCTGAGGGGCGGGTGTCGCCGTGACCGCGCCCTGGGGCGCGCGGTCCGGGCGTTGCCGCGCAAACCTTGTGCCTCCGCGCGATGCGCACTATGTCCGGCCCTTTCCCGCCAGGTCACTGCCGTGAACGGCCGTGACGGGTCACCCTCTTTTTCTGAGAGTTCCGCATGGGGTATTATCTGACACTCGGGGCGCTTCTGGGGCTGTCCGCCGGCCTCGCGCCGGGGCCGCTCCTGACGCTGGTCATCTCGGAGACGCTGCGGCACAACGTCCGGGCCGGGATCCGGGTAGCCCTGGCGCCCATGGTCACCGACCTGCCGATCATCCTGCTGACGCTTTTCGTGCTGTCCAGGCTGGCCGGTTTTCACGGCATGCTGGGGGCGATCTCCATTGCCGGCGGCTTTTTCATCCTGTCCATGGGTTATGAGAGCCTGCGCACCACGGGGTTCGACATGAAACTCCAGGATGCGCCGCGCAAATCGCTGCGCAAAGGGATCCTGACCAACATGCTGAGCCCCCATCCCTACCTGTTCTGGCTCGGCGTGGGGGCGCCGACCATGGCCAAGGCCCTGGACGAGCACCTTTTCGCCCCGGCGGCGTTCATCGCGGGCTTCTACTTCTGCCTCGTGGGCTCGAAAATAGCCCTGGCCCTCTTGGTCGGGAGGTCCAAGGCCCTCTTCAGGGGCAGGGCCTATGTCTGGACCATGCGCCTTCTCGGCGTAGCGCTCATGGTTCTGGCCCTCATGCTGTTCCGCGACGGGCTGCAGCTTACCGGCCTGCTTGCGGCCCCGCAAACCTGATTCCCTCCAACGGTGAGGCGCGCCATGTCACAGACCGCATTCATCGCAAACACTCCGGAATTCGACGTGTACCGGCGCGCGTCGAGAGAGCGGCTCGCCGGACTCGTCGGGAGCCTCGCCGAGCGCGCCCGCGACATCGACCCGAAACTGCACATCCTGGCCGGGGACATCGACGGTTCGGGGACAGCCCGCCAGATCGAAGCCCTCTTCGAGCGCTTTCCCGACCCGCAGCGTCGTCCGCCGCTCTTCGGCGTTCCGGTGGGCGTGAAGGACATCATCAGGGTGGAAGGTGCGGCCATCAGGTGCGGCTCCCTGCTCCCCCCGGTGCTCTTCGAGGGCGTGGAAGCCCGCTGCGTGCGCATGCTGCGCGACGCCGGGGCCATCATCTTCGCCCAGACCGCGACCACGGAGTTCGCCTATTTCGAGCCGGCTGCGACGAAGAACCCGCACAACCCGCGGCACACCCCGGGCGGGTCCAGCAGCGGCTCGGCCGCGGGCGTGGCCGCGGGGCTCTTTCCCCTGGCCCTGGGCACCCAGACGGCCGGGTCCGTCATCCGGCCGGCCTCGTTCTGCGGCGTGGTGGGGATGAAGCCGTCCTTCGGCGCGATCCCCACGGAGGGAATCGTCCATTTTTCGCACAGCGTCGACCATGTGGGGTTTTTCTGCCGATCGGCCGCGAGCATCCCGGCCGTCATGGCCGCCTTCGATGCGGGCGGGACGGCCGGCGGCAGCTTGCAGCGGATGCGTGCCGGCGTCCCGGCAGGGCCGTTCCTGGGGCAGGTCCCGTCACCGTCCATGCAGAGCTTCGAGAGGACCCTGGCGGTCTTGGAGGCCGGGGGCGTCGAGATCGTCCGGGTTCCCTGCCTGGACGACATCGATGACATCGCGGAGCGGCACCGCGACCTCATGGCCGCCGAATTCGCCCGGGAGCAGGAAGTGATGTTTGCCGAGTACGCGCACCTCTACCGGCCGGGCACGGCGGGCATCATCGAGCGGGGGAAAGCCATCCCGCCCCGGCGCGTGGAGGAGGCGCGGCGGTCGTGCGCGGATCTGCGCGCGAAACTGACGGAGCTCATGGACGTCCACGGCCTGGACCTGTGGCTGTGCCCCTCGACCCTGGGCGAGGCTCCGCAGGGTCTGGGCAGCACGGGCAGCCCGGCCATGAACGTGCCCTGGACCCATGCGGGTCTGCCCGCCGTTTCGCTGCCTGCGGGAAAAGGGCCTGCGGGCTTGCCTCTCGGGCTGCAGTGCATCGGGAGGTTCGGCGAGGACGGCAGGCTCGCAGCCGCGACGCAGCGACTCGAAACGCTGCTGCGCGCCATGGGGTGACGGAAGGGGAGGGGGGTCAGCCCTGTCTTCGCCAGGGCGGCGGAGTCAGGGACTGCCGCAGCAGTTCGAGGAAGCGGCGGGTGCGGGCCGCGCGCATGTGGCGGGGGCCGAGCAGGGCCACCACCGGGGCGTCGGGCGAGCGCCACTGGGGCAGCAGGCGGACCAGGCGGCCGGCGCGCAGGTCGTCGGCCATGTCCCACTCCGAGCGCAGCACGATGCCGAACCCGGCCAGGGCCCAGTCGCGGATGACGTCGCCGTCGTTGCAGGACACGCCCTCGTCGATGCGCACGGTCTCGTGGCTGCCGTCGGGTCCGGCAAAGCGCCAGAGGGTCACGTCCTCGTCGTTCTCGCGCAGGGTCAGGCAGGCGTGGCGGGCCAGGTCGGCCGGCGCGTGCGGCGTTCCGCGCCTGGCCAGGTAGTCGGGCGACGCGCACAGCAGGCGGTCGTTGGGCGCCAGGGTCAGCTTCTGGAAGGGCTGGGAGTGCAGTTCGCCGATGTGGATGACGATGTCCCAGGCGCTCGGCTTGAGGCGGATGGGGTTGTCGGAGAGCTCCAGGCCGATGCGCACGTCGGGATGCCGCCGGCTGAAGTCCATGACAGCGGGCGCGATGTAGCGGCGGCCGAAGCCCGTGGGCCCGGCGACGCGCAGATGCCCGGCCACGACCCCCTTTCGTTCGCACAGTCTTTCGCTGACCTCCTCGATCTCGGCCAGGATGCGGCCCGACCACTCGGTCAGCAGCTCCCCCTCGTCCGTCAACGTGATCCGGCCCGCGCTACGGTCCAGCAGACTGACCCCGAGTCGCGCCTCCAGGGCGCGAAGGCGCTGGGACACGGCCGGGGGCGTGACGTTGAGGCTTCGGGCCGCGGCCGCCAGGGACGGGGCCCGGGTTACGGCGGCGATGAATCGGAGGTCGTCGGTCGAGAGCATTAAGGCTGAACTTAACTTTGGATGCAGGAATTGTAAATTGAACATGACGCGGCAGATGGTATGGTGGGGGCAAAATCTCTGCCGGGAGGACGCATCATGAACGCACTACTCGCACCGTTTCGGGCCCGGGACGCCCTGCGCGGCCTGCCGTGCCCCCTCGACGCGCTGGACACGCCGTGCCTGCTGCTGGACGAGGCGCGCATGTACGGCAACATCGCCCGCCTGCGCACCCGCCTCGCCGCGGCCGGTGTGGCTTTCCGCCCGCACCTCAAGACCGCCAAGTCGTGGGAGGTCTCGCAGCGGCTCATGGCCTCGCCGCTGGGCCCGGCCACTGTCTCGACCCTGCGTGAGGCCGAATACCTGGCGGCGCGCGGCGTGACCGACATCACCTACGCCGTGGGCATCGCGCCGCAGAAGCTCCCCCGCGTGCTGGCCCTGCGCCGGCAGGGCGTGGACCTGACGGTGCTGCTAGACAGCGTGGGCCAGGCGCTGGCCGTGGCGGCCGCGTCGGACCCGGCCGACCCCATACCCGCGCTCATCGAACTGGACTGCGACGGCCACCGTTCGGGCGTGCAGCCCGGCGATTCGCAGCTGCTGCTGGCCATCGCCCACGCCCTGAAGCCCGCGGCCCGGCTGCGCGGCGTGCTCGTCCATGCCGGGGAGAGCTACGAGGCGCGCGGCGAGGAGGCCCTGGCCGCGGCGGCCGAAGGGGAGCGCGCCGCGGCGGTGGAAGCGGCCCGGACCCTGCGGGACGCGGGCTGGATCTGCCCCGTGGTCAGCGTCGGCTCCACGCCCACGGCCTTTTCGGCACGCAGCTACGAAGGCGTGACCGAAGTCCGGGCCGGGGTCTTCGTCTTCTTCGATCTGGTCCAGGCCGGCATCGGCATCTGCGCCGTGGACGACATCGCCGTTTCGGTCCTGGCCACGGTCATCGGCCACCAGCGCGACAAGGGCTGGGCCATCGTCGACGCGGGCTGGACGGCCCTGTCCTGCGACCGGGGCACGGCCGGACAGGCCGTGGACCAGGGCTACGGCCTGGTCTGCGACGCGGCTGGCCGCCCCTTGGGCGACCTGGTGGTCAGGGGCGTCAACCAGGAGCACGGCGTCGTGGCCCCGCGCTCGGGCAGGCCGTCCGACCTGCCGGACCTGCCCGTGGGCACGAGGCTGCGCATCCTGCCCAGCCACGCCTGCGCCACGGTCACGCAGTTCGACCGGTATCACGTCATCGGCGCGGGAGGGGAGGAGGTTACGGCGGTGTGGCCGAGGTTGATGGGGTGGTAGGGGGAATGGTGCGGACGATGTGGACTGTATGGACCGGCACGGGCTGGTCGTTGCGGGGAGAGCAGCATGAAATTTGTCAGTGAGGATGTGGCGGGCAGGGTTGTGAGCATGGGCGAGGCCATCGCGGCGGTCGAGGCCATGTTCGTGGAATACGGGCGCGGTCTGGCCGAGGTGTTTCCGGTGGCGCAGGGGCGCGGGCCCGAGGCGGACACGTCGTTCAGCGTGAAGAGCGGCCTCATCGCCGGGAGCAGGAAGGTGGGGCTCAAGGTCGGCAGCTACTGGCCGGGCAACAGGGCCCGCGGGCTGGCGGCCCACGCCTCGACGACCTTGCTGCTGGACCCGGACACCGGCTATCCCGAAGCCCTGGTGGCGGCTTCGCACCTGACCTGCCTGCGCACGGCCGCCTCGGACGCCGTGGCCGCGAAGCACCTTTCCCGTCCGGACAGCCGGACCCTGGCCGTGTTCGGCGCCGGCCACCAGGCCTGGTTCGAAGTGCTGGCCGTGCGCGAGGTGCGCCCCATCGAGAGGGTCTTCGTGGTCAACCGCTCGGAGCCGGCCGCCGAGGGATTCGCGCGGCGCATCCGCCAAGAGCTCGG
>Ga0209066_10001095_pt1 | contig 36808 bp, 30 predicted proteins | sample All_14_2_FD_187198 | JGI IMG/M metagenome (GOLD analysis project Ga0209066, IMG submission 187198) | Freshwater microbial communities in response to fracking from Pennsylvania, USA - Allegheny Zone_MetaG_DW_15 (SPAdes) (version 2) ... | reverse complement strand
GGCCTACGTCACGGCCAACGCCGTGGTCGAGCGCCTGGGCAACTGGATGGACATCGAAGCCCTGCGCGCCATTGCCAACGGCCTGGTCCTGAACCTGGACACCCTGGCAGACGCCGAGACCAGCGCTGCGGCACTCAAGGGCCGCCTGGTCAACGCCCAGGTGACGGCCGAGTTTGACGCCCGCACCGACAAGCACATCCTGCGCATCAGCCGCATCTTCCACGGCAACACCAAGTACAGCATCATCAATGCCGACTTTGTGCACGGTGCCGACTACGAAGCCCTGAGCAAGGCCGGCATCACCTTCAACGGCCTGCTGACGGCCGACGCCCTGGTGCGCCGTGGTGAGGGCGAGAAGGCCAAGGAACACAAGGTCAACGACTTCCGCGCCGCCATGGCTTGGTTGATTGGCCAGGCTGAAAACGCCGTGGGCCGCCAGCGCTACAAGGGCCTGGGCGAGATGAACCCCGAGCAGCTGTGGGAAACCACGATGGACCCCACCGTGCGCCGCCTGCTGCGCGTGCAGATCGAAGACGCCATCGAGGCGGACAAGGTCTTCACGATGCTGATGGGCGATGAGGTGGAGCCGCGGAGGGACTTCATTGAATCCAACGCTTTGCGAGCGGCAAACATCGACGTTTGACGCTGCTGTAGGTTCTCAATGATCTTGCGAATTTTCTCAATAGTTGCGAATCTCGCCTAAATGAACGCCCGGCATGTCCGGGCGTTGTCACTTGAAGCTCGGGGTACATTTCAAGCCAAATGGTTGTAACAGGGCCGTGAGTCCTCCGGGAGGAAAGAGATGAGTCCAAAGGAAAAAAAGGAACTCAGCGAATCGGACATCAAAGCCAAATTCATCACACCAGCCATCGTTTCAGCCGGCTGGGATGAAATGACGCAGATTCGCCGTGAAGTCACGCTCACCCCCGGTCCTGTTGTGGTTCGAGGCAACCTCTCCTCGCGCAACAAGAAGAAAAAAATTCGCTGACTACGTCCTTCAAAAGGAAAAGGGCGTGCCGATGGCCGTTGTCGAAGCCAAAGATAACAACCACACCATCAGCGACGGCCTGCAGTAGGCCTTGGGCTATGCCGGACTCTTGGACGTGCCATGCGCGTTCAGCTCCAACGGTGATGGTTTTGCCAGCCACGACAAAACAGTTCCGGATGTGCAAGACATCGAAACCGAGTTCGGCATGGATGTGTTCCCAGGCCCTGACGAACTTTGGCGTCGCTACAAGGCTTATCGAGGCATTCCAGATGCTCAAGAGGAATTGGTCACCACCAACTACGACCGCTTGCTGGAGCAGGTTTACGACAAGGGTGACGGTTCGCATGTCCAGGTGTTGGCTGGCACCACGGCCATGGCGGTGGCGCCTGACCCCAAGCGCGTCACCCTGATAAAAATCCACGGCGACTTTGCCGACCCCGCGCATTGCATCTTGAGCAAAGCCCAGTATGACGCGGCCTATGGGGCCGGTGCGTTGGACCTACAGCTTCCTGTGCCCAGGATCTTGGCTCGCTACTACTGCAACAACAGCTTGCTGTTCCTGGGCTGCAACCTGCGCAACGACCGCACATTGCAGGTCTTCCGGGCTACCAAGCTAGCTGCCGGTGATGCGTGGCTGCCGCCGCACTTTTCCATTGAGCAAGCACCCACCCAATTGGCTGACTTGACTGCACGAAACATACAACTGGCGCAGCTGGGTATCACGGCCATTTGGTACCCCGAGAAGCAATACCAATTCGTGGACGACATCTTGCGCTTGGCCAAGAGCGAACTGAACTTCAGGCAGTCTCAAGCGGGTCGCGCAAGGCACTTCATGTCGCAGTAGCAACGCGAGGAGTGGCTGACAGGTGCAACGCAGGGTGTGTTCAGCAGCCAAAGTCCTAGATGTCAGACAGTTGCCTTCTAAAAAACTTCACTGCGCTGGCATCAGGCATCAAGAATCGCTGTTGCTCGGTATGCGCCATCGATCCAGTCGTACAGCTGCACCTTACAGATGCCGTTCAGGCGGTGGCCAAGCAACATTGAGAAGGCCGACGGCCCCTTGATGAAAAGGTGGATGACCTCCAGACGAAGTTCGGACCGGAACCTCACCAAGGCAGTCTTTGCTTCAGCGACAGCCAAATTCATTTCCGTCTGGCTGGCCACCGCTCGTCCACTATCAAGGATCAGCGTTGGCAACCCTACCGAGCCTGAGACGCCTTGCCCGAGGTCGGCACCTACTTGAGTTGTGAATGCGATGGTCACAACGCCTTGTTTTGCTGTTGCTCCGTCGCCCAGCGCGGTCACCTTGAAGAAGGGTCCCTCTGCTTGGTCATAGACATTGGTACAGTAAACCGCACCGTTGTGCTCAACATGCAGAGTGAACCTGCTCGTCGCGCGGAAGGCGTGCCCCAACAAACAAGCCGCAGACATGCCCTGTCGCCCATCGAGGGTGACGGTGCGACGGTCGGTGCACTGGCCGATGAATTCAGCAACCTCGTGGGCAGCTACAGAAAGCCCCTGCCAATCAGCGGCAACCTTGCCGGAACGCGCCGGCCCAACAAGACCATCTGCGGGCAGCGTGAGTTGGCTCAGCGTCAATTCACGGCTGTGCAAATGAATTCGTATCGGTGACTCCAGCCAGTCGCCACGGTCTTCTGCCAGGACTTCGCACAGGTCTAACTCAAGCTGCTTACGGTACACCGGGCCACTTGAAGACTGTGCGATGCGTCTCTTGAAGAGATCACGAAGCCGTGTGGCCTGTCGCCCGCGCAGGTCAATCGTCGGCAAGTGTTGAGCTATTTCACCGGGAAACGCCGCGTCAGCGCTCTCGTCTGCATAGGTCTCGAAGTCGACGAGTTGAAACGCGAAGTTGGCCAGCTCCTCGCTGGCCCCGTGCTTCGCTGCCCAAGCTATCACTTCCTGTTGGTCACGCTGTAAAACCACCGAGTCAGGCTGGTACGAACTGCCAACACCGCGCAGGCGGCCCAGCTTCGCAATGAAAGGGCTGGTCTTGCTGTTGTAGCTACGGCAGACCAAGACAAAACGAGCGAACTCCTGCTCAGAAGCTTCGTGGACTCGCTTGAAGCGGTCGATCTCCTCCCAAAAACCTGTCGCCGTGAGTTCGTGATTCTTGGCTTCCACCATCAAGCGGCGCACACCTCCAGTTCGGCCGAAATAGCAAACCTCTACGTCCCCCACGGCTTCGCTGACGACATGGCTGAACGCGCTCTGCGAGAGCCACCGTGGGAGGTTCTGCAGCACGTACGCATCCTGGTATTCAAAGCCCACGCGCGCAATGGAGCCACCGGTCGATTCCTTTTCGAGCAAACCTACTGTCATGTTGATGTCTCCAGGTCCAGCTCGGACCGATGAACGCTGCCGTCAGGCAGATAGGTGTGCGCGCTGCCCTCAAGGGCTACGCCATGCAGACGGAAGATGAGCAAGACAACGAAGTTCGCGCCGACTTGAGCATCCATTGCCAGCTCACGCATCGTCGCGTGGTCACGGGAGCTCGGCTGAACGCTGAACAAGGGATGGGTGTGCCACTCGCCCAGGTAATTAAACCGTCGATAGTCATTGCCTTTGGAGGCACAGAAGGCACTGATGGCCCGTGCAGCGCCGGAGACACTGCGCATGAACGAAGCGATGGCCCCTGGCTTCTGAATCTCCAGATCGCGAACGGCGAAGTGGCTTTCTCCCACATGCTCACCCAGGAGTACGCCGCCGCATTCTCTCGCCCCAGCCTTCTTCAACGCTCTGTGCAGCTTTGCCTGAATCTCAAGAGGTACCGTTATGCGCAGCACCGGCACCTCCATGAATGGACTTCTGGATTGCGTCAAGTGACTCTTGCTCCAGCGCTGAAAGAGTTGGCATCGATTCAGGTTCTTGTGCGCGTGGGCAGTCAACGGGGATGACGTCGAACGGGCATCTGAACTCCCAGAACTTGCGGAACCCGATCAGGTAGGCAGCCGCTGGGTACTCAGATTGTTCTGCGCACAGCGTGTCCAAGCAGAACTGAGTCATCGACGCCGCCAGCGCCGACACGTCAGCGTCGGAGGCGATGTACACCTTGCCATCGGTCTCAATCCCATATGCCGAAGCTCGAGCCTGCGGTGCCGGAGCCATCCCTTCCATTACACGGAACAGGTGTTCGCGAACCCCCAGTGCATCTGTGTCAAGCCCAGGACGGCTACGGGCCATGAGAGCCCCTCCACCTCCGCCAAACACTTCGCCCCAGATCATGGCCTTCCCTGCCCGCTTTGCGATGGCGGCCAGCGCAAGAAATGCCCCTGAACTTGCCGTTGCATCGACTACCAGCGTGCAGTTGGCGACCGCTGTGGCAAGCCTGGCACTGACGGCAGGATTACCTTGAGCTGCCATCTGCATGGGCCATTTCGATATGGTAATGCCGGGAGCGATCAGCTTCAGCGTGCGGTTTGCAGCCTCCAGCTTCGAGAAACCGACGTCTAACCAATCGAACTCGTTGCGAACCAAATTCTCAGGCATCAGCACGTCATCGTCCACGAGCACGAAATTGAGTACCCCTGCGCGAGCCAGGGAGACGGCCATCTTGCTCCCCAGGGACCCAAGCCCGACGATGGCGACGGAGACATCTGCGAGCTTCGAAAAGTTGCTGGGCAAGCGCTTACGGACATCTGAGTTTTCCTCATGGCTGCTTTCTGAGCTCACGTCACCGAGCATCAGATATAGCTGAAATACTTGCTCGTCGCCGCCCTTGAGCAAGAACGCGCAGGCTTGCTTCTTTTCGTCGTGAGCCAGGAGCAGTTGGAGCTTGTCACCCAAGCCGTTTTGCCAAGGCCAAGCATCACCCAGTCGAACTTGCAGGTCCGTCGCATTTTTTGCCTCGCGCAGAGCTTCGGCCGCAGGCACGTCTACGGCAATCCCCGAAATCTGAACGCCCGGTCCCTCGGTGACTGCACTCGGCACATCTGCAAGGGCAACCAGGGGATCGCCTGCCTGGAACACCAGCACCACCGACTCGTCCCCTCGCCAATCCACAAGGCACTTGATCGGAACTGGCGATGAACGCCCGGTGTCCGACAGCACTGACTTCAACGCGCGGCTCACCAGCAGCCGCGACTTGTTTTCGCGCAGCCGTTGTGCACGGGTTTCTTCGTGGCGGGAGGGGACAGGCCCGAACTCCGGAAGGACACCATGCAGGAGTTCGCCCCAAATTAGCGTGCTTGCGCTTTGGACAAGCTGCACCCCGGTGATGTCGCGATGCCAGTTGTCCGGCCCATATTGCAGGCACAGCACGCCCGAGCCCAGATACTGGTGCGCGCTCCAAGACTCTCCCGCCTTTTTGGGCCTGATGAACGCAGGCACATCAGGAAATAGCTCAGGATAGACCAACATACCGGCGAAGGTGACACTCAAGCACTTCAACTCGAAGTTCACATGCAGCTCGCCGTTCGGACTGGCCGTCCAGCCATGCACGGTGAAGCCAGGCGTGGCACTTGCATACGCCTGTAGCTGCTGGCGCTCTTGCGCCATCCTCTGGGGGTGGTCTCTCAGCAACCGCATCAGGCAAAGCCTCCCGGTTTGTTCGGGTAAACAGCCTTCGCGGGGAAGGCCAGGCCAGCGCCGACGGCGGGACGCAGCAGCGAGTTCGCCAGACCCGACTCAGAGCGTTGGTTGGCTGAGGCCGGGAAGCATGAGCCCAGCACCTGCCGCCAGAGCTTCAGGGCCTCCTTGTCATCGGACTCGCTCTTGGCCTTGCGGGCGAGAGCGGCGTGCTCACACAGTTTGTCGTAGAAGGTCTTGAACTCTTCGGCTTTCACGGCGGAAAACACGTTGTTGCCCTGGACCCCAGGGTCCTCAAGGAATGGCACCTGGCCCATAAAAACGGTCCATGCGTACGCGTCACGAATGGTCTCCAGCAGTGTGACGAAGAGCGTCTCGAGGTTGATCTCGGTGTAGCTCATGTGCTCAGCCACCAGGCATTCGAGGATGAAGCCCTTCGGGCGCTTCAGGTCGGCAGGCATGTGCATGCGGCGCCACCATTTGAAGAGCTTGACCAGCTTCTTGAAGCGGCCACCCGCCTTGGCGTTCACGTCGACCGTCCACTGGGTGTGCGCGGGTGGATTGGTGGGGAGCCACTCTTCGAGGTGGATGTCGGGGATGAGGTACGCGTCGCCATCCTCGATGACGGGTACCACGTCCATGTCCACCGTGACCATCTTGACGTTGATGGAGCGGCGGTTGATCGTCAGGTTCTCGTAGCCAGCGTCGACCAAGGCCTGGTGGACCGCGTCGAGGACGACCTTGGGCTGGTCGTCGGAGGTGTGGTCGGTGACCGCGATGATGTCCACGTCCGGGCGTTGACTTACGCCACCGACCGTGGTCGGGCGGATGGCCGTGTCACGCTTGTACGAACCAGACAAGAACGAACGCACGTGGACTTCACGGAACTCGTCGTGTTCCGCAAGGGCGTTGCGTAAGGTGTTGTGTGCGCTCGAGCAAGCTGAAACCGTCGAGGGCGACGGCTCGATTTCCGAGAGCATGTCCAGAAACTGCTGTTGTGTCGTCATTTTTCGCCCCTTTCCGGCGACAGTTGTTGGCAGGCACTGGGCTTAAGCCAAGATGCCATACTGACTAAGACGCCCGAAAATGCATCCACGGACGCAGGGCGAAGAAAAAATTTTCGTTGGCGTCCGCCAGGCCGATTTGTGGCGTCTTAAAGGAGGGAGCTTCTGTAGATGTTTGAGGAAATTGACGATCCTGTCGAACAGGAAGAGGTTTACGAACGGCTGTCTGCCGAGGACGTAGATAAGGAAATTCGCGCGCTCCTGGGCTCGCCGGCCAGCTTTGCCAAGTTGCGTACCATCGCGGCCACGCTGGCTACTGGCTTGTCTGGTTTGACCGGCGAAGACCTTATCAACGAGGCAGTGGTCCGTTTTTACGAAGGCCGTCGGAAGTGGCCCTGCGGTGTCCATCCGCTGGTTGTTTTCAAGTCAACGATGCACAGCTTGGCCAGCGGCGCTCGCAAGTGTGCAGACGAAGGCCCGATCGACGAGTCTGTCGCCCTGGCAACAGTGGATGTGAAAGATGAGTCAACAGACCTGCGGCCGCAAGTACATGGAGTCGTGACCCTTACGCCAGAGGGTGCCTTGTCAGCCAAAGAGCAACTGGTAGCTGTCTACGCTGCGGTGGCTGGCGACGAAGACTTGGAACTGCTAGTGATGGTTTGGGCAGACGGTCTGCGTGGCGACGAGGCGGCAAAGGAGTTGGATTGGGACAAGAAGAAGTACGAGGCGGCTCGAAAACGGTTAACACGCCGTTTGGACGCACTTGACCCTGACCGGAGACTGAAATGAACAAGCCCTCGAACTTTAATAATTTTGTGGATGCCCTGACGCAGGAGCTCATCAACATGCCGGACGAGCAGGTGCTTGAGGGGAAAGATGTTGCTGAGCTGCAAGCAGATGCACAGGCACTCCTGAAGTCGGCACGTGCTGAAGCAGGTCGGCGGCGCTTGGCCGCTGCCAAGTCGGGCATCGCCGCGCTCAGAAACAAGCCTGCAGCCACTGGTAGCCCTGTGCTGAATGTGTCCGCTGCTGACGCCCGCCGTTTTATCGCGCAGGCGCAAAACGATACCCGTTACACGCTCGCGGCGCGGAAGCTTGGAGAGATGTCTGATGAAGAAGTATTCCGCCTTTATGCCCAGATGAAGCGGCTGGAGGATGCAAGAAACAAAGGCGGTGAGGCATGACCCCAGCCGAGGCGGCAGAAGCCATCATTGAGGACTTGGGCATCACCCAGATTGCCGACTTGGACGTTGAAGCCATCGCTTTCGACGCGGGGGTCGAGGTTGTTTATGAGGCAATGTCCGGCTGTGAAGCGACTCTGGTTGGGTTCGGGGATCAGGCGATCGCTACCATCAACCCTTCCCCGTCCCGTGGCCGGGAGCGATTTTCCGTCGCCCATGAAGTGGGTCACTGGAAGCTCCACAAAGGGCGCTCGTTTCGGTGCCGGGTGGACCAAGTGGAGGAGAACTTTGCCTCGACTGCCATCTATGAGAAAGAGGCCGATACATTCGCATCGCATTTGCTGATGCCGGCGCGGATGTTCAACGAGGCCGTTCGGCCTTTTGGCCAGCCTAACTTCAAGCAAATCGGAGAACTAGCGGCGGAGTTCGACACAAGCTTGACGGCAACGGCGTTGCGTCTGGTCGGGGTCGATACGCTACCAGCCATCCTCGCCTGTTATACGCGCAAGGGGCTGCGGTGGCATGCCTCGGCAAAGCATGTACCTCGCCGCTGGTACCTCAAGGACCAAGTTGATGAAGACAGCTTCACCTATGACTTGCTGTTCAGCGGCAAGGAGTGTCGAACGTTAGGCAAACAGTCGGCCGACACTTGGTTCACCAATGATGACGCCGGCCGCTATGAGGTTTTGGAGCAGTGTGTACCCCTTCGCGGGGACGAGGTGCTGGTTCTGCTGTACCTGACGGATTCCAAGATGCTCTACGCAGGCTTTGATCCGGGCGTTGGGAATCGCAGGTACAACGAACATGGTTCCTATGTTGCGCCTCGGTTCAAGCGATGATGACAGTGCGTTTCATCTCAAAAGACATTTCGCTCCCCGTCGATGTTCGAGCATGTATTTTGATGCTGTCAAATAAAAACTGCTTTTTCAGGCATCAAGCTACCAAAAGTAGCGATTTGACATCGAGTAGCCGCTCCCCCAGGGCACAAAGATGCACCACGGCGAGGGCGCACGAAAGTCAAATTTCAGTGCAAGCATGGCGCTTTCGCTGACTCACTCGGGGGTCCACACGACAACCCTGAGGCTCTGCCCATCCCGCTGACGGAGGATGATGGTCCCATCGGCATACTCGTTGCGACTCACAACATTGAGTAATGCAATTGCTTTGCGAAGTACATCAGCCTTTGAACTGACTTGGTAGTGGCGCCTGAGACTCTCCAAAGTTTGGTCAGTCTTCTGGTCGATGTTAAAACTGGTAGCTACCATTGCGAGTTTCTCGTGTCGGAGTGGGTGGTGTCGTCTTTGTAGTTGCCGTGAAGATGACATGTCAATCAGCCATGCGAACGCCAGAACAGCTTTCGAATGGACCCAGCACTGCTTTTGGCGAGCAAGTGAATTCGATTTTGCTCTTGGATTCGAGGAAATGGCGCCAACGGGCACTGAGAAAAGGCTGATGGACTCCGGCAAGGCCACCTGCCTTATTGCCGCTCAGCGCCGACGTCCAAGTATGACTGCTTCGAGCGTCTTGGAGTAGCCTCGATAGAATTCGGCCTGCTCAGAGTTGATGTGGACCGCAGCTATCCTGTGATGCACGTTACGGGGGTCCACGGGGACACATTGTGGGGAGATAGCCGCGTTCATTTCGATGTAGTTGGCCCGATCCCTCCAGACTCGTTTGAACATCCATGCGTCGAAATGCGTTACCGATGTTCCCTTGCGCTTGGGATCTGCGAGGAAGTGTGAAGCCAGCAGGGCCATCTTTGGCAGATGTGCGTCTCTGGACAGCCCAATCCGCACCTCCAGATTTTGAGAAAGCGTGCTGACCACATTGTCCAGAAGGTCCAGAAATGGCCCGTGGATGCGCGATTGGTTCAAGCTCCAACCTTGCAGCAGGGTGACTGTGTAGACACGCTGTTGCCACTTTTTCTGGCCATGAGAATCCGTCTCACTAGCCGCATGTTGAGTCATCAGTAGCGCCACGAACAGCTTGTCCAGGAAGGGCGCGTTCTTCACCACGTTCGACCAAAAGCGCTGGGCCTGCAGTACAGGATCGCGCAATCCATGAACAAACTCCGGGCGCATGGACTGAGCGCATCTCAGTAACTGCTTGGCTGACCTGCTCGACAGAGACGATCCTTCGTTCAACACGGTGAACAGCAGGACCCACAGAGGGTGTGTGAACGTGCGGGTCGACCCAGGAGCAATCTGCTCCGCAGCCACCTGAGTGGCGGCAGAGGGAGCGCGCAAAGCCGAACGGTAAAGACGCCACACACGTGCGCGCTCTTCAATGACATCCGGTGCTGATTGGGGCGCCCGAAGCTTCTCAACCAAGACTCCAAGTTGGCGAGCACTCTTCGCGCCGCTTGTACTTAGAACCGACCAATACCAATAGACAGCAGCCAAGCGGCGAACCTGCAAAAAAAGTAAACGTCCCGACGCTGATGAAACCGTGCTGAAACTTTGCCTCGCACAGAAGGAGGCCCAAGAATCTTCATTGAAATCAAACACTTGGTACAGACTGATACACACGAACCAATGGGCGAGACGACGTGAACACGCCCCCTGGCGCGATTCTAGGCAAACCCCTAGCATGTGACCATCTGGCTGATCTGAGCCTTCGCGGCCAACCGCTAGTGCGTGACACCACCCATGGCCCGGCTTGGACAGCAACAAACACACTGAAACGTACAAATGCTGACGAACCCATCCGTCAGCCAACTGTGCGCCAGCAAAGGAACCTTGATGACCCTAATCCCTAGAACCTTGGCTGAAGCCCGGCAATGGTTTCAGGACGAGGGCATCGCCATCTCAGATTGGTCGATCAGCAGAGGCTTCAACCCAGCCCTTGTGTACGCCGTACTCCAGGGCCGTCGCAAATGCGTGCGGGGGCAGTCTCACAGAATCGCTGTGGAACTCAGGCTGAAGCAGGCGCCTGTCGACTCAACCCACGCAAGCTGACATCAGCATGATTCAAAAACCTTTAATCCCTACCAAGGAGTCAAACATGTCGACCTAAAACCGCAGGGGGAAAGGCACAACGCCCCGGTCCGTTGCAGCGGATGCGGGGCGTTCTGGTGTGCCAGCTAAGTTTGCGAAGCTTGGCTGCATTTTCGAGAAGTACGGCTGCGCTGTCAAGCGCCGGGGCTGGGGCCCAGCTCCGCCGGCACTTCCGCCTTTCCCACTCCATCGCACTGAGAAGGCCAACTGAAAGCAGTGGCCGTGTGTAGCCAATGCCGCAGGTGCGGCAAGGAGTGAATGTGTTTCAACGCGAACTGAACTGAACAGGCTCCGAGCCACCTGGGGGCGGCGTTCTGCCGTCCTTAACCACCTTCCATTCCGGTTGCCTCGCCCCGCACGGTGCGGGCATGGCAGTCCTTTGCTCGGACCAAATCATGAGAGCTAGAAAAGTCATCACACGCAGCGGGAGAAAGATCCGCGGCAAGTTCCCCAGTGTCAAGCTGGGCAAACAAATTCACTGGGAGTCCCCTCTCGAGCGCGACGCGATCGTGATGTTCGAAGTGCATCCGCGAGTGCTGTCATACCAAGAGCAGCCCATCGAAGAGACCTACTACGACAGCAGGGGCCAGCCGCGAAAGTGCTACCCGGATTTTCGGATTCAAACCCTTGGAGGCCAAGAACTGCTGGTGGAGGTCAAACGCAATGCGGACCTGAGGCGACCATCAGTTCGGGGCAAGCTCGCGCACATAGCTTTGCACTTTGAGCAGAAAGGGGTGCTGTACCGTGTCATCACAGAGACCGAAATCCACCGGCAACCTTTGCGTGCCAATGTGGCGCGCTTGTGGGATGCATTGCGGGGCGTGCGGATCAGCGATGCTGCCCGAGCAATTGTTGCAGGGCTGAGGGCCGATCGCCTTTACAGGTCGTCCGAGTTGGCAGCACAAATCGGTAGTGAAGGCATGCTGCTTGCGCTAATTGCTACCGGCGCGCTAAGAACAAGCCTTGAGGCCGATTGGACATCGGAAAGCTTGGTATGGCTTCCCAGAAACACGGAGGCCGACGATGGTTCGTTTCCAATTTAAGAAGGGGCTTCGCTTTTTGCAACTCAACCGCATCTGGACGCTTACGCGCCGAACTGTCACGGGCAAGCTGCAATTTGAGAGGGACGATGGCGAGGAGCAGTTGGCATTACATGACGAAGAGGTTTACCAAAGATGGATGGCGCGTCAATGGCTGGTCGACGAAACATCGCTAGGCATCGGCCGCGACTTGATGTACCTCGCGACGCCACGGGATCTGCGGGCCTTGCCAGATCAACAAAGAAGGGAAGTGGAGCGCAAGCTGGTCTACATGCGAGCGCTCATTGCCGATGCTGCTGAAACCCAACGGCGCATCAGTTGCTCAGCGGCTCGGCTGAACCCGTTAATTGAAAAGGCGGCAAAGGAGCTCAATGATGAAAAGCCGCCCCAGTGGAAGACCGTCTGGCGGTGGTGGCTCCGCTTTAAGGCCACCGCATGCGCCAGCAAGCTTGAAGACCATCGAAGCAGCAATCTTCGAAAGACGAATCCGGTTCACTTCTCTGTTTTTGAGGAGGTCGTCAATGAGGTATTCCTGACTCAACAGAAGATACCCGGCAAAGCCGTTGTTGATGGGGTTCTTGACAGATTTTCTCGCATGAACCGGGGTCTGGAGGACGGGCAGAAGCTCAAGCCACCTTCAGCCGCCTCGATATATCGATGGTTGGACAACCTCGTGCGTGTGGTCGTGGATCAAGCTCGGCTAGGCAAGGCGCACACGGAGCGTGAACTGCGAATTGTTCTGGGCTCTGTCAAGGTCAAGGAGCTGCTTGAGCGGGTGGAAATTGACCACACGCCGGTGGACTTGCTGGTGGTCTGCGAAGTGACTCGAATGATGTTGGGACGGCCTTGGCTAACCTTGGTCATTGACCGATTCAGCCGAATGATATTGGGCTTTTACATCAGCTTCCACGCCCCCTCGGCGTACTCCGTTTTGTACGCGCTTCGGATGTCGATCTTGCCCAAAGACGAGTTGCTGGTTGGCATTGAAGGGATCAGGAACTCGTGGCCCGCACGAGGTCTACCCCGGTTGATCGCCGTTGACAACGGCATGGACTTGCACTCCGACGCTGTTGACAAGTTTGCCTTGGAAGCAGCCATTGAGCTTCTTTACTGCGGGGCGGCACACCCGGAACTCAAGGGCGCTATCGAGAGGATGTTTCGAACGCTGAGCCACGATCTCTTTCACCAGATGCCTGGCACCGTCTTTCACAACATTGACGCCAGAGGTGACTATCCATCGGAGAAGACAGCCGCTATTGACATCGGGCAACTTACCAGGATCTTGATCAAGTGGATCGTTGACGTCTATCACTGCACGCCGCACCGTGGGCTCCAAGGTCGTACTCCCCTGCAAGTGTGGAAAGAGCACGAAGCCAAGAGTGAGTTTGAGCTACCTGCTTACCCACATCAACTGGATTTGATCGTTGGGGAGATCGCCTCGCGAACAGTGTTTCACTATGGTGTCGAGTACGACTGCATCAGATACAACTCGACGGTCCTGGGCGCGCTGATCGATCGAAATCGAAGAGGTCCAGATGTGCAAATCAGGGTGTACGAGCATGATGTGTCGTACATCGATGTGTTGATCCCTGGAGGCGCTGAGTTTGTCCGCGTCCCCGCTTTGGATGCCGAGTACTGCGAGGGGCTGAACAGACATACTCATCGATTGATTCGGCAGCAAGTGCGTTCGCGGTTCGGTAACGAATGGACGCAGCAGCAATTGCGTGACGCTAAGGCTGAAGTTCAGCAGATGATCTCGCAAGCCATGCTGGACCATAAGGCCGCCAAGCGCAAGAAGGCAGCGTCTCTCAAGCTGAGGGACAGCGAGGACGCCCTGAGGGTGCGTGCGGAACAGTCGCTGAAGGGTGCCATGGCAGCCCAATTACTCGATGAGCAACCTGATGTTCCGTTGCACGCCAACGCAGTGCTGCTGCCCAACTTCAACGTCAGCGAGCAAACGCGGAGGGCCGCATGAGCATGTTGGAGAAGTTGTGTGTGCTTGGAATGGATCCATCGGAATCGGAGCGCTCTAGCCAACAGCAACGCAGCCAGTCCTTGCGGCATTTGGTCATTGAACATCCAGAGTTCACAAGAACCATTCGCGAAATTGCTCGGCTGCACGAACGATGGGTCGCCAGCCAAGTGGCTGGGGCGCTGCTCATTGTTGGCCAGAGCGGCGCGGGCAAGTCGACGGTGCTGGACTATTACCTTCAACGATTTCCTCGGCGGCGGGAGCCTAGAAGGACAGTCATCCCAGTTCTGAAAGTTCTGACGCCTGAAGCCCCTACCGTCAAGTCGATGTCTGAGGCTGTTTTGGTGGCACTCGGAGACTCAGCAGCGGCACGTGGATCTGCGGCGGTCAAGACCAATCGCATCGCTTTGTTTCTGAGGGAATGCAAGGTAGAGCTCATCCTTTTTGACGAGTTTCATCACTTCTGCGATAGCCGAGCCCCGGAGCGTCGCCGGGTCACAGACTGGTTGAAGAACCTGATCAATGAATGTGGCAAGCCAGTCGTATTGTTGGGGTTACCGCGTGCAATCTCGGCGCTCTATTCCAATGAGCAGTTGCGACGACGGTTTGCTTCTCCCTTTTACTACCGGGAGTTCGGCTTTCGAACGGAGGAGGAGCAAACCATCTTCCGCGGACTGCTAAAACATTTCCAGGATCTATGTAAGCTGACTTGGGCGCTCGACTTGAGCCACCCAGACTTGGCCATGAGGTTTCACTTCGCGACCAATGGATTGATCGACTACGTCGTGAAGATTCTTGACGACCTCATCGCCAGGCACGACCACGGCGCTGAGCCCGTGAGCTACGTACACCTGCAGAACGCCTTCAAGGTGCAGATCTGGGCAGATGTGCCTCTCGCACTGAACCCATTCAATCCAGAGGTCACGCCTCGGCGCCTGAATCAAGCCAATGAGCCGTTCTCGATTTGGGACGATCCAAAGTCGTACACGCTCAGCAAGCGCGCATCTGCGATGGAGGGCAATGCATGAACACCTATCAATTGCTGTTCCTGCCGCAGATCAGGCCTGTGGAGAGTGTTAGAGCCTACATGTTGCGCGCTGCTTCTGAAAACATGCACCCACGCATTTACAGCTTGGAGTTGCAGGGACTGCCACGCACCTTGCGATTCATCTACCAACTAGGGATACAGAACCCGGCAATGGCGCAAACCTTGGCTAGTAGGATGGCCCCCAAAGTATCCAAGCCTTCGATGCTGGCCACAGCATTGCTTGGAGATGATGAGATCCCGCTGTCGTGTCTTCATGGACGATTGCGCCAAATCTGCCCATTGTGCTTGGACAACGCACCTTGGTCGAGGCTCGAGTGGGAAGTCAAATCCAATCGTGCTTGCCCGATGCACAGGGTCATGCTGGTGTATGAATGCCCCAACTGCAATCGTCCGCTGTATTGGGGCAGGTCTGAGATGATGCGGTGCTATTGCGGCCAGGCGCTGTCGAACATCGACACCAACGAAGCATCTTCCTGGGATGTCAAGTGGGCGAAGTTGGTTCAGTCAGCGACCATTGTGTCCCGCTTTGGCAGGCAATCTCCTCAACTGGCTGGAAAGAAGAACGTCCCAACGCGCCTGAGCAAGCTGCTGTTAATGGCTGACGTGGTCAAACATGTGTTGCTGCCTAGTTTGGAAGACATCGTGGCTTTCGGTGACGACATCAGAAACCTGACCGTCAAGATCCTGAGTGATCAAGCGTACAGCGCATATCTGTGGGATGCAATTTTTCTTCACGCCGCCAGTGATCCCCTTGAGATGTGCTCGCATCTCGTGCCAGGCAGACCCAGGGAGACCGTGGTATCAGCTTACCAGTCCATCCTCGCGGAGCTGGCGCTGCCTCATGCGTTGCGAGTGCTGACTACAACCCGACTCAGGAGAGTCAAGCCGGAGGTAGATGATCGCCTCTTTACTGTCCGTAGGCATGTCGGCGGTGCCGAGCATCTCTACAAGCGCGAGATGAATGAACAATTCGACCCGTTCAAGCAGGCTAATGTCAGTGAAAAGACGGCTCTGGAGCTACACCGATGAGCCTGCTCATCATCAAGGAACCGGGCAACTACGAAGGGCCCGCTGCATATCGTCTGAGGTTGGCGGAGGCGAACCTGTTGCCGCAGAGTTGGCTGGACATTGATGTACTTGGCCTCGACGACGAGGGCGCTGTTGAGTCGCCCTTGTTTCAGCGGTGGCGTGCGCTGAATGCGGGTGGGACGGCCTGGGTCAATCGCCGTGCCAGGTGGTGCTCTGTTTGCCTAGGTGCCAACGCTCTGCCCCGGATCGGATGGGAGTTGTTGTTTGCTGATGCGTGTGCTGCTTGTGGGCATTGGCTTCAGGATGTTTGTGCGGAATGTGGCGATGCGGTGACTTGGCGACGCGACATGTTGCTTCATTGCCCGTGTGGCGCATCACTTGCACGGCAACCCGCGAAGTCAGCTCCTGCAGCGCTGGCTAAGCTCAGTCGAACCTTGGAGCAGTTGGCGCTGGGCCAGCCACGCTGTGAGCTGACTCACTTGCATGGCTTGACGGTGGCCCAATGTCAGCGACTGGTTCGGGTGCTGGGCGCATACGGCGGTTCTCGCCATCAACGGGCACCGCAGAAGATTTCAGGCGCGGACACCTTGGATGTCTCTTGGACCGTGACCACGGTGGCCGCTGAAATCCTGGATCAATGGCCCAGGGCGTTTCACCAATTTCTGTCGAGGCAAAGCGCGGAGTCCGCTTCAGGGGCCGGGCGCATGCCAGGCGTGTTTGGTGGCTTCTACAGGGCTTTGTACAAGGGTCTGAAGGAGCCGGAATTCGATTGGGTGCGCCAGGCATTTGAAGAATTCATCGCCGAACATTGGGTGGGGGCAATCGGCCAGCGCAATCGCCGCATGCCCGAAGCAGTGCTTTCAAGGCTGGCGTGGATGCCTGGCCCAGAGGCGGCCAGACTGATCGGAGTTTCCAGCACGAGATTGCAATACCTGATCGACTCCGGTGCAGTGCGCGCCATGCGTCGAGTCAGCGTTGCAGGTCGGACGTTCGTCATGGTTCGGCGTGAGGACATAGAGGCAATACGGGATGCAGAGGCCGCACAGTTGACTTTGGCTCAAGTAGCCACGCAATTGGGGATCAAGCGACAGAGGCTGGGCAGGCTCTTGCCCACTCTCTGCCCTGAGGCAGTGAAGGTTACCTTGCAGGGCACCCCATGGTTGATTCCCAGGTCTTGGGTCAATGGCTGGTTGTCGATCATGGAGCATCTGCCCATTTGCCAAGAGACGCCTGACGGTTCTGTGCCGCTGGATCATGTCTTGCGCTATGGGCCTCTTGGGGATGAAGCCGTTGCTCAATTGTTGTCGGACATCTCGAGCGGGGCCCTGCTTCCTCGGGCGCGGACATCAACACACAATGGGCTTGCGGGCGTTGTCATTGATCAGCGGGAAATTGCCCGTAGAGCTGAAGCAACTGGGACCCGTGGCATGTCCGTTGTGCAAGCCGCTGAGCATTTGGGGGTGAAGCAGGAGGTCGCGTATGCCCTGATTCGGCTTGGCCTACTGGCCGCTGAAGAGGTGCGGATGGATCGACGAACGGCCGCCATCGTGAGTGCAGAACAGCTTCAACGCTTCCGTAAGGATTTTGTCTTTGCCGCAGAACTGGCTCGGACTTGTGGGCGCTCACCCAAGGCGGTGGTTGCTGCGTTGGCCGCGGAAGGGGTTACCGAGATCGTAGGTCCGAATCTAGGCAATTGCCGACAGGTTGTTTTCGCGAGGAAAGACGTTGATTCACTTTCTTGGTTGGTTTGACCTGGGCAGGTTTGGCCAGGCTAATACAGCGTCGGATACGCGTTGGGCAGACTCGCGAAGACAAATACACTGTTATTGTGGTTCATGCCTGCAATTTTTTGCCGGTCGATACCCGGTGCGGGAGATGCAAACATGAGAGCGAACGACACATCGTTTTGGCAGGCTCTCAGTGGTGCGTTTTGCAAGGGGTTCTGGCGAGGTTTTGGTCGAATGATGGTGCCCGTGCATTGGCTTAGACGGATCATCTGGCAACAGGGGAGTCATCTGTAGGCGTTGCCACGAAGTGCCACGAGTTTTGCGGAGGCCAGTTGGTTTAATTTAGGCGGTCATGGCCTGACCAGCGCGTTATCGGTGGTAGTTTCCCTCGAATTCAGTGGGCGGTACATTGCCCAGTGAACACATCAGTCTATGTTTGTTGAATGAAGAGACCCATTCATGCGTTGCCAGCTCGACGCCCTGCTTGGGCTTCTATTGGCCACGGCGGTGGGTCACCCCGGCCTTGTACAAGCCGTTGACGGCCTCGGTCAGCGAGTTGTCATAGCTGTTGCCCATGGAGCCCTCTGAAGGCTTGATCTCTGCCTCGGTCAGGCGTTAGCTGTAGCGAATCAACAGGTAGCGGAGTGAGCGACCAGTTGATGGATCAGTTACTATAAAGAGGGCTGCGCCAGGGGGGCGTGGGTGAGCACAACTATGACGGTAAAAAGAGCAGCGGCCGCATTTACTCCTGAGGCTCGCATCAAGCGGCATCTTAGGCAGCACTTGGCAGACCTTGGGTTTACAAAGGATGAGGACGGAGCGCTCCTCTTGCCGGACGATTCCAAGCAAACAGTTCGCGCGTTGCACCGCAAGCAGCGAGAGGAGAAGGTTGTCGAGAACGCGGCTCTTGTCGCTCAGTTCCTGCCTAGCCTTAGACAGTACTTTGCGTCAGGTGTGGAGGTACAGCCAGACAAAATTCGGCCTAAATTGCAGTTGGTCACCGGTGGAGGGCTGGAGGCGCGACTGTTCAGGCTCGCAGCTCTCACTTGGTCAGTTCCTGTGTCGGCCGGTTTCGGTCGCCGCATGCGATACCTTGTTTGGGATGAGAACAATGGAAAGCTGATAGGCATCTTCGCTATTGGGGATCCCGTTTACAACATGAGCGCTCGCGATGACCACATCGGTTGGACCATCAAGGACCGCGAGCAACGCCTCGTAAATCTCATGGACGCCTATGTCCTGGGGGCTGTTCCTCCGTACAGCATGTTGCTCGGGGGAAAGCTTGTGGCCTGCCTCATCCGAACACGTGATGTGTACGACGACTTTCGTAAGAAGTACGGGGGAAGTGAGGGCATCATTTCTGGGACGGTAAAAAATGCCCGGTTGGTTGCCGTTACGACCTCGTCATCAATGGGGCGGTCGTCCATCTACAACCGACTACGGCTTGGCGAAACCTCGTATTTCAGTTCGATTGGATTCACGGGGGGCTGGGGGCATTTCCATATTCCTGACGACCTGTTTGAGGAGATGCGGACCTACCTGCGGGGAATCAAACATGGCTATGCTGATCTGCACTCCTTTGGGGAGGGGCCTAACTGGAGATTGCGTACAGTACGAGCAGCACTCGATGCACTAGGCTTTAAGGCAGACATCCTGAAGCATGGCATCCAACGCGAGGTGTTCCTTTGTGAGACTGTGGGGAACAGTGTTCAGGTGCTGAAGGGCGAGGCGAAGCGACCGAAGCTCGACGGACTGCTTTCTGTGAAGCAGGTGGGGGAGCTTGCAACGCAAAGATGGATGATAGGGCGAGCCGAACGTCGTCCAGAATATGTAACTTGGAGCAATCGCAGCCTAGATGAGCTCATACGCATTGGTTCTGTCGACATTCCGACTGAAGTGGATGTGAACGGCGCTGAGTGCGCTTAGAGTCGAGCCTTCAAATGAAGTCCACTTCCTTGGAAGGTCTGCAAGCGAAGCTTGAGTGTCATTTTGAGCGGCTGGCATCGCTGCGGCGGGGAGTAGGGCTTCCCTTGTTTGCTTTGGAGCATGGGCTTGACAAGGACCAGACAGCGGAACTCGCTGTGGGCCTTCGACGCCATATCGCGCTGGGAAACCGCCTGAATCCAATCTGGCTTATCTGCGTGGTGTACGCAACTGAGATGGGCTACAACTTTGACGGTGAAGAGTATTGGCAGTCGTTTGAGCGACGGACACCGCAATGGAGGCAAGACAATAGCCATCGAAATCTGTTGCGTAGCTTCTTTGAGAGGTTCGAGTCAAAGTTTGGAGGTGCCGTTCCCTCAGGCCCATGGGCTCGACAGTTCTCCATCATCGCTTGGCCTGTTACTCATGCGGTACTCCCAAAGGACCTTCAGTCGCAAATGGCGCGAACTTTGTTCGAGTCTAGGCATGAAATTGCCGAGGCTGTGAACCGTCCTCCATCGGTTCTAGGCTCACTCGTGGCCCGTTGCGCTGAATGGCCGTCGTCTCGCTTTCGGAACTTTCTCGAGCAAGAGGAGTTGACTGGGCATATTGCAAGGGCCCTGCTGCTTCCCGATGACGACGACATAGATGCCGTACTCACGACTAAGACGCAGGTCCGCATCGTTGCCGACCTTGAAGCATCGTGGGAGGCAAAGTCCTGGTTGAGGGAGGCAAGAAAGGTCGCAAGTGAGGTGCGGATTCGCCTCATGTTTAGGCGAGCCGCCGATGTCTTGAAGGCACGCCGACCAGATGCTCCGGACGCATGGGAAGTGGCCGAGGTTGCCTCGGTCACGCCAAAGTTGCTCCTGAGAAACCATGGCGGCAATTGGCAAGCGTTCATCGAAATTCCAACCTTCTCAGGATGGGCTCGGGCGAATCAGCGAATTGACGGATTTGTCAGGCGCTCACGGTGCAAGGTCGCAGGAGGGGAGGACATTTGGCGGAGCAAACGTTGGCTGCTCTTTGGTGCGCAGCAATGCCGAGTGCTTGACTGGCCGGCGTCTGGAGCCTCCTGGCTCAAATTCGAAGAGTGGGAAGAAGAGACCGTTCGGATGATTGACGATGAGTGCAGGGTCCCACCTAGGCCTTGGCTCTTTCGAGTCGATGAGGATGGCAGTGCCTTTCAAGCCAAAGGGAAGGGCGTCAGGCCTGGCTCAAAGTACCTCATCATCCATTCTTCGCAGTACGAAGCAAATGAGCACCTGACTCAAGTTTCTATCGAAGTCAAAGGTGGTTTCGCCTACCTCCTTAGTGTTCCAGCACAGCCTACGGACTCGTCGAGCAGATGCCTCAGCCTCCTCGGGCTCGCAGCCGCGAGATCGTTGAAGGTTTGGTCAGCTGGGTTGCCTCCGCTTGGATACGGGTGTGAGGACCAACTCGAATGGTCTGAACAGCATCCACTCACGCTCGGAGTCGAGCATGACGAGACTTGTGAGTCATTCACGTTGCAATTGGACGGGAAAGGTTCGACATTTCCGACGGGGGGGCGGACAGTCTCTTTTGTCAGTCTTGGAAAGCTCGCAGTTGGCGTGCATCAACTCACCGTCGCAGCTTCATACAGAGCGGCAGATGGAAAAACGAAAGTCCGTACTCAAGCTAGCCAGCGCGCATTTTCAGTAGTTGTCCGCGCGCCGTTCTCGGGCACGAGCAGTCGTGTTCACGCGCCAGTTTTGGTTGTGGCGACTGATCCTCATGAGCCTAGTCTCGACACAATTATGTCCGGGGCCGCCGCCTGCACCGTGCACGGACCTCGGGGGCGAATGGTTGATTTCCATTTGAGACTGCTCAGCGGCTCAGGGGATACCATTCATGACGAATTGCTCGGGACGCTGGCTCTTCCAGTAAATCAAGCGGACTGGTGTGAAATGGTCAAACGTCGCGACAATGCCGACGTTGTCAATGAAGCCTATTTCAAGGCAAACGCGGGCCTGCTGGTTGTGGACGCGCATGATCTCGGCAAAGCCTCGGTTGCGCTTAGACATGCGTTGTCCCCTGTGCGTTGGCACGTTTCACGTGTCTCTAAGCGCGTCCGGTTGAGTGTCGTTGATGACACCGACCACACTCATCCCGTGCAAGCCTATCGCGCCACTTTCCAGAATCCTTCCTGCCGCAGTGGCTCTTGGGATGGACTTCCAGAAATAGAGGTCGAGGGCGGTGGTGGCCTCTATGTTGTTTCAGTCAACGGCCATCGCAGTTCCGTCGTTGTCAACGCTCCGCCAGGCAAGATGTCCTTGGACGATTGGAAGCATAGTGCTCCCATGCTTTCGAAGCACCTCGACTGTGGCCAGGAGGTTGCTGACCTCCTGTATTGGATTCGGGACTGGACGGATGCGAGGCTTGCCGGCCCATTTGCGGAACACCGGAGAAATTCTGTTCTTCGTGAAATGCACCGCCAGCTCTTTGCCACTATGTGCGGCGTCGCGTGGGCGGACCTCGAGCTGAGGTTCAGCGATTCGAGCGATACGCGAGAGGCCAGAGAGTTGCTTGAGTCGGCTGTGTGGCGTGGCCACAATCCGTCCTTCGCAATTGGGATTGGGCGAAATGCTCAGTCCATCCTCTCAAGCTCGTTGGACGAGACCAGCGAGAAATTGTTGCAACACGTGGGCCCGTACTCGATTTGCAACGATAAGTGGATCTGTGACCTTGCCCTCCGAATGGCCGTTACCCCTCATCGATTTGCGGACTGGGCAGGCAGTCAGACATGCGCGCATATCGACGAGTTGGTGAATCACAAGACGCTGCTCAAAACGGCTCGTCTTCTCGCCTTGCTCAATGGCCAGGGTGGGCAACTTGTTGCGAGGAACTGGTGAACGCATGAGCATGACCTTGCTCCAACCTGACTCAGTGGTGGCAGAGGCCCGAAAGGCGCTCAGTCTTCCAACGGTCGCAGCAAGCCTCGCGATAGACGACGCGTTGCTTGCCCAAGTGCTCCGTGCAGTTGCGTGGTCCCATTGCCCGTGTCAGCCCTTCATTCTTCTGCGAGAGGCTGAGCGCCATTTGAGGGGGCTCGACCCGCAGGCTACGGATTTGGCAGACCGGCTCGCTACGGTTCTCGAATCAATGGTGGCGACAGGAGACCTCGTCGAGCCCGGTCAGGTTACCCAGGCTGAAGCGTTCTCGCGCGGGATCCTGTTCCCTGCGCCTCCGTCGTTCGCAATGCTATCTGATGACGTGGCACAACTCTTCGGTGTCGCCAATGAAGATGGATGGGGCGGGCTCCCTGACCTGCACGGTCGGGTTGACTACGACGGAGCCTCTCGTCGTGTCCTCGCTAGGCCTGGTGAAGAACTTGCGGCTAAGTTGCTTGCAACTGGGCTACGTGAGTTGTCAGTAGAGGCTTGGCTTAGAGAGCCGACAACAGTTTCAGCCAGAGATTTTCTAGCGGCGGCGCTGAAGCGTTTGAAGCCGGCGGGGCCAGCGGACACACTTGGCTCCGAAATGGAGGTGTTCGAGCCCGGAGCTGGTGGCATCTATTCGAAATCCTGGGTAGCGCCTTCAGGCAAGACAGGTAAGTTCATCGCGAGGCGAGCAAAGGCTTTCGGCGCGAACCAATGGATGTTCATTGCCATGGATTCTGGGCGACTTGTGCAACTGGCGCATTTGCCAGCGCCAGGTAGTTCAGGTCGGGCATGCGATGAAGCGTGGCGCCTCCAACTGGCCTTAGGTGCTCTTGACGGACGACCGCAGTCCTTCGTCCTGACACGACAAGGCCAAGTGGACCACTTCGATTTGGCATTCCCCATCCCGCAATGGGCGCACCGCCGAATGCTCGTGTTTGGCCGCCAAGTACCGAGTCGAAAGTGCGTCTGTAGCTATGAGGTTCAAGGGAATCTGACAGCGGAAGCATCGAATTTCCTGGAGCATCGGCTCTGGATGAAGAAGACAACTAGCTAACGGAGAAGGCTTTGAGTGCAACGATTCACGAGACTATCGAGCAGCTTCACGTCGCGCTCAAGGACTACATTGAAGCAACCTATCACATAGCGGACCCTAAGCTCATCAGCCAACGGCGTCGTCTCCTTGATTTGCCTGGCGTTATCCATCAGGTCCCGTACCTTGAGTCAACGCCAAAGTACCGGTCGGGCCAGCGGTTCCGAGAAATCGATGACCTTCCTGCTGGCGCTCTGGAAGCCTTCGAGCTGTTAGCGAGTGCGGGCGAAGGACAGGCGCAGGTACTCCACGACCCCGCCTACACACATCAGGTCAAGGCTATTGCGTCTAACCTTGTCGCAGGCAAGAACCTTGTCATCATGACTGGCACTGGCTCTGGCAAGACGGAGTCCTTCTTGCTCCCAATACTCGGGAAGCTGGCACGCGAGGCATCTGAGAGGTCCAAAGTATTTGGCGAGCAGGCTGCAATGCGAGCGCTTGTCCTGTATCCGATGAATGCATTGGTCAATGACCAACTGGGGCGCATGCGGGCGATGTTCGGAGACCCACGTCTTGCTCGACTATTCGCCAAATGGTCAGGCAGACCAGCGCGCTTTGCTCGCTATACGAGTCGTACTCCCTATGCTGGTGTCCGTTCGCGAAAGAAGGACCAGAAGCGACTGAAGTCGTTCGAGGATTTCTACGTGGACCTCGAGCGTGCAACGAAGAGCGCAGACGACCCTAAGCATGAGTTGGCTGTAAGCCTAAAGAATGAACTCAAGTCGCGCGGGAAGTGGCCCGCTAAGCCAGATTTGGTGGATTGGTTCGGAGCAAAGAACTCTCTTTGGGAGGACAAGGATAAGAAGCCACTGAGGGCGGTGACAAAGCCTTTGGACGTGGAGCTTGTCACAAGACATGAGGTGCAGTCCGCCCCGCCAGACCTACTCGTCACGAACTATTCGATGCTCGAGTACATGCTCATGCGACCAATCGAACGGACGGTGTTTGACAAAACTGCGGAGTGGCTGAAGCAGAACCCGAACGAGACGTTTTTGGTCGTACTGGATGAAGCCCATCTCTATCGGGGCGCGCCGGGAGCGGAAGTCGGGCTTCTACTCAGGCGCCTGCGCGCACGCCTTGGGATTGGCGTTGAGCGGTTTCAAGTGATATGTGCGACTGCGAGCTTTGATGACAAGGAGTACGCACCCTCTTTCGGGGCCCAACTCTCTGGCGCGCCGGCCGAGTCCTTCATGCCGATAACGGGCGATCTCGCGACGGCTGAACACGCCGCAGTTGGCTCGGAGGCCGACGCAAAGGTTCTCGCCGCCGTTGAGTTGGATGCCTTCTATGGAACGCCGACGCTTCGCAAGTTAGCTGTTAAGAGGCTGCTAGCGTACCGCGGCGTTGCAGAGTCCGACGATATTGAGCAGGATCTTTTCAATGCCTTGGCTGGATTCCCACCGCTTGGGCATTTGATCAACCTGACGATGGGAAACGCTACACCATTAGAGACCTTGGGAGAACTCGTTTTCCCAGCGGTGGCTGATGACCTCCGCGACAGAGCTGTGACATCGCTTCTGGCGCTTAGCAGCGTCGCTCGGCCAACTTCGACTGCGGCTGGCCTTTTGCCCTGTCGAGTCCACAACTTCTTCCGGGGCCTGCCGGGACTGTGGGCTTGCCTGGATGCTGATTGCGGTGAACTGACAGTCGAAGAACGCAACGGCAGTTGTGGCAAGCTCTATGCGCAACCGAGAGAGCGCTGCGGTTGCGGTGCACAGGTGCTCGAATACTTCACCTGCAGAAACTGTGGCTCGTCCTATGCACGGGGCTACACAGACAATGTTGAGTCTCCACGCCATTTATGGAGTCACTCGGGGAGCAAGCTCAAGTTAAATACGGGCGAAGTTGAACCGTTGTTTCCGCTTGACTTGTTGCTCGAGGTCGAGCCACTAAAGATCGACGTCATCGAGCCTAAAACCCTTGATTTGGTTACAGCCGCACTGGACCCCAACAATGGAGGCTCTCGAACGCGAGAGGTCTTCCTCAGGAAGGACAGAAGCTCAGGTGCTGCCGACGAAGATGGCAACCGCGATACTCGGCTAGAGAGCAGAGGGCAATTTGTACCCTGCGGCATGTGCGGTGGGTTCGCGGCATTCGGGCACTCCACAGTGCAAGACCATCAGACGAAAGGTGACCAACCGTTCCAGACGCTCGTCGCTCGCCAGCTTCATGTGCAGCCGCCTGGGCAACAAGACTGCAGTGCCTTTGCCCCATTGCAGGGGCGAAAGGTTCTTGCATTCTCAGATTCACGGCAGGTTGCAGCCAGACTTGCACCGAACCTGCAGATGTACTCAACGCGGGACGCATTGCGGCCAATGCTCGTATTGGGCTTTGAGCGCCTGGGCATCGTCGAGGCGATTCGACCGAAGCTCAGCCTCGATGACGCATATCTAGCAGTCCTGCTGGCGGCAACGACCAGAAACATCAGACTGCGACCGGAGTTGATTCCGGGCGAATCAATTGCCGCCGTGGACAAGGTGAGAGCAGCCATCGGAACAGATGGAAATATCGATGATGGCGCCTTGTTTGAACTGTGGATTGAGATGAAGTCCAACAGGGCCCCGTCTTCGCTGCTCGAAGACATCTACAAGTCCCTGTTCGACAAGCACCTGGGCCTCGAGCCACTGGCGTTTGCTTCACTCTCGTTAAGAGGGGACAAGCAAAAAAAGGTAGCTGAGCTCCCGAAGATTGTTGGCGTCGCCGAGACTATCGACGAAAAGCTAGAGCTCGTAGAGGCCTGGCTGCGCTGCTGGTGGCGAGCCTCCAGTGGCGGCGTCTGGATGCGCGACATGCCACCACTTTGGTGGCAGAGGCCGAAGTCTTCCGGCACATCGGTCCAGTCGCACAAGGGAAGTTTTGAGCCGCTGAAGAAGTTCTTGAACGACAAGAGCTCGGTGAAGAGCTTTACGAATGAATGGTTGCCCAAGCTAATGGCCGAGCTTACTGAGCAAGTCGAGGCGGGTCAGCGTCGAATTCTCGCAAGCAATCTGGCGTTGAGGTTCGGCGGAACCTGGCAGCGTTGCTCTACTTGCACATCCGTCCACAGACCTGTCTCGAGGCTGCTTCGCTGCCTTGACTGTGGCAGTAGCCGAGTTGCCATGCTCGACCCAGATGCGGATGAAGCCTTCGTTGCACGAAAAGGCAACTACCGAAAGCCCGTCATTGAGACGAGAGCTGGTGCGCCACTTCTTTCACTCATCGCTGCTGAGCACACCGCTCAACTGAATTCGGCAGGCAGCGAAGAGGCGTTCTCTAGAGCAGAGGAGCATGAACTGCTCTTTCAAGATGTCGAGCTGGTTTGGAATGACATCATCCAAAACCCGACAGCAATCGACGTCCTTTCGAGTACGACCACGATGGAAGTCGGTATTGACATTGGCGCTTTATCGGGAGTTGCCCTCCGGAATATGCCACCTGGTCGTGCCAATTATCAGCAGCGCGCGGGACGCGCTGGCCGTCGAGGCAATGCGGTGGCTACAGTGGTTTCCTTCGGAAGCGCTGATAGCCACGACGAACACTACTTCTCCAATCCTCAGGGGATGGTCAGTGGAAGCGTCATTGACCCCAAGTTGGCTCTGGGCAATGCTGACATTGCTCAGCGTCACGTGCGAGCGTTCCTCCTGCAGTCGTATCACCAGGAGCGGGTTCTCCACATGAACCCAGGCGAGGCCAACGACCTCTTTTCTGTCCTTGGCACGGTGCAGGACTTCAAGTCAGATTCAGCCCGCTTAAATCGACTCGATTTTGAGTGTTGGCTCGCCGAGAACCGGGGCTGCTTACAAGAATCACTCCGCGATTGGTTGCCGGTTGAACTGGGCGACCTCAAGGAGGAGCTTGTGCGCGGCATGATGGAGGACTGTCTGGATGCAATCGACAAGGCTATAGCAGACGATGAGTCCTCCAAAGATGGCAAGGAGCCAGACGAAGAGGTTGATGTCGATGCTGGTGAAAACGGGCTTGAAGAAGGCGAAGAGCGACCCACAATCGGGGCAGCGCCTGCCACGCTTTTGAATCGTTTGCTGTACTTCGGAGTACTCCCTCGATACGCATTTCCGACGGACGTTGCAACCTTCACGGTGTTTGACGAGCGGTCCAATAGCTTCCGGCATATCGCCAGGTTTTCCCCAAGCCAGAGCCTTCCTATTGCCCTTTCCCAGTACGCGCCGGGGAAAGAGGTGTGGATTGCGAACAAGTGCTACACCTCTGCGGCCATCTACTCGCCGATTCGGTCCGAACGGACGAGGGCATTCAAAGAGCGAATGACATACAGGGAGTGCAGCACGTGCGGTTTTGCCGAGACCAGGGACGTTTCGGTCGTTCCTAAGGGCACTGTGAGCAACTGTATTGCGTGCGGGGACACCGATACCTTTGGGCCGGCACAGTACTGGATGCGGCCGCCCGGCTTCGCGCATCCGTACAACCGACCTCCGGTGACGTCGCCAGATGACTCTCCAGAGACCGCCTATGCGACGAGAGCCAAGCTAATGATTCCGACGCCGCCTGAAACGGCTGAGTGGCTCGATGTGAACGAGCGTGTTCGCGTTTACGCTTCCCGTCCGCACCTGCTGGTCTCTAATACTGGACCGGAAAAAAAGGGGTATACCTATTGTTCATGGTGTGGGGGAATCGAAGCTGATACAGACCCGACGCCAAGGCTTCGGAGTCCGCACACCAAGCCGTTCCCAGACGATCAGCCGGATTGCGATGGTACGCATGCGACGAAGAACTTGGTACTCGGAACGAAGTTCATTACCGATGTAGCGCTGTTTTCGTTCCGTCTGGCCCGGCCGCTGGAGCTGCGACCGGGAACTTACCCAACCAACGTGGCGCTTCGGACCGCCTGCGAAGCATTGGCAAAGGCTGCAGCTTTGATGCTTGGTGTTGAGCCTGGAGAGGTTCTGGCCGAATACCGGCCTGCAATCACCGAGGACTCGCTTGGTCGAGAAGGCCTTCAAGCGGAAATCTTTTTGTATGACACGTTGCCGGGTGGTGCCGGATTCTCAAGGCTTGCCTCATTGGAGGCACCGCGACTCCTGTCGCTCGCGCTCGATGCAGTCCAAAACTGCCCGGGTGGCTGCGATTCGTCCTGCTATCGGTGCCTCAGGAGCTTCAAGAACAAGGTAGAGCACCGATTACTTGACCGCCATGTGGGGGCGGAGCTTTTGGGCTACCTGCAGACAGGTGACATCCCTGACTTCCACTCTGAGCGGATTGATGCCGCAACGGGCTTGCTCTCTAGCGCACTTTCCCAGCAGTCCGATGGTGAGTCGTATGAAGTCAACAGGATGGTCCCGGATGTGGGGCGTGTTCAGCTAGTCGCGACACGCCCAAACGGTAGCAGGGTCGCCGTATTGTTGGCGGCGCCGTTGTCCGGTGATGTTCCGTTGGAGGAGGAGGTGCACGAGAGGCTGAACAGTGCGGGCGGTTGGACTGTGGTTGTCGTGAACGAATTGCTCGTTCGGCATCACCTTCCCGCAGCGTGTCAGTTAGTTCGAGAAGCTATTCTCGGGTGAAAGGCATTTCGTAGCTGGGATGCAATTGACCTGCGGCATCGCACTGGCGCAGTGTTTATGGAGTGTTTAGCCTGTGCCCCGAAGCGCCAGCTAGTAGGATCGCTACGGCTATCATTTGCGGCGCAGTAGTGGGCCAGTCAAGAACAACTTGCTGCAGCAAAAGCGGCTGCACGAACAACGAGTACGCTAGGTGATTCCTGCCTTCAACCACAGCTATGTGCTTCCCCCTTACATAGGGGACTCTCCAACGCATTTCGCGCAAGGATCACCATACGAAACCACGCCACTTGAGTTGGTTCAGAGGCTTGGGCACACTGCCGCTAGAAGAAGGCTCCTGGAAGGACTCTTCAGGTACAGGGGCGACTTGCGGTCGCTAGGGTTTTCGGAAGGCTTTCAGTGGCTGGATGGCAGTTTTGTAGAGAACGTGGAGCAATCGCAAGCACGGTCACCTAGCGACATCGACGTGGTGACCTTCGCAATGACGCCTCATGGCCTGTCAAGATCAGAGGTGGAGGCGTTGCCTAGGCGTTACCCGGACTTGTTGGATCCCATTCGCGCCAGAGCCCACTACGGATGTGATGCCTACTTGATGCCGCTGGATGGATCACCTGGCCGACTGGTTCGTCGAGCAGCGTATTATTTCGGGTTGTTTTCGCATCGGCGGTCCGATAACGTGTGGAAGGGGTTGCTAGCCATGCCGCTTCAATCGGATGATGATGCGGCTTTGTCTTACTTGAGTGATTTGGCAGGAGGGGATACACATGCTGCCGCAACTTGAACGCGAGTTCTTGCAGGCCGATCTGGCCCAGGTGCATGCGTTGCTGCGCGACATGTCTCCCGCCGAGGATCCCATTGAGCATTTCCAGTTTTCTCAGCGGGCCAGTGCGCTTGAGTCTCGCTTGGCCGAACTGGCCAATGAGATCATTTCAGCGCCTGCTGGGGTCGCGATGTTCTTCGGAGGGAAGCCGGTTGTAGGCTCCCAGGGCATCAAAGCGACCTTCAGCACGCGAGCTGTGAATTGCTTTCAGAAGCTAGTCAGTCAGCGCTTTGCTGCGGACGAACAAGGCCCGCTTTCTCGCCATGGCCGAGTGCCCATGGCTGATGACACTCAACTGCTGGTCACCGATGTCGTGCGTGGTTCCTTTGGCTTCGTGTTGCAAGCCCAAGGAGACTCCACCGAAGGCGGCACCTCTCTTAAGTCAGTTGTTGATGAGGTGGCCGACACGTTGTCGAAGCTGGCGGCAGTTGAAGAGACTTTGTCTGATGAGGCGGCATCTGTGCTGGATGACCGACAGCTGGGCACTCTTCGCGAATTCTTTAAGCTGTTAGATGACGAAGGCGCCAGTCTCAGGCTCGTCGAGGGCGAGCGCGACTTCGAGTTGGACCAACGGGCGATTGGCAGGGCACGAGGCCGAGTGGAGGCGCTAACGATTGTGGACCGTACAGAGACCCTCAATGGGCTGATCGTCGGCTGGACGCAGTACTCGAGGCGCTTTGAGTTGTTGACACCTGAGCAAGCGGTTATCCAAGGCGAGATTGCCCCCCAGGTGATGGAAGCTGTGACGCTAGGGGGGCGCAACCCCATGCACCAACGTGTATCGATCGAATGTAAGGTGCGTGAAGTGCGGGCGCGGGGTCGATCCCCTAGACTCAGGTACACGCTGACAGCTGTGGATCCTGAGTCAGCCACTTGACGCTCTGACTGCGATAGAGATCACCACAGAGTCGTAGTGTTGTAGGATCTTCGCAATTACCTGAGAAAGACGGCATATGGGGTTCTCATTGAAGTTGCGAAAGTCGTTGATCTGCGAGGCATGTACTTCGCAGATTCAATGAGAACCTACAGCTGCATAGCGAACATGAAGACCAACGCCCAGCAAAGACTGGGCGTTTTGCTAACAAAAAGGGGTGGACGATGAAGAAGGATGTGGTGGTCAGGCTGCATGCGAGCTTCGAAGAGCTGGTTCAGCGTGATGCCGATTGGGGCGGTGAATACTGGCTTGCGCGAGACCTTCAGACGTTGCTGGGCTATGCAAGGTGGGAGAACTTCGTCAAGGTCATCGAGAAGGCCAAGACGGCGTGTCAAGCCTCGGGCTACGAACCCGCAGACCATTTTCTTGACGTCACGAAAATGGTCGAGCTCGGGAGTGGCGCCAACAGGGAAATTGAGGACATTGCCCTCACCCGCTACGCTTGTTATCTCATTGCTCAGAACGGCGATCCCAGCAAGGAAGCCATTGCCTTTGCTCAGACCTATTTCGCGGTTCAAACCCGCAAACAGGAACTGATCGAACAGCGCCTGGCCGAGGTTGAACGCCTCAGCGCGCGCAAGAAGCTCACCACATCAGAGAAAGAGCTCTCCGGCATCATCTACGAGCGCGTGGGTGACCAGATGAGCTTTGCGCGCATTCGTAGCAAGGGTGACATGGCCTTGTTTGGCGGTCACTCCACACAGTCCATGAAGACCAAGCTGGGTGTGCCGGACAACCGCCCCTTGGCGGATTTCCTGCCCACCATCACCATCAAGGCAAAAGACTTCGCCAACGAAATCACCAACTTCAACATCAAGCGCGATGAGCTGCACACAGAAGGCAGCATCGCCGTTGAGCACGTCAAGAACAACAAGGATGTGCGCGACTTGCTGATCCAACGCGGCATTCAACCCGAAGCCCTGCCACCAGCAGAAGACATCAAAAAGATCGAACGGCGTGTGGCTTCTGAAGCCAAGAAACTGCCTGCCGCCAAGAAGAAGTTGTCCCGCTAAGCCCAACCAAGACGTGTCGATATGCTGCAGAAAAATATCCGACAACCAGCACCACGCCGGGCCAAGCCATGACACGCATGCCACCTGACACCGAGTACGCCCTGGAGCACAGCGAGGCCTACCGCCGCCGCTACGTCGCCGTGGTGATCACCCTGTTCGCTTGCGCCTTGGCAGCCTCCAAGCTCTGGCTCTTTCCTGCGCTGCAGCAGTTCATGAGCATGGCCCATGAGCGGTGTGTGATGGGCATTGCAGGCACGCGAGTGTTGGCCAACGGCGTGCTGGTGGGTCTGCCCTTGCTCGTGGCCGTGATCCTGGCGGTCACCTTGGGCGGCCGTGGCGCGAGGATCTTATTGGCCGGGCAAGTGCCACTTCCTGGCGAAAAAGTGTTCAAGAAAACTCCCGTTCGCAGGGGGGCAGTGGCTCGCTGGATCGGCGTATGTCATGTGCTTGTCTGTGCGTTGCCCATGGCCATCGCCGCCTGGGGGATGCTGCATTCGGATACGCTCAATGCCGCCTTGCAGCACAAGCCGCATGCCACCCCCTTGAAGTGGATGGAACCTTCTGCATGCGGACGTTAGCATCCGCGCCAACATAGACGGGCTTGCAACGTGGCCAAGCGGGCTGAACTTCACGGACCAGCACAACCCTGACTTGGGTGCGGCAGCACACAGACTGCAGCGCGTTGTGCTTCTAGCCTGTGGGACCTATTCTTTGCATAAGGACTCACCATGACGCGCGCTTTGTTTTTGATCCCTCTGTTGGCCAGCCTTGGCCTTGTCGCCTGCGACAGGCCAGCGACGCCTGTCGCACCCGTGGTTGTTGCGCCTTCAACGGGCCCTGCGGGACCTGCAGGACCCACGGGCAATACCGGCGACACGGGCGCGACCGGTCGCGTCGGCAGCACTGGCAGCACTGGCGCTACAGGTGACACTGGGGCGACGGGCGACACGGGCAAAACAGGCGGCGGCAACACAACGGTGGTCGTGGTGCCACCAGCGACCTCCGCACCGCAGGAATGAGCCTTTGTTGCCGGCGGGATTGACCATGCAAGATGCGATGGCTCTGCATGGAGATCTGGAGGCTTCGATCGGTGCATGATGGTGCCTGACTTGCAACGATGAAAGGCAACCCATGGCGATCGGATGGCTCACCGTCCTGAAGGCGGTTCCCTGGACAGAGGTCATCAGCAATGCGCCCAAGATCACCGATGGCGCCAAGAAGCTGTGGAAATCGGTGGCCAGGAAGCCGCAAGGCGCAGAGCCTGCCTCGGTGACCGAGGTGGCGCCGGGCATGCCTTCTGCCGCTGAGTGGGCTCAACGGTTGGCTGGCAACGAAGCCAAGCTGGCTGAACTTCACGAGCAGATGTTGGCATCCGCCGAGATCATCAAAGCACTGTCTGAACAAAACACGCAGTTGATCCAGCGTGTCGAGCAAAACAGAAAGCGCACCACCTGGCTGGGGCTCGCCAGCTTACTGGCCTGCCTGGCAGCAGGCACAAGTTTGTCCATGGCCTTGATGCACTGAGCGTCAAGGCTGCCCTTGGTTCCGGGCCGTCAGGCCACTTGCAGCTCGTCAGCGGCGCTGTGCTGCGACGCCGGCGTCAGGTCGACCCGCATCCAGTGTTGGTACAGCGCCGTCAGCACCTGGGCTTCTGATTCACTGACATGGTGGTCGGCGGTCACGGCCGCATCGGCCAGGCGCAGCACTGTCAGGCGCAGGGCCGGGGCATCGACCTCGGCCAGCAGCAAGGCCAGCGTTGAGGGGTCCAGGCCTCCGGTCAGGTTGGCACCATGGCCCCCCCACATCAGCATGTCTTCGCACAAGGTGTGAACCACCTGGGCAAAGCCGCCTGGTGCGAGGCCCAATTGGTGTTCCATTTCTTGATGGTTCAAGGCGTCGATCTCGGACTGGCAAATGTGCCCATCCGAAATCAACACCAGGGCCAGGATGCGAGCGGCGGCTTGCGGGCTGTTCTGGGGATAAGTGCGCACGGGGAACCTCCTTCGGGTGGAAACGTGTGACGCTGCGATGGCATCCACTGTGTCTGGTCGGAAGGTTCTGAAAAAGCAGTCATTTTGTGATCATCACTCAGGAAAAACGGAAGTGATGTGCTCACCCTCCTGAACGAGGCCAACAGGGCAAGCCCCCTGGTGCATCGCATTTAACACGAGAGAGAATGCCCCACACTCATCCAAAAGCCCCGGGAGCCCTCACTTGACCTCAACCCTTCGCCACCGTTTTCAGCCGCATGCATGGCGTGGCCTGGCTGCTGCTGCCCTGGCGGCCTGTGCCGCCTCCAGCGCCCTGGCTCAGTCGTCTTACGGCGTGACCGAACTCAAGCCTTTTTTCCTGGGGGATTCCGCTCGGGGCCTGGCGCTGTCGCCCACGGGGGCGGTGGTGGGTTTTGCCAATGTGCTCACGGGCTACAAGTTCGAGGTGTATTCGGGCATCGTGGGTGACTACGCGATGTCAGGTGTGCTGTGGCCCTGGAACACGGCCAGCACGCAAGCGGCCGTTCGTGTCAGCCGGGATTTCACCCCGTTGGACATCAATGCCTCCGGGGTGATGCTGACCAGTTCCAGCACGCTGTGGCAAAACGGAAAGGGCACGCCCCTCAACACAGGCGGTACCTGGAGCCAGAACCTGCGCCCCAGCGCCATGAACGCCAGCAACGATGTGGCCGGTGCCGTGGCCTCGCCCTACCTGCAACCGGCCTGGTGGCAGTCGTCCGGCAAGGTCTTGCAAATGCTGCCCTTGCCACCTCAGACGGACCAAGGTCAGGCTACGGACATCAACGACGCCGGGCAGATGGTGGGCCAGGTGCTCAGCCTCGACAAGGTGCAGTTTGCCGTGCGCTGGACGGGTGGCCAGGTCGACTGGGTGGGCCAGCCTCACACCGATGCGCTGGCCATCAACAACAATGGCTGGATCCTGCAGTCCACGGGGGGGCCGACGGTCGGCGGCCAGACGCCGCCGACGATGTATGCCCTGGTCAAACCCGATGGCACCCTGGTGCCCCTGGTCGACCCGTCGGGTGCCCGGATCATTGCCAGGAACCTGAACAACCGGGGCGATGTGGTGGGGTTCGCGGCCGATGGCCGCGTCATTGTGCGCAAGCAGGACGGCAGCATCATCGACCTCAAGCAGTTGCAAGCCGCGGGCAAGATCAAGTTGCCAACGGGGTTGACGCTGTCCAGCTGTGACCACATCAATGACCAGGGCGTGCTGCTGTGCACCACCAATGGCAAGGGCTTGAGGAGCTTCCGCCTGCGGCCTCTTTGATGGGTCATCAGGTGCTGGGGCGCCGTCAGCCCCCCAGCACCAGCGATCGAGACGCCGGGTAGGCCGTGCACAGGTACACCGCACGGCCCAGCGTGTTGCCGGTCACGGCGCCTTCATGCAAGGTCAGCTTGCAGGTGCCGCAGGATCCTTGTGCGCACCCAGATTCCAGTGCAATGCCCCGCTCATGCGCCAGTTGCAGCAGGCTTTTGCCCTGGTCGGCCTGTGTGAGCACCATGCGTGCGTTCACATGCGCGAACACCACTTCTGCACCCTCCAGGTCGGCCATGGGCGCGGCCTTGGCGCTGGCAACGGCACTCGCATCCATCATGGGCGTGAACCGCTCGGTGTGGATGCGTCGGGGGTCCACCCCCAGGGTCTCCAGGTCCGCCATCATGTGCTGCATGAAGCCCTCGGGTCCACACAGATAGATGTCGCGCTGGGCCACATCGGGGCAATGCCGGCGCAACTGCTCGCGATCGAGTCGCTCGGTCTGGCCTTCAGGTGCTGGCTGCGGTGACGCCTGGCTCAACCCGGTCACCACGGACAGACCGCGCTGGCGCCATGCCTGCCAGTCGTCCGCGTAGATGATGTCTTGCTGGCTGTGAAACTGCAGCATGACCTGCACGTCCGGGCGGTCAGCGGCGGGCAAGGCCATCCACGGAGACAGCATGGCATGACACGGCGTGACGCCCGCGCCTGCACAGAGGAACAGCAGCTTGGCCTGCCCTTGATGGACAAACCGGCCACGGGGCGGCTCGACGGTCAGGCGCTGCCCGACCTTCAGCTCGTCGTGCAGCCAGGAGGAGACCAGCCCCCCGGCCTGTCGCTTGACCGTGATGGACACGCGCCCTTGAGGCTGGCTGCCCAGGGAGTAGCTGCGCAGGTGCCGCTGCCCCTGGATCATCACCTGCACCGGGACATGCTGACCCGGCGTGAAGCCGCGCCACAGCTGGTTGGGCAGGAAGACAAACGTTTTGACGCCCGGGGCTTCTTCGCGGATGTGCTCCAGCAGCCACTGGTGATCGTAGGTCCACACAAACCCATTGGCCCAGCGGTTGAAGTCCGTCATGGTGTTGCTGACCACGTAGTCCACCCACTCGCGGGAGACGCGGTCCAGCACCCAGCGGTTGAGGGTGTTGCGGGTGCTGTCAAGCATGACGCGCCCCTCCTTGGGGTGCCTGGTCCTGCTCAGGCGGGAAGGAGTACTTCCACATCACGGCCACGTAGTTGCGGATGGCCACGAACCAGTTGGGGTTGCACTGGTACTTCAGGCCATGACGCTTGCAGACCTCTTGCACCTCCAGCGCCATGGCGGGGTAATGGCGCGAGGGGACATCGGGGAACAGGTGGTGTTCGACCTGGTAGTTCAGGTGTCCCCAGAAAATGCTCATCAGGCGGCTGCCTTTGAAGTTGACCGACGAGTCCAACTGGCTGACATACCAGTGGCCCTTGTGTTGCAGGGCTTCTTCGGGCTGCAGCGGCGCGGTGAAGTGCGTGGCCTGGATGGTCAGGCTGATCCAATAGTTGTTGAGCCCATCGGCCAGCATGTTCCCCAGCATCACCTTGAAAAAGGAGTAACCGGTGACCAAGGCCAGCAAGGGAAACACCAGGTACTCCTTGAACATCACGCGGCCGATCGACAACCAGTGTCGGCGTTTGAGGTCTTGCGTGGTTTGTCCGGGGTGCTCCACCAGCGCGTAACCGCGGTTGCCCTCTGGAAACTTGGCTTCCCGATACGCCTCGCGAAAGCCCAGGTTCTGGTTGTTGAACCCGTACAGCACGATCGGGTAGGCCAGGAACAGGTAC